>ERZ780218.1578-NODE-1578-length-13517-cov-10.731986_pt1 | contig 13517 bp, 10 predicted proteins | sample MGYA00510975_ERZ780218 | MGnify/ENA primary metagenome ERZ780218 (study PRJEB29588, sample SAMEA2152063) | human gut metagenome | biome: human gut; feature: human-associated habitat; material: faeces | place: Denmark | collected 2008/2010 ...
ACAAGGAAGCCTTGAACCATGCCTTTGACGAGCCGAAGCAATGGGAAATCCGGGAAATCAACGAGATTATGAACCAGTGCATTTCCGGCTGGCGGTACTTCCCGAACCCAAGAATGTTTTCCGAATATGGCAGACAAAAGGGCTGGGAGCGTGAAAACCCGGCAACGGACTCCGGCAACCCGTCTGAAAAAACGATGGACGGTTTTGTGGAGGTCACAGAACAGATGGAGCTTCCATTCTGAAAATGACAGCCCGTTGCACCCCCTGTTGCTATCCCGTTGCCGAGCCGGTTGCCGGGAAAAACCCCTTATTTCCGGGCTTTTCTCCCTTATAACAACCAAAACAACAGAAAAATAAAAGAAAAGTATAAATAGTAACCATCGCCAGATTGAGATTGTTTGCAAGGTCTTTTGAAGCCCGTTGCCGGACTTCGTTGCCGACACCCTCTGTCTGGCTATTTTCATGTATGGAGGATAACTGCCTATGGCAAAAAACAAAACAGAGATTCATGTTACAACGGTGTTTGACGGGGAGCTGGACGCAACCGATGTGTTCGTCAGCCTGATTTCCCAGAAATACGGCAAGACGAATACGAAAGAATATCTTGCTAAAAAGAAAGATTTGAAGTATAATGAAGATGAGGTTCAAAAGAGCCAGATACCGTCTGGATTGTGTGGGTAAATGGCTATGATGAACGAAATGGAATACAGAACAATCGGTTCGGCACTTGCCGGGGGCTATCGTGCAGCGGTCTATTGCAGGCTGTCAAAGGACGATGACCTGCAAGGCGAAAGTGCCAGTATCGCAAACCAGCGTGATATGCTGGAAAAATACTGCGAAAAGCAGGGATGGGAGGTTGTGGCAGTCTATCAGGACGATGGCTTCACAGGTCTTAATATGGAGCGTCCTGATTTACAGAGAATGTTGAGAGCCATTGAGCGCAGGCAAATCAACCTTGTCATCACGAAAGACCTCAGCCGACTGGGGCGTAACTATCTGCAAACCGGGCATTTGATTGAGGACTTTTTCCCAAGAAACGGTGTCCGCTATATCGCCATGAATGACGGTATCGACACCCTGCGGGATAACAACGATATTGCCCCGTTCAAGAATATCCTGAACGAGATGTACAGCAAGGATATTTCCAAGAAAGTCCATTCCTCTTATCTTCTGAAAGCGCAGAAAGGACAGTTTACCGGGTGTCTTGCCCCGTTTGGGTATCGGAAAGACCCGGAGGACAAAAACCATCTGCTCATTGACGAGGAAACCGCCCCGATTGTGCGGCTGATTTTCGGATATGCCCTGAACGGTCATGGTCCGAACTATATCCGCAGACGGCTGGAGGAAGAAAAAATCCCCTGCCCCACATGGTGGAACCGGGAACGGGGGCTTCGCAATACCCGCACCAAATGGGAAAAGAAAGACCCGGAAAACGGGCGGTATATGTGGGACTTCTCCGTTATCAAAGACCTTTTGATGAATCCCGTCTACACCGGGGCGATTGCTTCCCAGAAAAAAGACTACCGTTTCAAAATCGGCACGATTGGGGAAAAGAAGCCGGAGGACTGGATTGTGGTGGAGGGACAGCATGAACCGCTGATTGACCGCATGAGCTTTGACATTGTGCAGAACAAGCTGAAATCCCGCCAGCGTCCGGGGCAGACCAATGAAATCAGCCTGTTTGCCGGACTGATAAAATGCGGCGAGTGTGGGAAGTCGCTGACGGTACGCTACACAAACGCAAAACATCCCCAGCGGATTTATTCCTGCAAGACCTACAATGCCTTTGGAAAGAACCACTGCACCCAGCACCGGATTGATTATGACACCCTTTACAGCCATGTGCTGCGGAAAATCCGGGAATGTGCCAGAGCTGCCCTGATGGACGGGGAAGCGGTTGCCGACCGCCTGACCAATACCTGTGAAGCCGAGCAGCGGGAACAGCGGGAAGCAATGGAACGCTCCCTTACAAGGGACGAGGAACGGATTGAGGTTCTGGACAAAATGGTCATGCGGCTTTATGAGGATATGATTGCAGGGCGTATCAGTGAGCAGAATTTCAACACCATGCTGGAAAAGACACAGACCGAGCAGACGGAGCTTAAAGCAAAAGTGTCCGAGGGCAGAAAGCGGCTGTCCGATGAAGTCCAGCTTGCCAATGACGCAAAACAATGGGTGGAAGCCATTCAGGAATACGCCAACATCACAGAGTTGGACGCAGCCACCCTCAACCGCTTAATCAAAGAAATCGTCGTGCATGAACGCATTGACGAAGATAAAACAAGACACATTTCTATCGAAATTCATTTTAATCTCAAACCCATCCCGGAGGTGGAACAGGTCACTGCCTGACCTGTCCCGCCGGGACGGTTCTCTTAAAAACACCATATAGATTTTTTGTACGCCGCCGCCCGCCATCGAGCAGAGTTTTACACCTAATTGGGGATAAAACAGCTTATGAGTGGCGGTGGCATCATCATTGTGGCACAGACGGTAATCCCACAGCTTACCACACTGTTCTCATAATTCATGGGTGGGATCATTGATAAGATTACTGAATTCATAAAGGAACTGTTGCAGGGGTGGGTTCTGACCAACTTTGAAACCATGTTTACCGATGTTAATGACAAGGTAGGCACGATTGCAGGGGAGGTCAGCAAAACTCCCAGCACTTGGAACTCCGGTATTTTTGACATGATAAAAACCCTGTCCGATAACGTGATGATTCCCATAGCGGGAATGATCATCAGTTTTGTACTCGTCTACGAGCTTATTTCCATGGTTATTGACAAGAATAATCTGCATGACTTCAATACGGCAATTTTTATCCGTTTTTTTATGAAAGCGTGTATTGCAGTCATGCTGTTAAGCAAGACTTTTGACATTGTAATGGCGGTATTTGATGTGGGAAGCCACATCGTCAATTCCGCAGCGGCAGCAATCAGCGGGGAAACCAGTATTGATGTTTCAAGTACGCTGCAAACGATGTTCAATGAGCAGTTTTCGGAGATGAGCATAGGCGAGCTGTTAGGACTGGGGATGGAGACCATGATCGTCAGTTTATGTATGAAAATCATGTCAGTCCTTATCACCGTCATTCTTTATGGGCGAATGATTGAAATATATCTTTATGTATCAGTAGCACCCGTTCCCTGTGCAACCGTAACCAACCGGGAATGGGGAACGATAGGAACCAATTATTTTAAGGGACTTTGCGCCATTGCATTTCAGGGATTTTTTATGATGGTGTGTGTCGCTATCTATGCAGTGCTTGTGGCTGGTGTGGCAGTATCCGACAACCTGCATACGGCACTCTGGTCGGTGGCAGCATATACCGTTATTTTATGCTTTTCACTCTTTAAGACTGGTTCATTATCGAAATCTATCTGGAATGCGCACTAAGGGAGGAACGATATGGCAATATCCGTGCAGGTGCCAAAGGATTTGTCCGGTATCAAGACAAAAGTGGCACTGAACTTGACAAAGAGACAGATCATCTGTTTCAGCGGTGCGGCAGTAGCTGGGATACCCTTGTATTTTTTAACCAAGGGACTGATCGGAACATCAGCCGCATCACTTCTTATGATGGGAGCAATGCTTCCGTTCTTCTTTTTTGCGATGTATGAGAAAAACGGGTTTCCGGCGGAGAAGATTTTGTATTTTATGCTCCGGCAGAAGATACTCACACCGGGCATAAGACCATACCGGTCAGAGAACTTATACAAGCAGTTGGAAGAAAAAGAAAAATTACGAAGGGAGGTTCGTTATCTTGAAGAAAAAGCAAAAGGCAGAACCGGAAAGCCGCAGAAAAAGCAGTTATAAGGGCAATAGCAGGAATAACAGCAAAAGCGGTGGACTTACCTTTTCAGAGAAGAAGCGTCTTATACAGTTGAAACATATTTTATCGGGAAAGAGCAATGAGAAAGAAAAGCTGACTACCGCACAAAAGACGATTACTTTTGAAAAGATGTTCCGTGACGGTATCTGTCAGGTCAGCCACCGTTATTATACAAAGATGGTGGAATTTTTTGATATAAACTATGAGCTTCTGGAAGTGGATGACCAGGCGGACATACTGGCACAGTACAGCAAGCTTATCAATTATTTTGATCCGTCTGTGAAGTTTGAACTGGTGCTTTTCAACAGGCAGGTCAACGAGCAGATGCTTACAGAACAGTTTGACATTCCGTGGCAGGAGGATGATTTTAACGACATCCGTGAGGAATACACGGAGATGTTAAAGAAGCAGGCGGCAAAGGGCAACAACGGTATCATCAAATCAAAATATCTGATTTTTGGTGTAGAAAGCAACGGCTACAAGGAAGCCAAGAGCCGCCTTAACAACATTGAAAAAGATGTCATACGGAACTTAAACAACATAGGAACCCTTGCGAGGGGACTGGACGGAAAGGAAAGACTGCGCATCCTGCATGAATATTTTAATCAGGATACCATGGAGCCTTTCCGTTTTTCATTTAAGGATTTGGCAGAATCCGGTAAGTCGGTCAAGGACTATATTGCACCGCCGGGATTTGATTTCCGCTATCCGAACCGCTTTAAGTCAGGGAATATGTATGGCTGTGTGTCCTATCTGGATATTATCGCACCGAAGTTTACGGACGAGCTGATCAAGCATCTTCTGGATATTGATGCTAATCTTACGATTTCCATGCACATGCAGACGGAAGATCCGGTAAAGGCAATCAAGAAGTTAAAAGCGGTCATTTCCAATATCCAGAAGATGAAGATTGAGGAGCAGAAAAAGGCAGTCCGAAGCGGTTACGATATGGATATTTTACCGACTGACATTGTGACCTATGAAAAGGATACGCTGGAATTTCTGGACGATTTGAATACGAGCAATCAGAAGATGATCAATATGACATTCCTTATTACCTGTTATGGTAGAACCAAGCGGGAATTGGAGAGCTTAATGCAGAGGGTGTCCGGTATTATTCAGCAGGCAAACTGTGACCTCAGATGTTTACAGTATTTACAGGAGCAGGGCCTTATGGCATCTGCACCGATTGGGTGCAATGAAACCGGAATTGAGCGTACCCTTTCCACAAAGAGTACCGCAATCTTAGTACCATTCTGCACACAGGAATTATTTATGCCTGCTCCGGCAATCTATTACGGATTAAATGCACTCAGCAACAACATGATCATGGCAGACCGCAAAAGGCTCCGTACACCAAACGGGGTTATCCTTGGAACACCGGGAAGTGGTAAGAGTTTCAGTGCAAAGCGAGAAATTTTAAGCTGTTTCCTTATCACAAAGGACGATATTATCATCTGCGATCCGGAGGGAGAGTATTTTGCACTTGTAGCTGCACTTCATGGACAGGTGGTAAAACTTGCCACCAATTCCAAAGACTATCTGAACCCTATGGATATTCAGTTGAGCCATAAGGGGGATAAGGAAGCATTAAAACTGAAATCGGATTTTATCATAACATTATGTGACCTGATCGCAGGTGGCAAGGACGGTCTGGAGAACGATGAGAAAGGCATCATTGACGAATGTATCCGTCATATTTATGACAAGTATTTTGAAAATCCGGTGCCGGAAAATATGCCGCTGTTGGAGGATTTATATGATGCCCTGTTAGCACACAAAAATCCAAAGGCAGAGCGTATCGCAAACAGCCTTGTGCTGTATGTGCATGGTTCCCAGAATTACTTCAACCACCATACCAACGTAGACAGCGGCAATCGTATCATGTGCTTTGACATCAGAGATTTGGGAAACCAGTTGAAAGAGCTGGGTATGTTAATCGTGCAGGATGCGGTTTGGAACAGGGTATCGCAGAACAGGGAGCGAAAGATTGCTACCCGTTATTACTGTGATGAGTTCCACCTTCTTCTGAAGGAGAAGCAGACAGCTATTTATTCCGTGGAAATCTGGAAGCGTTTCAGAAAATGGGGCGGTATTCCGACAGGTTTGACGCAGAACGTGGGCGATTTTCTTCGTTCTGAGGAGATTGAAGGTATTTTGGGTAACAGCGATTTTGTGTATCTGTTAAATCAGAATGCCAAAGATCAGGCAATTCTCGCTGATAAGCTGGGACTTTCTGATAAGCAGCTTTCCTATGTCACCAACTCCGAGCCGGGAAGTGGTCTGATACTGTTTGACAATGTGGTAATTCCATTTGTAGACAAATATCCGACAGACACCAAGACTTACAGAATTATGAATACCAAGCCGGAGGAATCGGTGCAGAAGGAGGACGCAGTATAAAATGGCAGAAAAAAGACAGAAGAAGCAGGCAGTAAAGGCATTTGAAAAAGAGACATTTTCCAAAGATAAGGAAGTGACTGGAGTAAAACATATAGAACACAGGCAGGACAACACCTTTTCTGTGGAAAACCAGTTTAGTGCCAGCGAGAAGCCTGTGAGCAATCTGCCAAGGGATGCGAACCATGGCAGTCGTACAGGAAAAGCAACTTCTGGTCACAGCGTCCAGAAGTCAGAGTTTAATACTGGGACAGAATACAGGAAAAATAATAAGAAAAAATATTACCGACAGCAACAACAGGACACTTCTGGTCACAATGTCCAGAAGTCGGAAGCCGAAGCGGAAAAGACATTCTTAAAGGAAAACAGCTTTATCAATGAGGAAAACGGTAATGCTACAAATTTCCATACAGAGGACGCAGACAGTTTTCAGGACAATTACCACGTTAGAAATACCTACCAACGGTCTGAGGAAAAAGGAAAATATCACAAAAGGCGTGTGCAGAGAGAACACGCACACAGAGAGCGTGCAAAGTCAGAAAATGCAAAGCAGTCCGATTATGGAGATCTTCAGACAAAGGACGCCACATTTTCGCAGGGGCAGGCGGAAGAATTTACCGACAGAAAAGTACAGAAGGCTTTTGATAAGTCGGAAAAGAGTCGTCAGAAGTTGCAGAAAGTAAAGGACAAGATGCCGAAAAAGCGGCAGTATGAGATGAAGCGTGTCTTTGATGAACAGACCGGAAAAGCAAAGTATGTTGTGGTTCCGGTGGATGTGGAGAAGCCATTTAAACCGGATGGACTGGGAAAAACTGCGGTTCACAAGCTCCAGACCGAAAATATGTATTTTGTGCATCGCAAGATTGCAGAGACAGAAAAGGATAATTCTGCTGTGGAGGGCGCACACAAGACGGAACAGCGAGCCGAGGATATTTACCACTATATGAAGTATCACCGCAAGAGCAAGGCACAGAGAAAGCGTGACCGCTTAGAGCGATTGCACAAAAAACAGGTTACAGCGGATATGAAGCTGGAGTATGAGAAATTCATCAGTGAAAATCCACATCTAAAGGGCAACAGTCCAAAGAAGCAGTTGCAAAGGCAGCTACAGAAACAGCGCATCAAGCGTGAGTATGCCAAGGCAAGGCGGGTAGGAGCAGAAGCCAAGACTGCAAAGGAAACATTTACAAAGACAGCCAATGCTGCAACCGGGATTGCAAAGAAGTTACAGGAAATTGCCACGAAAAATAAAACACTGATTATCACAGTGGGTATTTTTGCACTTCTGCTCATTATGATCATGTCGGCACTATCAAGCTGCGGTTCCATGTTTACCGGAACTGTGACAACAACGATGGCAAGCACATATCTTAGCCTTCCGGCAGAGATTGATGCAGCAGATTTATCTTTTACAGAAAAGGAAATGGAACTGCAAAATAAGATTGACCGGATTGAAACTGATTATCCGGGATATGATGAATACGATTATAACCTTGGTGCAATCGGGCATGATCCGTACACACTGATCAGTTATCTTTCCGCAGTCCATACGGAATTTACTGCCGCAGGAATAGAGAGTGAGATTCAGGAATTATTTGATGCCATGTATTCACTCACTACCGAGGAAGTAGAGGAAACACGGACAAGGACAGTCACAAAGACCGGAACCAGAATAGTAACAAATCCGGACGGGACTACCCGTACCGAGGAATACGAGTATGAGGAGGAAGAAGAATATACCGTAACAATTCTTCGTGTCACACTTACGGTCACACCGCTTGAGAGCATTGTAGTCGGACGCATGGACAGCGAACAGACGGAAATTTTTGGAGCCTATACGGAGACAAAAGGCGGCTTACAGGTCTTTGCTTCTCCGGTTGATTATTACTGGTATTACTATATCAGCAGTTATTATGGCTACCGGAAAAATCCAAACACCGGAGTCGAGGAGCTTCACAGGGGTGTGGATATAGCGGTGCCGACAGGAACGTTTGTATATGCGGCACATGATGGAACGGTAACAGAAGCAACTTACGATTCCTATTATGGAAATTATGTGGTGATTACGGACAGTAAGGGATATACCACAAAATATGCCCACATGGACAGCTTAAATGTGTCCGCAGGGCAGAGTGTAAAAAAAGGTGACAATATAGGCAAAAGCGGAAATACAGGAAGCAGTACCGGAAGCCACCTTCATATCGAATGTCTGTATAACGGGGAATATTATAACTCGTTATTTTATTTTGAAGCAGGAGAACAGACCATTTATGGAGAAACAACGGGCGGCACCGGAGGAGGAACCAGCAATGTGATACCGCCGGAATCCTATGATGGTGCAACCGTACAGACGCTTATGCGTGAAGCAAACAGGTATCTGGGAATGCCATATACTTTTGGCGGCACAGCTCCGGCTAGTTTTGACTGTTCCGGTTTTGTATGCTGGGTATTTTCAAACAGTGGCGTACATAACCTGCCAAGAACCACAGCACAGGGCATTTATGACCAGTGTACTCCGGTATCAGCGGCAGATGCAAAGGCAGGGGACATTATATTTTTTACAGGAACCTATAATGCAGGACGTCCGGTTACACACGTTGGTATCTACTGTGGAAACGGTACGATGGTGCATTGCGGTGATCCAATTCAGTACACATCAATCAATACTTCTTACTGGCAGAGCCATTTCTATGGTTTTGGAAGATTGAATTAGCGAAGGGAGGAATTATTTTTGTCAGTAGAACGAATCAATTCACAGCTTAAAAAGGTCAGAGAGCAGATAGCACAGCTACAGGCAAAGGAAAAAGACCTTGCAGAACAGAAACAGATGGCGGAGGATGCCGAAGCCATGAAGATCATACGAAAATATAAAATCTCATCGGAGCGTTTGCAGATGTTAAACAAGCTCAGTGAGGATGAAGTCAGAAATTTATTACAGAAACGGGAACAGGAAAAGGAGGTTTCAACCAATGAAAATGAAGAAGTTATCCGTTAAGGCACTAATGTCCCTGATACTGTCGGCAATACTTTTTTGTATGCCGATTGGGGCATTTTTTGCAAACAGGGCAAATACTGTGGAGGTTCATGCGGAGGATACAGCAGAGCAGAAAACAGAAAGTGCGGCAGAGGAAAGCAGTGCAGAAAGCACAGCGTCCGGTAATGATAACAAGGACAGTTCCGGTAGTGGAGAAAATCACACAGAGCAGTCCACAGAGAATACAACGGAAAATTCCACAGAAGGCACAACCGAGGAAACACAGCCTTCTGCAAAATGCACCTGCAAGGAAAAATGCAGTCAGTATGCGGTGGATGAGGATTGTGAGGTGTGTGCAAAGGATTATAAGGAATGTGCTTATATCAATCCGAGCGTAAAAATCACAATCAATACACCTTCTGGGTGGCATAACGATACCACGAAAGTAACAGTCAAGGTGGAGGATACTATTGTATCCGGCAATTTTACTATTCAGACAGTAAAGGCGAAAGTCGGACAGAATGGAAGCTGGACAGACATTACCGAGGATATGTACATAGAGATTTCCGAGAACAGCACCATTTATGTGCAGGTCACAGACCAGAAGGGCAAGACCTACGAGAAAAACCGTTATATCAAGTGTTTTGATTTTACCAAGCCTACCTTAAATGCGGCAGTCAGCGACGGTCTTTTGAGCATTCAGGCACATGATACGGATTCCGGTATCAAGGCAATCTATGTCAATGGCTATGAGTTTACAGAGCATACGAATGGAGCCTTGAATATCCGTCTGCAACAGTTCGATGCAGGGTATCAGTATTTCACGATTTCTGCCATGGATAATGCAGGAAATACCTCTGAAATCTATAAAACAGCCAATCCGTATTACACCGATCCGGAGAATAAGGACAGCAATGAAAAAGATCCGCCACAGCAGCTCCCAGTGGATGCGTCGGCAACCAAACCTAGCTCTGCAACCGCACAGGTCACAGAACATACAAAAACGGATGTGAATGGAAATACAGTTTCCCAGACAGGCAGTGGAACAAATTCAAGCAGTTCCGCAACAGCAAAGCAATCTCCAAGTACGGGAGATACTTCTAAGGATGCAGACCAGAGCAGTGACAGTCAGACTTCTGAAAAAGGCAAGGAATTTTACACAATCCAGACTGCATCAGAAAAGGTATTTTATCTTGTGATTGATCGTGATGGGGAAGATGAAAAGGTGTATTTCCTTACAGAAGTCAGTGAAAACGACCTGCTGAATACCACAACGGATAACAGCGAGACACTTCCGAAAAATTCAGCGGCATTGGAATCTGCAATCCCTACCAAAGACAGCGCATTATCAAACAATAATGCTGATACCACAGGAGAGAAAACACAGGGAGCAGAAAGTGTTGAGGACAGCACCGAAGATAGCACGGAAGATACAAGTGAGCCGAAAGAGGATACCGCAAAGGCAGATGGTTCCGGCTTTACATATATTTTAATGGGCATTGCTGCGGTAGCTGTGATCGGAGTGGTATATGTTGTGAAATCCAAGAAGAAAAAGGAAAACTTCATTGATGAGGATGAAGATGAGGACGAGCTTGACGAGGACTACGATTATGAGGACGAGGAAGAAACCGAGCAGGATTCCGACGAAGCATTCATAAATGGTGGTGATGATACAGAATCAGTAGACACAGACGAGAATGACAATGAAGATAACAACAACGAGAATGACGAAGAAGATGGGGAGGAATAGAGATGGAGCTTGTAATTGCAGAGAAGCCGAGTGTGGCACAGAGCATTGCGGCGGTTCTTGGTGCCACACAGCGTAAGGACGGATATTTGGAAGGCAATGAGTATCTGGTATCATGGTGTGTGGGACATCTGGTAGAACTGGCACAGCCGGAAAGCTATGAGGAAGCATGGAAGAAATGGAGCTATGAGAGCCTTCCGATCATTCCGCAGGAATGGCAGCATGAAGTGAAAAGTGATACAAAAGCACAGTATCAGATTTTGAAAAAGCTCATGCATGATGACAGGGTAGATGCCGTTGTATGTGCTACCGATGCTGGAAGGGAGGGTGAGCTGATCTTTCGCCTGACCTACAACATGGCAGGGTGCAGAAAACCGATGAAGCGGTTATGGATTTCTTCCATGGAGGAAAGTGCTATCCGTGACGGCTTCCATAATCTTCGCCCAGGCAGCGACTATGATAACTTGTATCATTCAGCATTATGCAGGCAGGAAGCAGACTGGCTTGTGGGTATCAATGGGACAAGACTTTTTACGGTATTATATGGCGGTAAGGCATTGAAGGTTGGCAGAGTGCAGACACCGACACTTGCCATGCTGGTGGATCGTGAAAGTAAAATCATGAATTTCAAGAAAGAAGCCTATTATATGGCTCACATCATGGGAAATGGTCTGGATGCGGTATCAGAGCATATCAGTGATAAAACGGAAGCAGAGAGGATTGCAGGAGCCTGTGAAAACGGACAGGCTCTTGTCACTTCCGTGGTAAAGGAAGAAAAGTGGGTAGCACCGCCGAAGCTCTATGACCTTACAACACTCCAGAGGGATGCAAACCGTCTGTTTGGTTTTACTGCCAAGCAGACATTGGAATATACGCAGAGCCTTTATGAGAAAAAGTTAGTAACATATCCGAGAACAGACAGCCAGTACCTTTCCGATGACATGGAGGGAACAGCGAAAAATGTGATCGAAGCGATTTTCAATTCTCTGTTATTTGAGCAGAATATCATGTTCAATCCAGATATTAAAAGAATTTTGAACAGCAAGAAAGTGACGGACCACCACGCAATCATTCCTACCATGGAGATCATCAAGCAGGACTTAAAGGCAATCCCGGAGAGCGAAATGAAGATACTTTCCCTTTGTGCAAACCGTCTGCTGTGTGCGACCGGGGAGAAGCACATTTATAATTCCACAAAGGCAGTGATTACCTGCAACAATACTGTATTTAAGGTATCCGGCAAGGAAGTGTGGAAAAATGGATGGAAGGAATTTGAGGATTTCTTCAAAAATTCCTATAAAACCGCAGAGGATAAATCGGATGCAGAGGAAGAAAAGAAGCTGCCGGAGCTTCGTGAGGGCATGACGATTGCAGTGGAGCAGACAAGAGTTTCCGAGCATTTCACACAGCCACCGAAACATTACACCGAGGACAGCTTACTGTCTGCCATGGAGCGAGCCGGAGCAGAAGATATGGGTGACGAAGTGGAGAGAAAAGGACTTGGCACACCTGCCACCAGAGCTGACATTATTGAAAAACTGGTAAAAGACGGATTCGTAAAGCGTGAGAAAAAGCAGATGATTCCGACAGAGGACGGAATGAAGCTGATCACGATACTTCCGGATGTAGTAAAATCTCCGAAACTGACTGCTGACTGGGAAAATGAGCTTACACTTGTATCCAAAGGAGAAGTTGCTGCAGAGCAGTTTATGTCTGGTATTGAAGCAATGGTAACTGATCTTGTAAAGACCTATCACAGCGTTAGTGATGAGCAGAAAGCCATGTTTGGCACAGGCAAGGGTGGACAGGAAGTGCTAGGCAAATGCCCGAAGTGCGGTGCTGATGTAGTCAGGGGAAAATTCGGAGCGTACTGTACCGGGAAGTGCGGTATGAATGTCGGCAAGGCACTTGGGGTAACACTTTCCGATACACAGGTCAAGAGCCTGCTTCAAGGGAAAAAGATACTTGTAAAAGGATTAAAAGGCAAGAAAGGCAGCTATGATGCGTACCTGATTCCAGAGAGTGTAGAGGAATTTTCCTATACGAAAGATGGTAAAGAAATCATAGGATTCCAGTATAAGTTTAAGATGGAATTTCCACAGAAGAAGGATAAGTAGAAAAAACTTGAAAAACATTTTTTATAATAATTTGTAAGATTTTGTCGAAAACTGTCATGTATATAGTGAAGGGAGAATTTTAGCATGAGTAAGGAAGAAGAAATAGAGATGTTGAAAGAAAAACTTGACTATTATACGTTGGTAGCCACCGATGAGGAATTTGATGCCGAAGAAGTTATAAAAATTGTAAAAAGGCTGGAAGAACTTGAGCCGACAGAAGCACCGGAAAAATCTGTCGATGAATTTTTGGACGATTTCTGGAAATATTGCGAGGAACGAGAAAGGGAGAAAAAAATACTAGAAGAATTTCGGAAGCAGAATAGCTGTATCTATGATGAAAAAAGTGTGGTATTATGAGAGAAAGAAATTTACAAATCGGAAGTTGTGGAGGTGCTTTATGAACGAGAGAGAAAAAATTATCCGATTATGGTTTGATATGTG
>ERZ780218.1588-NODE-1588-length-13413-cov-3.936517_pt1 | contig 13413 bp, 10 predicted proteins | sample MGYA00510975_ERZ780218 | MGnify/ENA primary metagenome ERZ780218 (study PRJEB29588, sample SAMEA2152063) | human gut metagenome | biome: human gut; feature: human-associated habitat; material: faeces | place: Denmark | collected 2008/2010 ...
CAGCATCATCGTCCTCCCCCTCCCCGTCTGATCCTCCTCCCCTTTGAGCTATATATTATAACCGTGAAGGCCTCAGGGTAGCACCCTGGGGCCTTACTTTGTTTTCAGGAGGAATCTAGTATGCTGGAACCCATCACCTGCCGCTGCTGCGGCCAGACCATCCACCCCCGTGACAACGCCGGCACTGGGGACCTGCCCCTCTGCCTCACCTGCCTGGAGGACCGCTACACCGTCTGCTCCCGCTGCGGCGCCCTCATCCCCAACCACCAGGCCTGCTACCTGCCCTCAGGCGATGACGAGGATGAGCCCTACTGTCCGGACTGCTACCTGACCGTTGCCGGTCAAAAGCCCATCCACGACTACTACTACCGCCCATCCCCCTGTTTCTGGGGGGATGGGCCCTTCTATTTCGGCGTGGAGCTGGAGATCGACGAAGCCGGCGAGGACAGCGACAATGCCCGCCGCCTTCTTGCCATCGCCAACCAGGGCCAGCCCCGGCTCTACTGCAAGCATGACGGTTCCCTGGACGACGGCTTCGAGCTGGTGACCCACCCCATGTCCCTCAGCTACCACCGCACCGAAATGCCCTGGGAGGCCCTTCTCCGTGAGGCCGTCCGCATGGGCTATATTTCCCACCAGTCCGGCACCTGCGGCCTCCACATCCATGTGAGCCGGGAGGCCTTCGGGGACACCTATGCCCACCAGGAGGCGGCCATTGCCCGGGTGCTGTACTTTTTCGAGAAGCATTGGGAGGAGCTCCTCAAATTCAGCCGCCGGACCCAGCGGCAGCTGGACCGCTGGGCCGCCCGGTACGGGTACCGGGACTGCCCCCGGGACATCCTGGACCGGGCCAAGTCCGGCCACGCAGGCCGCTACACCTGCGTTAACCTCCAGAACACCGCCACGGTGGAGTTTCGCATCTTCCGGGGCACGCTGAAGCGAAATACCCTCCTGGCCTCCCTGGAGCTGGTGGACAAGATCTGCCATCTGGCTCTTTACCTCTCTGACGAGGAGATGCAGGGTCTGGCCTGGACCACCTTCGTCTCCTCCCTCCGGGAGCAGGACTGCCCGGAGCTGGTGCAGTACCTCAAGGAGCGGCGGCTCTATACCAACGCCCCTGTGGCGGCGGAAGAGGAGGTATGAGTATGTGCGCCATCTTTGGACTGCTGGACCCAAGAGAAACCCTGACCAGAAAAGAGAAGCAGCGGATCATCCAGGCCCTGGGATGGGAGGCCCAGATCCGGGGCACCGACGCCACGGGTCTGGCCTGGGTGGAGAAGGGCCGCATCGGCATCCGAAAGGCCCCCTGTGCCGCCCAGCGGTTTGCCTTTCGCTTTCCCGGGGAGGCAAAGATCCTCATGGGCCACACCCGAATGACCACCCAGGGCAGCGAGAAGCAGAACCAGAACAATCATCCCTTCCCGGGGAAAGCAGGCGCTACCACCTTCGCCCTGGCCCACAACGGCATGCTCCACAACGACCGGGAGCTGCGCCGGAGCCACCGCCTGCCCGGCAGCCGGGTGCAGACCGACTCCTATGTGGCGGTGCAGCTGCTGGAGGAGGCCGGGGAGATTTCCCACACCTCTCTGGCTGCCATGGCGGAGGAGCTGGAGGGCTCCTTCACCTTCACCGTCCTGACGGATCAGAACAGCCTTTTCTTCCTCAAAGGCAACAACCCTTTGTCCCTGTGGCACTTTCCGGAGAGTGGAGTGTACCTCTACGCCTCCACTGAGGAGATCCTCACCCGGGCAGCGGCCCGGGCGGGACTCCGGGGGAAGAAGGAGAAGGTGCTCATCAGCCAGGGCCAAATCCTGGAGATCGACAGCGCCGGACAGTGGAGCTGGGGGCGGTTCGACGACAGCCGCTTGAACCAGGGCCTGTTCTGGCGGCGGAGCTGGTATCCTCTCTCCGGCGGCTGGGGCCGTGAGCTGCGGGCTCTGGCAGGGGCCTTCGGATACAGCGGAGAGGACGTAGCTCGGTTGGAATCCGAGGGCTACACCCCGGAGGAAATCGAAGATTGGATGTACGGAGCGTGCCTGCCATGAGGGACTGGATCCATTGGCTGTGGCAGCAGTGGGAGTGGGAGGGAGACCTCTCACCGGAGCTGACGCGGGAGATCGTCCGGGCGGAGGAGGCGCTGCTGGAGGCCTTCACCCCGGAGCAGAGAGAGCTGTATGAGGTGTTGGAGGAAGTGCGGGCCCGTCGGGATCTCCGGGAGCAGGAGTCCGTCTTCCGCGCCGGTGTCCTCCTGGGCGGAGGGCTGGCGGCGGAGATTTTGGGAAGGACGGATCATCCGGGTATGTCTTAAGGAGACAGGAGAACACCATGACAGTCGGCTGCATCCACACAAGTGCAAAAGCGCAGAATACTCTGCGCCAATCTGTTGATTCTCTTTTCATCAAAAAGTACAACGATCTCTGTGCGCCATTGTTGTATAAAGCCTGTTGGAATCGGCTATCCTCTTTCCGGGAGGGATGACATGACTACGTCCACCAGAGAGGCCACAGTCCGTCAACTGTGGCTGAACTATTTCAACCGAGTCCTTCGGGATCAGGGTATCATTACGCCAGAGGCATACCGGAAGATGACGTACAGAATCTATGAACACACCCGATAGCGATCCTATTCTATCTTCCCTATATCCATCTGCAGCTCTCTCCCAAAGCCGCTAACTTCTCTATCCGGGATATTGCCCTGCGATTTACGGTGTATCCGCAGGCCAGCTATTTCTACATCTGCTGGTCAGGAGACAGCCCAATGCCGGACTGGTTGCCGGAACTGATCCCAGCGTACCCCATGGTGAACAGATCCCGGCAAACCGGATACAGTCGCGCAGACAGCATAAAAACCGTCCAGTAGGAAATATTGAATTGTAAGCAGAGTGGCGCAGCTTGCGCTGCGCCACTCCGGTTTTTATTTGTATCCTCTTCCAGCTATTATCAAACTTTTAGCTCAAAGAGAAAATAGAAATCTATTTTATGCACTACACCTCACAGAAGCGCTACAAACCGCATAAGCATCGTGGCCACCTCTGCACGCGTAGCGTTTCCGGCAGGATCCAGCATACCATCCTTGCCGCCGATGATCCCTGCGCCGCAGGCCCACTGCATGGCCTCCATGGCGTACTCGCTGACGGAAGACACATCGGAGTAGGAGAGGATATTGGTATTCTCGCCCACACTCACGTCATACCCCTTGTACTGGGCGTAGCGGTAAAGCATGGTGGCAAGCTGCTCACGGGTCAGGTTCTGATCCAGACCGCTGCCGTCGGAGATACCGCTGGATACCGCCCACTGGACACCGGCCTCATACCAAGTGCTGCCGGCAGTGGTGTCCACACCATCCAGGCGGGCCAGAACGGTGACGATCATGGCCCGGTTCATGGGGGCATTGGGAGAGAAGTCGGTGGCACTGGTGCCGTTGAACAGCTCACGGCTGCTGACAAAGGCCACCGCATCGGCGCCCCAGAAGGTATCTGCCACATCGGCAAAGGTTTTGGTATTGTCCACAATCTTCACTGTCTCGCCAGCAGAGAGGGTGAGGACCACGCCGTCTTCAGTGGTTACGGAAGTCTTCACAATCTCGCTGGTACCATCAGCCTTCACCAGCACTGCCACAGTGCCTGCCGCCACGTTCTCCACAGGGATCTCCACCTTCACAGCAGTATCCGCCGGCAGATCCAGCGTCACAGCGGGAGCGCTGTCCAGATCGGAGGCAGCCGTCACGCTGGGCATGGGCAGGGACACGGTCCCGGTCTGGCCCTGGGTCACAGCACTTTCGGACAGAGCCGCCACGGTCACGGACAGGCCGTCCTCATCCACGGTGGTGGCGCTGGTGGAGCCATCCGTCCGGGTAATGGCAACCACGCTGGTGCCGTCGGGATTCTCGGTGGTCATGGTCTCGTTGCCGCTCTTGTCGGTGGCGGTGGTGACGACAGTGCCGTCCTTCTTCGTCTCCACTACCTCCTTGGAGCCGTCGGGGTTCCGGGTGGTCTCAACGGTAGAACCGTCGGGCTTTGTGACCGTGGTGGTGAGGCTGCCGTCGGGATTCCGCTCACTCTCGGTGGTGGAGCCGGTGTCATGGTCGTCGTCTTTGCCATCGTCCACCACGGCAGGCGCCGTCAGGGTCACACGGGTGGCTGCCCCGGTGAGGGTGAAGGTGCCAGCGGTGGGATCATAGTTATAAATTACTTGGGATCCGTCTTTTGCGATGGTAAAGACAGTGTCGTAGTCATCACTCTGCAGGCTGTAGCCGTCGGGCAGATAGCCGTCGGGCAGGCTGCATGAATAAAAGGCGATAATCGCAGCCTGGTCACCGGAGGCGATCAGCGCACTGCCCTCTTCCATGGTGAATTCCCCTGCATAGACGCCGAAGCTGCCGGCTCCCAAGCCGGTGGCAGTAACCGTCCCGCTGTTGAGAGATAAAGAATCACGAGTGAAGATACCCGCTTCTTCAGCGCTGACCGCTATGGTGCCGTTGCCCTCTATTGTAATGTTTCCACCACCATAGATACCGTAGTCCATGCCGGAGATGGTGTTCTCTCCCACCAGAATGATTGTCAGGGGGACATCGGCATAAATGCCGCAGGTGCCGTCAAAGTAACTGTATCCTGTATTGATGGTGGCGTTGGTCAGGGTCAAGGTTTTATTGTCCGCGTTATAAAAGGCGGTGCCTTCTCCACACTCCACGGTGCCGCTGTCGCTCAAAAGCACATCGTTCACCACAACACCCTTTTGTCGCAGGCCGGTTATGATGCTGCCGCTTTGAATGGTCACGGTACTCATGTCGCAGGTATATACCGTATCGTTGAGTTTGATATTGCGATCGGAAGCCTGGATTCCCAGGTTTCCTTCTCCGGCGGTCACGGTAATGGTGGGAGTGCCGCTGATGATCACGTCTCCCGAGCCGGCATAGATAGCAGAATCTGTGGAAGTGATCTCCACACAGCCGCCTTCGATTTTGAGATCACCATACTCTCTAAATATACCGAAGCCATCGCCTTCCATGTCTATGGTAATGGACCCGCCCGAAATGGTCATCTCATAATCATCGGAGGCATCGGAGATAATCCCTCTTCCGTCAACATCGTCATTACCCGAGGAGTCGATCTCGATGTCGAGCGTGCCGCCCTCAAAGCGAAAATCACCGGATGATGTATAAATGCCGACATAATCACCGGTAATGGTCAGGCTGCCGTCACCCCGGATGGTCAGTCCCTCCTCGCTCCGGATACCATAGTTCGCACCACTGATGGTGTTTGTCCCCTCCAGGACGATGGTCAGGTCCTCGTCGGAATAGATGCCGCAGGTGTTGCCGTAGTAGGCGTATCCGCTGCTGATCTCAGCATTGTTCAGGGTCAGGGTGTTGTCCTCCGGGGCGTAGACCGCCTTGCCGCCGCCGCACGAGACGGTGTAATCCGCTGCCGTAAGAACGTCTACGCCGTTCACCACCACGCCGAAGGTCCGCAGGCCTTCTTTGGGTTCTCCGCTTTCGACCACCATCTTAGGGCCGGAGCAGGAGTAGATATTACCGTTGATGATGATCCCCTCGGTAGCAGAAACTCCAAAAGACGCTTTGTTTTCAGAGACAGCGGTAACGGTGGAAGTACTGTCGATGGTCAGGGAGCCAGCAGTACTTATGCCGCCAGAATGGCCGTTTATGCTGCAGGCCGTCACATTGCTGCCGCTGATGGAAATGTCAGAGTATGTATGGATACCGCCAAAAGTGCCGGTTATACACAACGTACTGCTGGAAATGGTCAGATCACTACCCCAGAGGTCGATGCCAAAAGTGCAGCCCTCGATGGTCAGCGCGGCAGAGGAATCCTCGCCGCGGATTGTAAGGCTGCCATAGTCCGCACCGATACCACAGTAGCTTGCACTGGTAATGGTATTTTCCCCTTTCAGGACGATAATCAGATCTCCCGTAAATTCAATATTGCCGTCGTTGTAATGTGCCTCCGTGATTGTGGCGTTGTCCAGGGTCAGGGTGTTGTCCGCGGGGTCATACGCCGCCGTGCCGTCGCCGCAGGCCACGGTGTAGTTATCCGCATCCAGGACATTCTCGCCGTTTACCCACAGGCTGTCCACCAGGGGCTCCGGCTGCTCCTCACCGCCGGACCCGCCGATCTCCGCCAGCAGGCTATTGATCACCTCTGCGATCAGCTCATGGCCATAGGCGTTGGGATGGAAGTCCAGGTCCATATCTGTAGTGGAAGTAAAGTAGGCGTTGCAGGGATTATCCGCTGCATCCTTAAATGCTGTATACACATCCGCTATTTCATAGCCATTGCCAGCCTCAAGTACCTCGCTGTTCAGCCTCTTCACACCGGCCTCAAAAGCGTTCACAATGGCAGCAGCGCTAGTTCCCTCAATATGGCTGTACGGATTATACTGATTGGCTACAATAACACACGCGTCTGAATTCATTGAGGTAATTTGCTCAATAACAGCCCCAAGACTGTCAGCAACCATATCTAGTGCGTCATCTGCCTGATTAGAGGTAGCAAAATTGCTGATGTTGAAAAGTGCGGTCAGGAGCACGGCTGAATGTATTTCATCCGTTTCGTCTACCAGCGCAATCTGCACACGTTGAGCATCGATCTGATCGCTTTCGTTCTTACCCTCATTATACTTATCAGCCAAAAACTGGTACAGCGCCCCCATCAGGTCGTTGCCGCCGATGGTGATGGTGATAAGATCGGCGTTTTGCAGGATATCAGCGTTTTCCTCGTCCTGTACGACCTCCAGCAAATCGCCGGAGGTGGCGCCGTCCTGTGCCAGGTTGGTCAGCTCATAGCCATTTTCATTTGCTACCAGCGCAGCAAAGCTGTCATTCTCCGCACCTGTCAGTCCATATCCGGTGGTGATGCTGTCGCCCAGGGCCACGTAGCTCTTCCCTTGGGCGAAGGCCGCTGTAGGCAGCAGGCTCAGCACAAGGCACAGGCTCAGCAGTACCGCTAGAACTCGTCTTTTCATGCTGTTTTATCCTCCTCTGAACAATATCGCCCGCCGCGCCAACCAAAGCATTCCATCCTCCCGGTCAGCACGCAGCTTTACTTATATAGTATACCACAAGAAAAGTATGAGCGGCGAACCTTACAAAATTGTAAAGTTCGCCGCTGCGGTCTCAAATCTGTTCCAGGACATACCCATCTCCGCGCTTGGAAGATATCTCGATGCGGGACACCTCGCTGTTGAGTTTCCGACGCAGTCGGGAGATCAAGGTCCAGAGTGCCCGGTTGTCGTCCTCCGTTTCCGCATTCCATACCTCCCGCAGAACTTTCTGCGCAGGCACGGGCTTCCCCGCATTGTGGACCAGCAGAAGTAGCACCGCGAACTCCTTTTGCGTCAGCAGCAAATCCGTATCCCCCAAATAGCCGCAGCCTGAGAGCGTATCCAGCCGCAGATTACCATAGCTGACATAACGGCTCCTGGTCCGTTCCTGCCGAAGCCTTGCCTCAACCCGAGCTGCCAGCACTTCCAGATCATAGGGCTTGGCCAGGTAGTCATCGCCTCCCGCCCGCAGGCCCTCCACCACGTCCCGGCTTTCTCCCAGGGCACTGAGAAACAAAATAGGAACCTGGTAGCGCTCTTTCAGCTCCCTGCACAGCTCCACGCCATCCCCGTCAGGCAACATGATATCCAGCACCACCAGATCCACCGGGTGCCAGCGCATGGCCTCCCGGCACTCTCCGGCAGTAGTGGCTTGGAGGATCTCATAGCCGTACATGCTCAAAGCCTCCGCATTGATCTTCATAATGTGAGGATTGTCCTCCACCAAAAGGATCATGCTCACGGCCCCATCTCCTTTCTCAACACTGTGAAGGCAAAAACGGTTCCCTCAGGCCCCGTGCGCTCTACATCCAGCATTCCGCCGTGAGCCTCCACAGCCTCCCGGCAGATAGCCAATCCAAGACCGCTTCCTCCGTCGCCACTGTATCCCTTGTCAAACACGTGAGGCAGCAGCTCCTCATCAATGCCATCGCCGGTGTCTGCTACCCGAAACACAATATATTCCTTACTTTCCGTACCTGAGGCGCTGATCGTAATGGTCCCGTTTTTTGTATGGCGGTTTGCATTGACTGTCAAATTGATAAAAATCTGCAGCAGCATCCCCTTATTGCAGTAAACGTCTGCGCAATCCTCACCGGAAACTACGATGCGGTTGCCATTTTTCAGACACATAGGGGTACAGATGGCCCTGACACTCCCCAAAAGAGGGCCTACCTCTACGGTGCCGAACCGGGCCTCGTTCTCCTTGCCGTAGGAATAATCCATGAGCTTGGTCACCATATCTGCCAGCCGTATGGCCTCTTGTTGAATGGTCTTCAGATTGCCCGGTATCTCACTGCTGACGTGGTTGGCAGCGATCTGCAGCCCGGTAAGCTGAGCGTAGCCGGAAATGACAGTTAACGGGGTCTTCAGCTCATGAGCAATCTGGTGCAGAAAGTCCATATTCATAGCGTTCATCTGCTCCAACAGCTCACTGCGACTGCGGCTCTCAGCCAGGGCTGCAGCCTGTGCCTGGGTCTGCAAACTGATAGACACCGCAATCAGCAACACAAAAATCAGCATACCGCAGGGCATGATACCGTACCTGCTGACAGCGGAACTGTTGTTCACATACAGCGCCTCCAGCAGAATGGAGGCAATGAGCACAGCAAATCCTCCCACCGTCAGGCCGTCTGCAACCCGGAACACTTTCTTCCCCAAGTAGTACTGCACCACACCCCAAGCAAGATAGAGAAGATAGGGAATCCCACAGCACCAGGCGGCTGTGCAGACCGTCACCAGCCAGACTGTAGGCAGAAAGGCGCTGCATACTACGGTAATCCCCATCACCGCCACGTGCAGGAGTGTGGGAATCTTCTTTGCTGCACTTGGATACATACTCTGCAGCAGAAGAAGCACTACTCCCGGCAGCAGCGACGTCACAGCCATAAAGACACGGTAGAGCACATACCACGAGACGTGAGGCATGGCATGAATGACCAGGAAATTCTGATCTCGGAGCGCCATCATCAGGCAGCAGACAGAGAGCGCAAGGAAATCCCACCGTTTCTGCACTCCTGCGCATAGCAGGAAATATAAAAACAGGATCAGCAATCCACCGCTCAGGCACAAAGACGCCAAATTATTGCCCGCCTTGAAGTCCTCCATATTTTGAGGTGTGGACAGGTAGGTAGGCGGAATAAATCCGCCATCCCGGTGAACAAAATTGGCATATTGATAGATAATTTCAATCTCCCCGCTCTCCCCGGAATAAAGCGGAAGCGTCATATATCCAATCCTGGGCATACTCTCAGCGGCGTTGTCCGCTACGACACCAAAAGTAGCTGTTTCTGTCCCGTTGACGAAAACCCGGGTACTGTAGTCGATGGAATAAGAGCAGAGAACATAGTACTGTTCCGGCTGGGCTTTGATGACAAGGCGGTAGGTGCCATACTTAGGCTCGTCATCCGTTTCCTCCTGGTATGGCCCCGCCTCATCTACAGCAAAATCCTCGGAGGTATATAGCTTATTGGGGTAAAAATCCCAATTATTACGGATATTCACTATTCCCTGAGACAGATCCTCCGTGGTAATATCCAGTACACCTTCCACAGGAGCAATTTCCCGGATATCTTCCTGGGCTCTGCTGTAAAGGAACTGTACAGTCAGTATAATTATCAGAATAGCCGCAGCAGGCAACAGCCAGCAGAGCCAGCTTCTCTGGTTCTTTTCCCTCTGCATTCCTGCCCGCCTCCCGCTGTGTAGTCTTTCTGAACTGATTCTATCATAACGAAATAACTTTTGCCCAAACCTTACAAAAATGTAAAGTAAATCGCATTTTTATTATATCGTTCTCTGCCGGTCTTTGCAACCAACAGTCCCTTTCAACGGCAAAACAGGCAAAATGGTTGCCCACATTTTTCCACATATGGCAGCTTTGCTATCACTTTTAGTACCAAAACGCCGGAAGCAGCGTCCCCTGCAAAATTACAAAGTGTCCCAGCGTGCAAGGACCACCAGTGGGATAGTCTTGACAAAGGGTAGTACCCTGCTGTTATACTGGTAACGTATGTGACCAACCCCCTGTCCCACCCGGGACAGGGTACCTACGGCAGGGATATCCTCCGTTCTGCAGGCCCACGCAACAAATCAGAGGAATAGAGGGTTGTTTCATGACAAAAGAGATCCTTTCCCGCAGTATCGACGCCTTTATCAGTCGGAACAAGGAGGCTATTATCCGGGATATCGGCACGCTTGTTGCAATCGAGAGTGTTCGCTCTGAGCCCGCCGAAGGCGCCCCCTACGGCATCGGCCCCAGAGCCGCCCTGGATGCTATCTGCGCTATGGCGGAGCAGATGGGCCTGCCCAACGGCAACTACGGCGACCGTGTCGGCTACGCTGAGCTGGCCGGAGAGAACCCGCAGTACATCGCCTCCTTCTCCCACCTGGATATCGTTCCTCCGGGAAATGGGTGGAAGGCCAGTCCCTACCAGCTTCGGAACATTGACGGCTGGCTCCTGGCAAGAGGCGTGTCGGATGACAAAGCCGCCAGCGTTCTCTGTCTGTATATGCTCAAATTCTTTCAGGAGGCGGGGGGCAAGCTTCCCTATACGGTGCGGGCCCTTTTCGGCACGGATGAGGAGTGCGGCATGAGCGATGCCGACTACTATCTGGCCAACTATGAGCCTCCGGTCTTTCTCTTCACCCCCGATGGCTCCTTCCCCGCCGTCTGTGGTGAAAAGGGTATCTTCCAGGGCGATCTGGTCAGCAAGGAGATCACCGATGGCCGCATTGTGGACTTCCACAGCGGCTCTGCTTCCAACGTGATCCCCGACAAGGCCTACCTCACCATCAAAAAGGGCAATTACCAGCTGAAGTCCGACGACCACATTCAGGTCACGGATGAGGGCGAGGTCTACTCCCTGGTAGCCTCCGGCAAGTGCGGCCACGCCGCCTATCCCGACGGCGGGGACAACGCCATCGCCCGCATGGTCCGCTATGTACTGGATAATGACATGCTCCAGGGGGATGAGAAGGATTTCTTCCTTTTGCTGGGTGACCTCCATCGGGACCACGGCGGCAGGGATCTTGGTATTGCCTGCTCCGATGACAGATTCACGCCGCTGACCTGCAGCGGTGATATCGTCAGCCGCAAGGACAACCGCCTGATCCAAAATTTTGATATCCGTTATCCGGCATCGATCACCGACAGCTGGCTGGCGGAGCAGATCCGTGAGAAACTCCGGCCGTTAGGCGGTGAGTTGGTGGTCCGTATGGTAGATCAGGGATTCTGCATGGATGCCGATAGCCCTGAGATGAAGGCTCTCCAGAATGCCTATGAGGCCGTTACCGGCAAATCCGGCACCCCCCGCACCACTGGTGGCGGCTCCTACGCCAGAAAGTTCAAAAATGCTGCCGCCTTCGGCATCGGCCCGGAGACCAAGGCCGACTTTCCCTCCTTTGTAGGCGGCGGACACGGCGCAGAGGAGGGTCTCCACACCCACCACATTCTGGATGCGCTGAAGATCATGATTCTTGCTGTGGACAACCTGCAGGACGCTCTCTCCGGTGCGGACCGTTAATCCGGCTTTTACCGGCTCTCTGTAAGAAGCCGCAGGAGATCCCGGGGCAAATGCCCCGGGGCCTCCTGCTGTTTTATGCTGCCGCAAGCGGAGCATATCTCCGCTGAAAAGAAATCCCCGGCAGATCCCGCCGGAAGCGGGACCTGCCGGGACCACGTATGTTCTTCTCAGCCTCCTCATTCAGGGAGGCGTTTTTCATGCCTGAGATCAGGCGGCCTCACCGGCTGCGGGCTGATAGAGGGCAATCAGGCGCACAATCAGCGTAGCAGCCTGGGCACGGGTAACCTGGCTGCCCAGATCCAGCGCGCCGTCGGTACCCTTCAGCAGGCCCTGGGCCACGGCCCAGGCCACAGCAGGCTGACTCTCAGCGCTGACGGAGGCACCGTCGGTAAAGACGCTCAGATCGGCCTCAGCCGCAGGCTTACCGACATAGTTCCACAGCAGCACCATCAGCTCCTCACGGGTAATGGTCTTGTCAGCCTCCACCGTCACCGTGGGAGCAAAGGCTGCGAGGGCGGCGCTCAGGTCAGCACCGGTAACAGCGGCAGAAGGTGCAAAGGTGGTCTCGGTAGCGTTATTCACCACTTCGCCCAGGCTGTTCATGACCTCGCCCCGCCAGTTGGTCAGCCCGGCGGCAGGAATGTTCTCAGGTAGTGTTACCAGATAGGCATACTGTGCCTCACGTGGGAGAAACAAGGCGCTGCGGGAGGCAAAGTCGCTGGCCTCCACTGGCAGCACCCGCCCGCCGCGCATGGGACGATCCTTCAGAATCTCCGCCTCTACCAGCTTGAAGCGGCTGTAAGCATAGCGCAGGAAGATCAGGCCAAGGACAGGCATACAATATTGGTTTGAGGTCAGCTTGGAGCCTGCCCGCAACAGATCAGCGGACTCCCACAGCTCAGCTTCTAATTTGCGAATGTTAATCATGTTTTTCCTCCGGGATATATTCCATAATGTCGCCAAAGTCCGCATCGACCACAGCGCAGATCTTTTCCAGTACCGCAAGGGTAACTGTTTCATCACGGCTTAGTTTTGTCATCGTGTTGGGGGCAATCCCAGCTGCTTTTCGCAGGTTTGCCTTACTCATCTTTTTGTCGATCAGCAATTTCCAAAGTCTGTTGTATGAAACAGCCATTTGTGTGTCCTCCAGGATATGATAATTTGATTTAATTATAGCAAAACGTGTCATTATGCACAAGGAATATCGCAAGATCTTGCGATAATTATTTTGGATACAAGACAATTCAATCAATATACAAAACAAAGAAAATTGCAAAAGCAAATGCCAATAATTATATTACATGCTATAGACAGTAGTGTCCTCTTTGTTTTTCTGCGATTTCTGAGTTTCAAGGACTTTTACAAATATATTATAACCATGAAGCTGCCCGGGGCATTGCCCCGGGCAGTTATCTCATTTTATGGAGGAATTTCCTATGACAATCCTACTAATATCTCCTGTCCAGTCACCCCGAAAAATTACCATTGATGATACCCTAGACGCTATGCAGCGTATCGTCGGCGGCCCCATCCAGGCGGTCTATCCCTTTAAGGAGCCAGTGGCCCTCATCTGCCACGAGGAGGGCAAACTCCTGCACCTCCCCCTCAACCGAGCCCTTCGTTCCCCGGACACCGGCGAGATCTACGACATCATCGCCGGTGACTTCTTTCTCTGCGCTGCGCCGCCGGACAGCGATCGCTTCGAGAGCCTCACAAACGACCAGCTGGAACAGTACACACAGGTCTTCCGCACTCCGGAGCTATTCCTCTCCGGCCCCGGCGGCAGCATCATCGTCCTCCCCCTCCCCGTCTGATCCTCCTCCCCTTTGAGCTATATA
>ERZ780218.1590-NODE-1590-length-13402-cov-5.356709_pt1 | contig 13402 bp, 9 predicted proteins | sample MGYA00510975_ERZ780218 | MGnify/ENA primary metagenome ERZ780218 (study PRJEB29588, sample SAMEA2152063) | human gut metagenome | biome: human gut; feature: human-associated habitat; material: faeces | place: Denmark | collected 2008/2010 ...
CACGGCACAATGAATCCTGCTCCGTGCGCACAGAATACGGAATCCGCCGTATTCTCCAGATCACTCTGGGCATCATACCCGATCTGCGCCACCACTTCCTCCGTGTTGTGACAGGGGAAATATCCCTTTAAGGCAACCGAAAGCTTCCCCTCTCCCGCGGTGTATGCCGTCACCTCACGCTGGTAATTCTGCATGGCGGACACGGGCGCACTTCCCACAATGCAGCCGTCTGCACTGTAGGCAATCGTTCCCTTCATGCGGTCGATATCATTCATGGCGCGTCCGACCGCTCCTGCCGGAAGCGAGAGTCTGAAATCATACCACGGCTCCAGCAGCACCGTTTCCGCCTGCATCAGTCCCTGACGCAGCGCACGATAGGTTGCCTGCCTGAAATCACCGCCCTCCGTGTGCTTTGTGTGCGCGCGTCCGGCAACGAGCGTGATCTTCATATCCGCAAGCGCCGATCCTGTCAGCACACCGACGTGTTCCTTCTCTCTTAGATGGGTGAGCACCAGCCGCTGCCAGTTGATGTCCAGCATGTCCTGGGGGCAGGCGGAGGTGAGCACCAGCCCGCTGCCCCGGGGCAGGGGCTCCATCAGCAGGTGCACCTCGGCGTAGTGGCGCAGCGGCTCGAAGTGCCCGACGCCCTCGACGGTGTTGGCAATGGTCTCCTTGTAAACGATGCCGCCCTCGCCGAACGTGACAGAGAGGCCGAAGCGGTCGGATATGAGACGCTGCAAAATTTCCAGCTGCACCTCGCCCATCAGCTCGGCGTGCAGCTCGCCGGACGCTTCCTCCCACACGATGCGGAGCATCGGGTCCTCGTCCTCCAGCTCGCGCAGCTTCGGGAGGACGGTGTGCGCGTCTGTGCCGTCGGGCAGGAGGATGCGGTAGGTCAGAACGCTTTGCAGCACCGGCTTTTCGCCGTCCGCCTCCGCCCCGAGCCCCTGCCCGGGATAGGTGTCCGCAAGGCCCGTGACCGCCACGACCTCGCCCGCGCCCGCCGCGTCGAGCGGGCGGAACTTTGCGCCGGAGTAAAGCCGGAGCTGGTCGGCCTTGCCGCAGGGAAGCTGTGTTTTTGCCCGCAGTGTCCCGCCGGTGACCTTCAGGTGCGTGAGCCGTGTGCCCTGCGCGTCGCGGGAGATCTTAAAGACGCGCGCGCCGAAGTCCGCGCCGCGCGCCGGCTCGCGCGTGAAGCGCGTGAGCAGCTGCAAAAACTCCGCCACGCCCTCGTTTTTGAGCGCGGAGCCGAAGCAGCAGGGGAAAATTTTCCGCGCGGAGATCAAAGCGGCGAGCGTGTCGTCCGAAAGTGCGCCGCGCTCCAGCAGCTCCTCGAGAGCCGCTTCGTCGGTCAGCGCGGCGTGCTCGTCGCGCTCGTTCGGCTCCGCGCCGAGATCGACGCACGCGCCGAAGCTCTTTTGCAGACCCGTCAGCAGCGCCGCGCGGTCCGCGCCAGCAAGGTCCATCTTGTTGATAAAGAGGAACGTCGGCACGCCGTAGCGCTCCAGCAGCCGCCAAAGCGTGCGGGTGTGGCCCTGCACGCCGTCCGTGCCGCTGATGACAAGGATCGCGTAGTCGAGCACCTGCAGGGTGCGCTCCGCTTCGGCGGAGAAATCGACGTGGCCCGGCGTATCGAGCAGCGTGATGTGCGTGCCGCCGCAGTCGAGCACCGCCTGCTTGGCAAAGATGGTGATGCCGCGCTCGCGCTCGAGCGCTTCGGTGTCCAGAAAGGCGTCGCCGTGATCGACGCGGCCGAGCGTGCGCAGTGCGCCCGCGGCATACAAAAGGCCCTCGGAGAGGGTCGTTTTGCCCGCGTCGACATGGGCGAGTATCCCGATGGTGAGTTTTTTCATGGCCTGTCCTCTGAAAAAGCGCCGCGGCGCGGCGCATCCGTTTTTCTCTACGATACCATGCTTTTGCGCCCGCGTCAAATGGAAAAGGGCTGCTGGCGGCAGCCCTTTCGCTCACAGCTTTTATGATCTTCCGTAGATGCGCGTCATTTCGCGGATCTGCCCGGCGAGCTTTTTGCTCGCCTCACCCGGGAGCATACGCCACTCCCAGTTGCCGCGGCTCGTGCCGGGGATGTTCATGCGGTGGCCCGCGCCGAGGTCGAGCCAGTCCTGCATCTGCGCGACGAAGAGCTTTGCCACCGAGCTCATGCCGCCGCGGATGATGCCGCGGTTGAAGCCCTCTCGGTCGTTGAGCCCAAGGTACTGCACGGCGAAGGCAATATCCGCCTTATCCGCCTCCGTGCGCCAAAGGGCGAGGGGCGCGTTGTCGTGCGTGCCGGTGTAGCAGATGCAGTTCTCCCCGTAGCTGTGCGGCAGATAGCTGCTCGTGTCGCGCGAGTCGAAGGCGAATTCCAGCACCTTCATGCCGGGCAGACGCGAGTCGGCAAGCAGCTGCGTGACCTCCGGCGTGGGATAGCCGAGATCCTCGGCGATGAACTCGATGTCGTGGAACCAGCCGGTCAGCACGCCGACGAGCGCCATGCCGGGGCCCTTGACCCAGCGACCGTTTTTCGCGGTCGTCTCGCCATAGGGCACGGCCCAGTAGCTCTCGAAGCCGCGGAAGTGGTCGATGCGGATGACGTCGTAGAGCTTCGCCGCTCCGCCAATGCGTCGGATCCACCACTCAAAGCCGTCCTTCTGCATGGCCTCGTAGTCGTAGAGTGGGTTGCCCCAGAGCTGACCGTCGGCGCTGAAGTAGTCCGGCGGCACGCCGGAGACCTCAACGGGCACGTTTCGCTCGTCGAGCTGGAATTTCTCCGGCTCGCTCCACACGTCGGAGGAGTCCATCGCCACATAGATGGGGATGTCGCCGATGATGCGGATGCCGAGACCGTTGATGTAGCTCTTGAGCGCACTCCACTGCCGGAAGAAGAGAAACTGAATGTAGGTGAACAGCTCCACGTCCCCGCGCAGCTCCGCGCGGTAGCGCTCGAGCGCGTCGGCCCGGTGCAGCCGCGCGCCTTCGTCGGGCCATTCGGTCCAGGACTTCATGCCGAAATGCCGCTTGAGCGCCATGAAGAGCGCGTAGTCCGGCAGCCAGCGGCTGTTTTCCGCCTCGAAGGCGGCGACCGCCTCGCGGTCGCGCTCCCAGCCGCGCACCTTGGCCCTTTCGAGCAGCGCGAAGCGGCTCTCGTAAATTTTGCCGTAGTCGACGTAGCGCGGCTCCGAGCCCCACGCGCAGGAGGTGACCTCCTTGCGCGTGAGCAGCTTATCCTTGATGAGCAGATCGAGGTCGATGAAGTACGGGTTGCCCGCAAAGGTCGAAAAGCTCTGATACGGCGAGTCGCCGTAGCTTGTGGGGCCGAGCGGCAGGAGTTGCCAGTAGCCCTGTCCCGCCGCGTGGAGAAAATCGGCAAAGTCATACGCCGCCTTGCCGAACGTGCCGATGCCGTAGGGCGAGGGGAGCGAGGAGATCGGCATCAGAATGCCGGAGGAACGATTCATGTGAGATCAGCCTTTCACGGCGCCGGCCGCGACGCCCTTGATGATGTGTTTCTGGCAGCAGAGGTAGAAGATGATGACGGGGACGATGCTCAGGAAGATGAGCGCCATCGTCGCGCCGAGATCGACCGTGCCGTAGCTGCCCTTGAGGTACTGGATATGGATGGGAATGGTCTTGTACTTGGTGCTGTCGAGCACGAGATAGGGGAGCAGATAGTCATTCCACACCCACATGATCTCGAGGATGCCGACGGAGATCATCGTGGGCCACAGCATCGGGAACACGACGGAGAAATAGGTGCGCAGCGGACCGCAGCCGTCGATGGCGGCGGCCTCCTCGATCTCCAGCGGGATGGACTTCACGAAGCCCACGAACATGAAGATGGCAAGCCCCGCGCCGAAGCCGAGGTAGATGATGGGAATGGTCCAGGGCGTGTTGAGCGCGACCTTTTCGAGGCTGCCGCTCGCAAAGTTAAAGTATGGGATCTTCACGCGGTCGGCGGTCTTGGAGAGGGTGAACATGACCATCTGGAACGGCACGACCATGGAAAAGACGCAGAGGTAATAGACGCCGCGGCAGAGCTTGCTGTCCACGCGGGCGATGTACCACGCGGCCATCGAGGTGCACAGCAATATCAGCGCCGTGGAGACAAGCGTGATGAAAAGGCTGTAGAACGCGGACTTCCAGAAGGGATAATTGCCGAAGGTGACGCCCTTGATGTAGTTTGCCCAGCCGGCAAAGCTCTCGGCGGTGGGCAGGGCAAAGGTCTCGGTCTTGACATAGGTGTTGAGCTTGAAGGAGTTGACTACCACAGCCAGCACCGGCAGGATGTAGAGGATGCAGATGAAGGCCAGCACGACCGAAAGAATGGTCTTGCGGCGGCGTTCGGCGGAAAGGGAACCGTTCATTACTGCTGCACCTCCTTTTTGCGCGTAGCGCGGAGCTGGATCAAACCGATGGCGGCGACGAGCAGGAAGAACAAAACGGCCTTGGCCTGCGCGGTGCCGCGGGAGTTGACGTTCTGCCCGTAGAACGTGTTGTAGATGTTCAGCGCCAGCATCTCAGTCGTCTTGATGGCTGAGCCGTCGGACTGGATGATGTAGGGCTGACCGCCCGTGAGGGCGAGGTTCTGGTCGAAGAGCTTGAAGCTGTTCGTCAGCGTGAGGAAGGTGCAGATGGTGATGGAGGGCATCACGTTCGGGATGGTGACCTTCCAGAGCGTCTGCCAGCGGTTCGCGCCGTCGATCTTCGCGGCCTCGAGCATATCCTCGGGCACGGCCTGCAAGCCGGCGATGTAAATGATCATCATATAGCCGACCTGCTGCCAGCACATGAGGATGATGAGGCCCCAGAAGCCGTATTTCGTCTCCAGCAGGATCGACGTGCCGTAGCGCGAGAGGATGCCGTCGAAGATCATCGACCACACATAGCCCAGCACGATGCCGCCAATGAGGTTCGGCATGAAGAACACCGTGCGGAAGAGATTGCTCCCCTTGATGCCCTGTGTGAGGGCATAGGCCACGGCGAAGGCCAGCACGTTGATGAACACGAGCGAGACGAGCGCAAAGAGCGCCGTGTACCAGAACGAATGGACAAAGCTTGCGTCGTTCAGCGCCTTGATGTAGTTGCCGAAGCCGATGAACTGCGCGTCCGAGGTCGTCTTGAACTTGCAGAACGAGAGGTACACGCCCTTGCAGAACGGATAGACGAAGCCAATGGCGAAGGCGCAGAGCATGGGACCCATGAACAGCGGGGCCCACCGCCGGATCGGGCGGCGGACGAGCGAGCTGTTGACGGCTGCTGCGTCGTGTTTACGCTTCAATTCGATCACTCCCATCGAGATAGATTGACTGAGCACGGCGCGGGCCTCTTGCGGCCTCTGCCGTGGTAGAAGAAGAGGACGGGCGAAGGCCCGCCCTCTTCATAAGAATGGTAGGTTTTGCGGTATGGAGACGCTTAGCCGTTGGCGGCAGCGTACTGCACGGCCCAACCGTCCACGAACGCGGTCTTGACCTGCTCCCAGTTGGCGTCGGTGGGATCGTTGTCATACTGGTTCATCGCGGCGACGATGGCTTCACGGTAGGCATCGACGTTGGGCTGGAAGTTGGTGACCCAAGGCATGACGTAGTTGCCCTCGGCGGCATAGGCGTTGGCGTCGGCCAGGAAGCCGCAGGTGGACTCGGCAGCCTGCTTGTAGGGCATGACGGCGAATTCATCGACGAGCATACGGGAGACCTCAGCGTCGGTGACGAGCCAATACATGAAGTCGAGCGTAGCCTGAATGTCCTCGGCGGAGGCCTTGGCATTCACGGCCCAGCAGTTCTCGGTGCCGCAGTTCAGACCGGCCTTCTCTTCACCGGCAACGCCGCAGTAGAAGGGGATCATGGAGAGGTTGTCAAGACCGTACTGACCATCGCCGGTGCCGGTCAGAGCCGCCCACTCCCAGGAGCCGTTCTGATAGAACACAGCCTGCTCCTTGCCGAACTCGGCCTGAGCGTCATAGCCGCCGGCAGCGAGAGTGGAGGGAGCGACCGCGCTGTTGTTGATGTAGAGATCCCAGAGGTTCTTGAAGTTCTGCATGTAGGTGCCCTTGATGCTCGGGGGGCAGACCTTCCAGGCGTCGGGATCGTCCACGGACTCATAGTAATACTCGAGGTTGGCGAGGTGGCCGGTGAAGCGCCAGCTGGAGTCGCCGCTCATGGAGGAGGAGGTGAAGGCGTCGAAGCCCAGCTCGGCGGCGCGGGAGTGGATGTCCTCCGCAACGGCCTTGAGGGTCTCAAAGTTGGTGATGTCGCTGAGCTGATAGCCGGCCTTCGCCAGCAGGTCCTCGTTGACGATGATGCCGTAGCACTCATAGCAGTAGCCGATGGAGCAGAGCTTGCCGTCGGCGTCGTAGAGGTTGTAGGCGTCGGTGGTCAGCTCACCCGCGATGGGGGTGCCGGTCAGGTCGTAGCAGTAGTCGCCCCAGGTGTCCACGGCGGCCTGGTTGCCGACGACGAACATCGTGGGAGGCGCTTCCTTATCCATCGCGGCGGTCAGGGTCTCGTTGTAGGTGCCGGACGCGGCGGTCTGGATGGTGACGGGCACACCGGTCTTTTCGGTGTACATGGCGGCGACCTTCTGCAGGGTGCCGTCCGCCTCGGGCTTGAAGTTCAGCCAGAACACACGGCCGGCGGCCTCGGTGGCGTCACCGTCGCCGGAGGGCTCCTCGGCCGTCTTGTTGCCGCAGGCAACGAGGCTGAGAGCCATAACAAGTGCCAGGACAAGCGCAAGATACTTCTTCATGTTTCATTGATCTCCTTATTCAAATTTATTTTCACGCGCTCGGCGCGGGAAAATCATTTCGTCAGGTCGCGCACGGATTCACCCGCGCGCAGGGTGGTCGGCAGCGTCAGATGGTCGTGCGCGCCGCCGCGGATGACGCCGAGCAGCAGCTCGACGCTCTTCGTGCCCATAGCCGTCATCGGCTGGCAGAGGGTGGTGAGCATGGGATGGATGTACTCGGAGACATTGATGCCGTCGATGGCGATGATGGAGCAGTCCTCGGGAATGCTGCGCCCGCTCTCGCGCAGGGCGCGCATCGCGCCGATCGCCATGTCGTCCGCGATGGCAAAGACGGCGGTGAAGTCCGCCGGACGCTTCAGCCGCTCGCGCATGGCGCGGCAGCCGCTTTCCACGGTGAAATCGTCCGCGCAGATGACGTCCTCCTCCTCGGGCGGGATGCCCAGCTCGCGCAGCGCGCGGGCGTAGCCGGAGTAGCGCAGCTGGGAGATGGAGCTGTCGTCGGGGTCGGCGGTCAGCGCCGCGATGCGGCGGTGGCCCTTTTTGGCCAACTCCATGACCGCGCGGTAGGCCTCCTGCTCGTCGGCGATGGAGACGGAGGAATACTTGCTCGGATCGAGCGTGCCGTAGGCGTTGGTGTAGGTGCAGCAGACAAAGGGCACGTTGAGCAGCGCCAGCTCCGCGGGAGAGTAATCCGAGCGTCCGCCGAGAAAAATGAGGCCCTGCAGGCGCTTTTCGCGCTCCATCACCGCGCCGCACTTCACCTCGTCATCGCAGGAGGCGATCTGACGCATGACCATCGTGTAGCCCGCAAGGTCGAGCTTATGCTCGATGGCGCGGATGATATCGGTGTAGAAGGGGTTCTGCACGCCGCGCACCACAAGGCCGACGGTGTCGGACTTCGTGCGCACAAGGCTGCGCGCGGAATTGTTGGGCAGATAGTTGTGCTCGGCAATGACCTCCAGCACGCGGCGGCGGCTTTCCTCGCTCACGTCGGGGCGGTCGTTGAGTACACGGGAGACCGTGCTCACGCCCACGCCGCTGAGCTTTGCAATGTCCTTGATGGTCATAGCGACACCCTCTGCATGAAAAAAATCAAAGCCCGTTTCCGGGAACCTTACCGGTAACGTTTCCACTTTTCTTTTATTGTAGCAGTCTCTTCCCAAAAAGTCAAAGCACTTTGCCCTGTCCATCTTACCAAAAAAACAGCAAGAAAAATGTCGCAATGAACAAAGGGAGTCTCTGTCCGGCGTCGGGCAGAGGCTCCCTTTCACAAAAATGCCTTTATTTTTCGAGCAGCAGCTCCGCGATCTGTACGGTGTTGGTCGCCGCGCCCTTGCGGACCTGGTCGCCGCAGCACCAGAGGTTCAGCCCGCGCTCGTCGGTCAGATCGTCGCGGATGCGGCCGACGTAGACGAGGTCCTGATCGCTCGTGTCGAGCGGCATGGGATAGACCTTGCTCGCAAGGTCGTCGGTCAGCTTGCAGCCGGGCGCGGCGGCGATCAGATCACGCGCGCGCTCGACGCTGATCTTTTCCTTTGTGCGCAGCACGACGGAGACGGAGTGGCTGCGCACCACGGGCACGCGCACACAGGTGCAGCTGACCTTCATCTCGGGCAGGTGGAGGATCTTGCGGCCCTCGTTCTGCATCTTCATCTCCTCGCTCGTGTAGCCCATGTACGCCTCGCCGCCGATCTGGGGGATGACGTTGTAGGCGATCTGGTACTGGAACACCTTCGGCTCGACGGGCTTGCCCTCGGCGAGCGCCGCGACCTCATCGTGCAGCTCGTCGATGCCGTTCTTGCCCGCGCCGGAGACCGCCTGATAGGAGCTGGCGATGATGGTCTCGATGGGGCTTTCCTTCGCCAGCGCGTTGATGGCGACGAGGGTGACGATGGTGGTGCAGTTGGGGTTGGAGATGATGCCGCTGTGCCACTTCACGTCCTCGGGATTGATCTCGGGGATGACCAGCGGCACCTTGGGATCGAGACGGAAGGCGCTGGAGTTGTCGACGAACACCGCGCCGGCCTTAACGATGGCGGGCGCGAAGCGCTCGGCAATGTCGTTCTCCGCCGCGCCAAGCACGATGTCGAGACCCTCAAAGGCGTCGTCCGACGCCTCGACGATCGTGCACTTCCTGCCGCCGAAGTCGATCTCGCTGCCCGCGCTGCGCGCGGAGGCGATGGGACGCAGCTCGCCGACGGGGAACTTGCGCTCGAGCAAAATTTTCATCATTTCCTGACCCACGGCGCCCGTCGCGCCGAGAATGCCTACATTATAAAGCTTCATGGTATTGCCCTCACCTTTTCCTTAAATATGTTCCTTGACAAAGCTGTCATACAGTACGCGAATGGCCTGCGCGAAGTCCTTTTCCTCCACGCCGACGATGATGTTCAGCTCCTCGGGACCCTGCGTGATCATGCGGATGTTCACGCCGTTCTCACCGAGCTTGGCAAAGATCTTGCCGGAAACGCCGGGGCGGTACGCCATCTTCCGGCCGACCGCCGCGACGACCGCGATGTGCTCCGTCACCGTTATCTTATTCGGCTGCACCTCTTTTTGCAGCTCGCCCAGCATGGCGTAGAGACATTTGGAGACCTTTTTGCTCTCCACCACCAGCGAGATGATGTCGATGCCGGAGGGAATATACTCCACATTGACCTCGTGCTTGGCGAGAATTTCCAGGATCCGCACGAGCGTGCCGGGGTCGCCGGACATACCGGTCTTGGCGATGGTGATGACGGAGAAGCCCTTCTTGCCCGCGATGCCGGTGATGAAGCTGCCGTCGTTCGTGTCCTCCTCGATGCTCTCGAGAATGGTGGTGCCGGGGTGCTCCGGCTCGTTCGTGTTGCGGATGTTGAGCGGGATGTTCTTCTCACGCACGGGGAAGATGGTGCCCTCGTGGAGCACCTGCGCGCCGATGTAGCTCAGCTCGCGCAGCTCACCGTAGGTGAGGTGGCGGATGGGCGCGGGATCGTCCACGATGCGCGGGTCGGCCATCAGAATGCCGGAGACGTCCGTCCAGTTTTCGTAGACGTCGGCGTCCAGCGCCGCCGCCGCCAGCGCGCCGGTGATGTCGCTGCCGCCGCGGGAGAAGGTGCGGATGCGCCCGTCGGGCATCACGCCGTAGAAGCCGGGAATGACCACGCTGCGGTCGCCCGCGGCGCGGCGCAGCGCCTCGTAGGTCGCGTCGGTATCCACCGTGCCGTCGAAGCGGAACTTCACCCACTCGGCGGCGTCGAGGAACTCGTAGCCGAGGTACTCGGCCATCAATCGCGCGGAGAAGTATTCGCCGCGCGAGGCCAGCTCGTCCTTTTCGATGCCCTCCTGCATCTTCGCCCACAGGGCGTCGAAGTCGGGATTCAGGTCGAGCTTCAGACCGCAGTCGTGCGCGATCTCGAGATAGCGCGTGCGGATCATGTCGAAAATTTCCTCGCAGCTCACACCGTATTTGATGTGCGCGGCGCAGAGGTACAAAAGATCGGTGATCTTGTGGTCGCCGGAAAAACGCTTGCCGGGCGCGGACACGATGACCACGCGGCGGGACTCGTCGGCCTCCACGATGGCCTTGACCTTGGCGAACTGCTGGGCGTCGGCGAGCGACGAGCCGCCGAATTTCAGAACCTTAAGCATTTTCTTTACTCCTCCTCGATCCTTGCTAAGAATACCGGTTCGCCGCACGAGCGCGCGCGCTCGGCGCGCGCAAAGGCCTCGGCGACGGTGATGGGTCCGGTGCAGACGGTCTCGCTGCCCGTACGCAGGTAAAAGCGGCCGATCGCCGCGGAATTGTCGATGTGCTTCGCCTCGTGCCGCGAGACATAAAAGCTCGGGCAGCCCTCGATGACGTCCACGCAGTCGCTCAGCACGCTGCTGCCGGTAGGGTAGCCGCCCGCGCCCGCGCCCGAAAAGCTCAGCTCGCCGAAGCGCGCGCCGCGCAGGGTGACGAGGTTGCCCGTGCCGTTCGTCTGCGCGACCTGCGAGGCGGCGGGGAAGAGCGTGGGGCAGACAAAGGCGGAGATGCGGCCCTCGTGCCGCTCGGCGCGGACGAAGAGCTTGCAGACCCTGCCCAGCTCGCGCCAGGCGGCAAAGTCCTTTTCCTCCACGCTCGAGATGCCGAAGCAGGGGATATCCTCCTCCCGCACCGACGCGCCGAAGGCGAGGTTCGCGCTGAGCACCAGCTTGCGCCGTGCGTCGTAGCCCTCCACGTCTGCGGTGGGATCGGCCTCGGCGTAACCGAGCGCTTGCGCCTCGCGCAGACAGGTGGTATAATCGACGCCGGAGGCCGTCATGGCTGAGAGCATATAGTTCGTCGTGCCGTTCAGGATGCCGCCGACGGCGGTGATTTCATCGAGCCGCGCGGCGCGGGAGAGGGACGTGAGCCACGGGATGCCGCCGCCCGCCGCCGCCGTGCAACGCAGCGACACGCCGCACTCCCTCGCAAGCTCCAGCAGCTCGTCGTAGTGCGCGCACACGAGCTGCTTGTTCGCGGTGACGACGTGCTTGCCCGCGCGCATGGCCGCGCAGATATAACGGTAAGCCGGCTCCAGTCCGCCCATGACCTCGACCACGATGCCGACCGAGCGGTCGCGCACGATCTCGTCGAAATCATTTGTCACGGTGCAGGGAAGCTCCGGGCGCGGACGGCGGGATAAAACGCTCGTCACGCGCAGATCGCTCCGCCCGAGCGTGAGCTCATAGAAGGCCTTGCCGACGGTGCCGAAGCCGAGCAATGCAATGTTCATGGGGTGTGCCTGCCTTTCTCTCTGTAAAATCCGCCAAGTATGGACGATTTGTGCATTTTGCACGGAAATGTCCGCGGTAGAAAAACACTTGACTTTTTGATGGGAACAATATAACATGAGCATTGTCGAAATGCAATAGGCAATCGAAAAAATATTTTGATATGGCAAATGAAAAAAACCGAAAAGCGGAGGTATTTTTAATATGAACTATCAAAGCACGCGCAACGCGGCCCTCACCGCATCGAGCGCCGAAGCGATCCTGAACGGCCTTGCCCCCGACGGCGGGCTGTACGCCATGCCGGCCCTCTCGGGGCTGGACTTCGACTGGCAGCGCTGCCTGACGCTCTCCACGCAGGGCATGGCGACGGAGATATTATGCGCGCTGCTGCCCGACTTCACACACGCGGAGATGGAGCAGCTTGTCCATGCCGCCTACACCGGCAAATTCGAGACCGAGGACCTGACTCCCACCGTTCCGGTCGGTGAGGACACGGTGCTCGAGCTGTTCCGCGGCCCCACGAGCGCCTTCAAGGATGTGGCGCTCTCAATGCTGCCGCACCTGATGACGGCGGCAAAGAAGAAGTGCGGTGTGGACGATGAGATCTTGATCCTCACCGCGACCTCCGGCGACACCGGCAAGGCCGCGATGGAGGGCTTCTGCGACGTCGCGGGCACGAAGATCATCGTCTTTTACCCGGACGGCGGCGTGTCCGCCGTGCAGAAGGCGCAGATGGTCACGCAGGGCGGCGACAATACCTGTGTCGCCGCGGTGCGCGGCAACTTCGACGACGCGCAGACTGCCGTCAAGCAGGTCTTTGCCAAGGTCGGCGGCGAGGACCTGCTCGCGGGCAAGGGCGTGCGCCTGTCGAGCGCGAACTCCATCAACATCGGCCGCCTTGCCCCGCAGGTCGTCTATTACTTCCGCGCCTACGCAGACCTTGTCCGCCGCGGCACGGTCGCCGTCGGCGAGCGGGTGGACTACGTTGTTCCCACCGGCAACTTCGGCGACATTCTCGCCGGCTACTTCGCCCGCGAGCTGGGGCTTCCCGTCGGCACGCTCGTGTGCGCGTCCAACGCCAACAACGTGCTCACCGACTTCATCCGCACGGGCCGCTATGATAAGAAGCGCCCGTTCTACCTCACCAGCTCGCCCTCGATGGACATTCTGGTGTCGAGCAACCTCGAGCGCCTGCTCTTCCTGCTCTCCGGCGACGAGCGGCTGGTGGCGAAGCTGATGCGTCAGCTCTCCGAGGACGGCGCCTACGAGGTGCCGGAGGAGCTGAAGGAGAAGATCCAGTCCCTCTTCTGGGCGGGTTGCTGCGACGACGACGAGACGAAGCGGACCATCGGCAGGGTCTGGCAGGAGCATCATTATCTCTGCGACACGCACACCGCCGTGGCGTGGAACGTCGCGCAGCAGTACAAGGCGGCGAACCCCGCTCACGCGCCGGTCGTGGTGCTCTCCACCGCGTCGCCCTACAAGTTCCCCGCCGCCGTGCTCGGGGGTCTCGGCGAAAAGGCGGAGGGCGATGAGTTCGCCGTCATGGAGCAGCTCGAGCGTCTGACCGGAATTCCCGCGCCGAAGAACCTCCGCGGTCTGCGCGAGCGCCCCGTGCGCCACACCACCGTCCTCGACCGCGAGGAGATGCTGCCCTTTGTCCTGGAAAAGGCGCAGGAAAAGAAGTGGTTCTAAGATGAAAAAAGGAAGCAAAGGGGAGACCCCTTCGCTTCCTTTTTCTTATATTTATTGTGTCAGCCCATGAATTTCGGCACGATCACGCCGCGCGGCGCGTCGGGCATCAGCTCAAAGGAGCTGCCGTCAAGACAGTGTACCTCGTCTGCGGGATAGAGCCGCAGGAAGTCACTCGCCCACTGTTCCGTCAAATGATTTGGCACGACAAACAGGCTCTTTTGACACAGCCCTA
>ERZ780218.1602-NODE-1602-length-13338-cov-4.050742_pt1 | contig 13338 bp, 16 predicted proteins | sample MGYA00510975_ERZ780218 | MGnify/ENA primary metagenome ERZ780218 (study PRJEB29588, sample SAMEA2152063) | human gut metagenome | biome: human gut; feature: human-associated habitat; material: faeces | place: Denmark | collected 2008/2010 ...
TTTTCAAAAAATTTTTTCATAATGTTACTCCGTTCTGGTAATCAACGCGTCTTTTATTGTGTCATCAATCGTGTCCAGGACGCTCTGTTTCATTTCTTCCTGAGATACGCTTTTATTTTCTATCGTTATTTCATCGTCCGGCTTGTCGATTTGATACGATTTTGCAATTATAAAAGCGTCCCCATTCGGCAAATCAAATTCATCCAGTTTTTTGCATGAGTCTGCCAGTTTTTTCATTTTATCCCTGATTTCCTGCTCGTCTTTTACCTCTTCGGGAACAATATAACTTTCGGTGATATTATATTTAAAAACGCTGCATATATCGCCGCTGTCTGCAGTTTTGCCAACGCGGTAAATAAACACTTCGGATGTTGTTCTGCCCTCATCCCTAAAATTTGCTTCACAAACGCACAGGGTGCCGTTAGTGAAGGTTGAATATCCGCCTTCGGCATGATATTTGTTTTTATATAATTTTGCTTTGGTTATATAATTGAAATGATATATGTTTTGATTTCCATCCGTGGGGTCTGAATAAAGGATTCCGAAATAATCCCCGTTTTTTTCAGTCGCAAGTATCGTGATCGGCTGGGGTCAGCCGCAAGATGATCGCTTATTGATTTTTCATCCGTTATATCAATAAGCGTGCTGCCGTAAATGAAATAGACCGAAACAGCGCCGATAATGATTATTGCAAATAAAATCAATAAGGATATTTTAATGATTTTTTTATTTTTCATATTACTCTCCACCGAAAATATTTTGTGTTGCCGTTTTGATATAAGTATTTTAATATATCTTCATTAAACTTAATCCCAAAAAAGGTTTGTTTTGTGATAAAAAATAAAAGAAACCGTTAATTTCGGCTTCTTTTACAAAGACTTACTTAACATTTTGTGCAATTTTAATAAGTTCTTCTTTTTCAATATCACCGCTGATTGTATATACATATTCGCCGTTGTTAAATACGATTGCCTTATCGCCGTTCTCCGCGCTGAAATATACACCTTTTGCACCGTTTACGTAGATTTCTTCGCTGTCAAACCTTGAATCATAATTTATCGCGGCGTTCAGTCCGTGCTTATCAACATCAAAATGCTCTTTGCCGTTAATATTTTCATAGCCGTATTTATAAAAATAGTCATAGTCATATTCATAAGTTTTTTCAAAGCCTGCGGGGATATAGCCAATATCAAGCGATTCAACTTTTTGATTGTTTTCAGTTTCTGTTACGGAATACTGCGTTCTTCCCGAAAACTTTTTTATTATAAACTCTCTGCTTGAGGGAATGGCAAAAACTGTTGCTGCAACAGCCATTATTACTGCCGCTATGATTATAAATCTGATTATTTTTCCTGAAAGTCGGCGTTTATTGTCTTTCGATTGGCAAGCCAAAAGCGGTTTCATTATTTTTTCGTGCTTTTCGCTGAATTTATGCTTTGGTATATCATCGGGAAAGGAATCCACCCATTTTTCGCAGGAAAACAGGCAGATTTCTTCAAAATTACTCATTTGGTTGTTTCCTTTCTTCAAGGTGTTTTCTCAATTTTTCCTTTGCGTATTGCAGTTTTTTGCGAACATAAGAATCTTTAACTTTATATATTTGCGCTATCTCGCTGCTTTTATATTTATAGATGTATTTTAAATAGAAATATATTTTGCTTTCCTCATCCAAAACATTGTCAAAAGCAGTCAGTAATTCGGTTTTTTCAAAATCCTCATAATATTGAATATCTGCCGAATCCTCATCGTCAAGTGAAACGGTATTCGCTTTTTTTGAATTATTATATATGTCAATGGCAAACCCGGTAACGATTGCAGATAAATAGCCTTTTGTTCTTTTTGATTTCACATCACTGATCTTCTCAAAGTGTTTTGCAACATAAAAAAATGTTTCCTGCACGCATTCCTCGGAATCTTCCACACTGTTTGTCTTTCTCAGTGCTATCCAATACAGAAGATCTTTATATGTATTATAAAGTTCGGTAAACTTTTCTTTGTCACTTTCGGAATCAATCAAACTTAAAAATACTGATATCATATATATTATATCCCTTAAACTGCCGCTTTTGTGATAGAATTATTCAAAATTATTGTACGCACAATATTTGTTTCTTGTCAAGATATTTTGCCGAAATGCAGATAAACAAGGCAAAAATGTAGAAAATAGTAAAATTCACACCGGCTATAGAAATAATTATACAACCAACATTTTGTAGACACTGATTCCCAAAAGCCACCTGTTCACGCTATATTTTTTGGTCACCCCTACTACTTTGACTCCTATTTTGACGGCTACACAGCAGGACGAGGTTGCACAAAGAGTGCGCAAAGTGAAATTTCGGCTAAAAAATCGGACAAGGAAAGCGCTAAACATCGCTGTTTAGCGCTTATTTAACTGCTATCGAAACTGCTACGAACCAGAAGGTCGGGGGTTCGAATCCCTTCCGGCGTACCAAAAATACCGAGGTAACTTTTGTTACTTCGGTATTTTTATTTATTGGGTTGTAGGGATTCGAACCCGTGAGGGTTTTTGCGTTTAGGAAACAGCCCGGCGGGCTGTTTTCAGCAAAAAGCGGTGAGCCGGGTACTGAAATGCCGGCATTTCGGTCGGCGAGCCATCCGTACGCAAGGCGTAGCCGCAGCAGACGTCGAATCCCTTCCGGCGTACCAAAAATACCAGAGTAACACTTGTTGCTCTAGTATTTTTATGGATACGGATAGGCGCAAGTTCCTTAGATCTATGGAATTGCCGTATATAATGTAATTTTACAGAACGCAATCCTCACTTTACGTCGTCCACATAAAATTTATCCCGTGTATTACAGGTGCGGGGCGTGACAGAATAATCATCATAGGTTACGTTTTGCACATGCCGCACCGCCATTGCGTAACAGGGCAGATCCCAGTATTTGCTGAGTTCATGACTGATAAAATAGATATGGGATACTCTTGTGATATCCGGATAACCGCTCATTGCGGATTCCCCTATCGTTTTGCATATGCACAGATCTTCCCCTGTATCTCTGCAGGATACATTAATATTATTCAACGCAACATTCTGCACATAGTGCGTTTTGTTTTCATCATCAATACAGCCGGTAATTGCACTGGGCATTTCCGTATTCGCGGCAGTTACGTTAGATATATTCACGCCGTGAATGCTGCCAACCTCTTCTTTATCGTATTTAAAGCGGTTGCCAAGCCAAATTAAAAGCGGAGAACTGATTCCGTCCATTTTTATATCAGAAACGGATATATCCGAAACATTACTGCCGTCGCAGGATTCTATCGCTATTCCGGAATACCCGCCCGTGATTCCGCTCGGCAGGAAGAAATAGCAGTTTTTAACGGTTACGCCGCTCACATCCATCTGCGTTTCCGTGCCTATTTTAAAGCAGTTTGCGTAACTGGAGATTATGCAGTCCGTTTTATCCACGTTTCTGATCTCATAATCGCTTGGTTTTAAAACGATGCCGTCGTCACCCGTTGCAATAAAACCGTGTTCAATTTTAATGTTTGTGCCGCCGCATATATCAATTCCGTCCGAATTGGCAACATGCATATGATTGTCTATAACAAGGTCTGTAACATACACAGATGTTCTACAACAGCGTCAGGGGCACAAATTTCACTGTTGAGCGCCTTTCCGAGCCGCGGTTTCTGATCCGCCCGGAAAACGGCTGGCGCGTAGCAAAAGTAACGCTGAACGGCGAGGATGTGACAGCGTAACTCACGTCCGGCTATCTGTCCTTGCCGGCGGTGTATGAAGATAAAACAATTGCTGTAGAAACTGTTGTTGCTCCGCCGGATACGGACAGCACGCACGGTATCAGCGGCACGATCACGGATGAAAACGGCAACCGTTGACATCGGCGGCAATACCGGAAAGACGGATGAGAACGGAAATTTCACCATTCCGAATGTTCCGGACGGCTACCATCCGGTTACCTTAACGGATAAGAACGGAAATATCATCGGCTATACGGAAATAGAATTTGGCCGTGGAGAAACGGGTGTTACAGCAAAGGAGAACGGCACGTATTTGCTGAATTCGCAAAAGAACGCGGATCTTAAGCCGGAACTGGCACTCTCCGCAAACGGAGTTGTAACCGTATAAAAGGTAACGGATATTACATCTGTTAAAAATGCGGACACAAGCCTCTCCAGCCCAAAGACAGGTGCAGCAGTTGGTATTCTGCTTCCCTGTGCATTCCTTGCCGCAGCGTTGTGGATACTACTTTCATTTAAAAGAAAAAGCAACAAGCAAAACTTAATAAATAACCAAGCGGCGCAGAATCATTCAAGGTTCTGCGCCGCTTTTCTGCGCGTTTAAAATGCTGAATGCCAGATTGCATTTATGGGATTTTTCCGTTTTTCAAACATGTTTTTGATAAAAAGCCGCGATCAGAAAACCGCAAACGCCCGAACTCACAACAAAAACCATTGCTTAAACAACCATAGAATGCGCCCTTTACGCTATAATACAAGACCGAGCCCGCTTGTTTTTTGGCGCAGAATTTTTCGGGTCACATCTGCTATGTATGCTGCCGCTTCAACCGGCGGCATACCGTAACGACTGATATTGGAAACCACCGTATAATCGCTTTCGCTCATATCCGGGTGAGGTTTATATGCAATATACGCGCTCATACTTTCATCCGTCAGCAAGCCGGGGCGCTCGCCGATCAGCACACACACTACTTTCGCGTTCAGCAGGGGGCCGATCTCCCGCGCAGTGTTGACCCGACAGTAGCGAACAAAAAACGGCCTGCCTAAAGTAATGCCGTCCGCCTCCAGCGCAAGGCGGAGCATAGGCAGCATATCGCCTGCGTTTGCCCGAATACAGGGCGAAGAAAGCCCGTCTCCGCAATAGACCTGAACATCCGCTCCAACCACTGCGTTTTGCTTTAGATATTCCTTTGTTTCCTCTGAAAAGCATCTGCCCAGATCCGGGCGTGTGAGCATTTCGTATTTATTTTTGCATTTTGTTTGTATCTCAAAAAGGCCGAGTTTCTTGAGTGTTTCGCCGCTGACCTCGCTCATGACCGCATCGTTTGCGGCGGCATGCGCCGCGCGGAAATCAAGATAATTTTTTGTTTTATACCTGCTGCCTGTTCTGCCGATCTGCAGCCTTGCCGGCGTAGCGCTTTTTAAACTGTCAAAATAATCCATAAAAACTCCCTGCTTATAAAAATATTCTTGGATTTCCTGCGTTTTTGCCAAGGCGGCCGTTTTCCCAGATGCCGTAACTTTCCAGCCATTCCCGAAACGGCAGGATCGGAGAAAGGCCAAGCATTTCCCGAACCGCGGCAATATCGTGATAGGAAGTGGATTGATACATCAGCATAACATCATCACTTTGGGGCACGCCGATCACATAGTGGCAGCCGGAAGAAGCCAGCATAACAAGCAAGCTGTCGCAATCATTCTGATCCGCTTTCATATGGTTGGTATAACAGATATCGCAGCCCATCGGCAGCCCGTGCATATGGCCGCAGAAATTATCCTCAAGCGCTGCACGAACCAGTTCTTTTGAATCATAAATATATTCCGGGCCGATAAATCCGACAACCGTGTTTACCAGAAACGGCTTATAGTGGCGCGCAAGGCCGTAACACCGGCTCTCCATAACAAGCTGATCAGCTCCGTTATGGGAATTTGAGGAAAGTTCGCTCCCCTGCCCCGTTTCAAAATACAGATAATTCGGCCCTTTTGCGGTGCCGCGCTCCGCCATGAGTTCGTTAGCCTCTGCCAGCATATCCACATCCGTGCCAAAAGAAGAAAGCGCTTTTTCACTGCCGGCTATGGACTGAAAGCAGAGATCCATGGGCACACCCTGCCTGAGCGCCTGCATCTGCGTTGTGATATGGCTTAAAACACAGATCTGTGTGGGAACCGCGAGTTTGGTTTTCACATCGTTAAAAAGAGTTAGGATATCCGCCGTGCTTTTCAGCGTGTCTATGGCGGGATTCAGCCCAATCACGGCATCCCCAATGCCATACGAAAGCCCTTCCAAAAGAGACGCCGTAACGCCTTTTACGTCATCCGTGGGATGATTGGGCTGCAGCCTTGCGGCAAAAGTGCCGCGTTCGCCGATCGTGGTGTTGCAGGTTGCGGTAACATGCAATTTTCGGGAAACATACATCAGATCCAGATTTCCCATCAGTTTCGCGAGTGCGGCAATCACTTCTGAACTCATGCCGCCGGCAAGTTGCAGAATCTCATCACCTGAGATCATATTATCAAGTATCTTTTCGCGCAGTTCCCCTATGGTGAGGTTTTTGATCTTATCGTACTGCGCTCTGTTCAAATCATCAAGAATGATCCGGGTAACGGAGTCGCTTTTATAATCCACTGCCGGAGAATTTGTAATCTCCTCAACCGTCAAATCTGAAAGCACATATTTAGCGGCTGTTCTTTCCTTAGCGTCAGCGGCTCCTATACCTGCAAGCGTGTCGCCGCTTTTTTTCTCGTTTGCTTTTGCAAGCACTTCCTTTACAGAAGAAAACGTATATTTTTTTGAAAAAAGGGTTGTATCCAGTTTCATGACCTATCCTCCGAAAACAAGCGTTTTAACTACAACCGGCACTGCCTTTCCGCCGGCGACCGGCGAACCGATATCAATATAATCCCCCGCCCTGCAAGTTACGCCGTCTATGCAGAGAATGGGATACTTATCCGGCAGTTTTGATTTCAGACATGTGCCAAGCGCTTTGGAGCAGTCCTCTTTTGTGATCACAACAAGCGGAATCTCTTTTTTGACCATGTGCTTTGCCGCCGCCGCGATCTGTTGCGCCATTTGATCCACTTCACAAAAAGACGGGGATTTTTTGCCGCAAAGGTACAGCGCGCAAGACGAACTGTCTAACCTATTTGGCGCGCAAACGCAGGGCAGATTTTTAAGCGGAAAGCAGATATCCGAATACCAGATGGTGCTGCCGGAGACCTCCATACTAAACTGCCCGGCGCCGATGACCGTTGCGCGGATCGGGTCTGTTCGTTCCGCTACACGGCATTCATACTGTTTTATCTTTTGGCTGAGCGATCTGCCGAGCAAAACGCCGATATCACCGAATGCAAAATCCGCATGCTCTGCGTGCATGCAGGCGGCAACCCCGCCGGAAAAAGTAAGGATATCCGCCCGATTCTTTTCTGAAAGGCGGTGATCCGCAATAAGATACGCCGGTATTTCTGTGTCGGCGAATCCGAGCGCGGAGAAAATCAGCTCCGAAAACAGATCACAAAGGCGAACCATATTCCCCTTATCCTTTTTCGGATCGGATATACGGATCTCGTTTTCATCCGCAAATTGCTTTATACGGTCAACCAACAGAAGCCCGCCGCCCGCTGTTTGCACAAGCCTGCCGCCGATATGCAGACAGCAAGTATCCACACATTCTCCGTTTCGAAATACGGAAATATTCGTTGTTCCGCCGCCGACATCAATATTGGCAACGGTTTTTCCGGTCTGTTCGCTGATCTTATCTGCTCCTGCGCCTTTGCCGGAGAGGTAGGATTCCAACTCGCTGCCCGCCTGAGCGGCAATAAAATCGCCGGACAGCGCAGCAATATCTTGCAGCACTTCTGCCGAGTTGCCTTTGCAGGCGCTTTCCCCTGTAATGATCACCGCGCCGCTCTTTAGATCCGCCGCGCAAATGCCGGCGGCTTTATATTCCCATTCAATGATCTTCGCCACGGCAGCGCCGTTGATTTCGCCGTTTGAAAACAGCGGTGTAAAATATACAGGGCTTTTATAAACGATCTCTTTGGAAGTGATCTGCGCAGCGGGCACTGTGCCGAATCCACCGGTAACGCTGATGCCGATCCTGCTGAGAATCAGATGTGTAGTTGTGGTGCCGATATCAATTCCGGCACTTAATATGCATTCACTTTTCATAAATATTCATCCCGATGCTTATAGGATCAAAACCGTAAAACAAAAGGGACGCAGGCATAAAACAATACGCAGGCGTCCCCATTGACACTCTTATTTTAACACCGGATCGAAACGCTGTCAATTCTTTGCCTCAAATCAAAACCGTTTTTCTGTTCTGAGGCAAGATTCTGAAAAGTTATGCGCGCGGAGCATAACGAATGATACAAACTAAGTATAGATCCAAGCGCGGAAAATCCGCCGCCGCACTTGACACTAAAGCGTGTTTGGAATTAAAATAAATATACAGACTGAGGGAAGGACAGCCCGGCTTTTCGGGCAGATTTTAAATTTCGGAGGGATACATATGATTTACAAAGACTTTCAGGATATAAAACTTTCTGCGCTCGGGATGGGCTGTATGCGCCTGCCCTGCATTGACGGTGACGACGCAAAGATAGACGAAACCGCAACGAAGAAAATGGCGCAGTATGCTTTTGATCACGGCGTAAATTATTTTGATACCGCATGGGGTTATCATGACGGCAATTCCGAAACGGTTATGGGCAAAGTGCTTCAGGAATTTCCAAGGGATCAGTTTTATCTTGCCTCTAAATTTCCGGGATACGATCTTGCAAACTTTCCGAAAGTGCAGGAGATTTTTGAAAAGCAGCTGGAAAAGTGCCTTGTGGATCACTTTGATTTTTATTTGTTTCACAATGTGTGCGAGCTGAATATAGATCATTATCTGGATCCGAAATATGGTGTTCGGGATTACCTTGTTGAACAGAAAAAGAACGGCAGAATCAAGCACCTTGGATTTTCCGCACACGGAAATTACGACGTGATCAAGCGTTTTCTGGATGCCTACGGCAAAGACATTGAATTCTGCCAGCTGCAGATCAACTATATAGACTGGGAATTTCAGGACGCCAAGAAAAAGGTTGAACTTTTAAACGAATGGAATATTCCCGTATGGGTAATGGAGCCGTTAAGAGGCGGCAGGCTTGCCAAACTTTCCGACGCGGATGAGGCAAAACTGAAAGCGCTGCGCCCGAATGAAACGATTCCGGCATGGGCATTCAGATTCCTGCAAAGCGTGCCCGGCGTTACGATGATACTTTCCGGCATGTCTGATTTTGAACAGATGCAAGCCAACATCAAAACATTTGAAACAAACGAGCCGTTGAATGATGAAGAAATGAAAACGCTGCTTGAGATTGCAAAGCATATGACCGGCGGGGTGCCCTGCACGGCATGCAGATACTGCACATCACACTGCCCGCAGGGGCTGAACATTCCGGAACTGATTAAGCTTTACAATGAACATATCTTTACAGGCGGCGGATTCATCGCCCCCTTTGCACTGATGGCACTGCCGGAAAACAAGCGCCCAAGCGCCTGCATAGGCTGCCGCAGCTGCGAAAAGGTATGCCCGCAGCAGATCAAGATCTCTGAGATCTTCAAAGATTTCAGCAAGCAGGTAAATATGTAGCAAACAGACCAAAGCACACCCGGCATGATGAAAAGTCATGCCGGGTTGTTTTATTTTTTCGGTGATTAAATCAATAATCATATTACTGCGCAAAATGAGAGAATATTGTACCTCAGCGGCAAGTTTTTGTATAAAAATAAAAATATAATTATTTAAGGTTTTAATATATGGTGTGCTATAATGCTGATTGAAAGGGTAAATTAGGGGGTGAAAGTTTGAAAGAAATTATAACCTATTCAGCAGAATTGCAGTACATTTGGGATCTGCAGCAGAGAGCGGAAAAATCAGATGACGCAACTGCGCAATTGAATCTTGTAAAGTTTTATTTACGTTTAAAGCAGGAAAACACAAACAGAAAGGCATTTGCTTTATTAAAAAAACTGGCAAAGCAAGGCTACACCACGGTGCAGACCGACGCGCAGTTTATGCTTGCCGAGTGCTATGAAAACGGATACGGAATTCAAAAGAATTATCCGCGGGCAATAAAGTGGTACATATCGGCAGTACATAATATTACATACGATTTAATGCACCGCCCCGACCCGGTTGGGGATTCGGCGTACAAAACATTTAAAGAAGCTGTTGAAAACCGTGATATTGACGAGGCGCTGGATGAAATTCTTTTCGGAAAGGTAACGCCCGAGTTGATTGACTGCGTAACAGAATCAGCCGAAAACGGCGATGTTGATTCGCAAATATACTTAATGAATCTATACAAACTCGGAGCCGGCGGAATTGAAGAAGATTCAAAAAAATATGTTTATTGGGCAAAGAGAGCGGCCGAAAACGGTAACGCAGAGGCTATGGGCAAATTAGGAAATATGTATTACTATGGTAACGGCGTTAATCAGGATTACAGAGCGGCGCTGTATTGGCTGGAAAACGCCGTAAGCAAAGGCTGTTACTCTGCCGCTTATCTTATCGGCGAGTATTATAAATCCGAAAACAAATTCAAAGAATCCGCAAAGTGGCACAGAATATACGCCGAATATGAAATAAAGCAGCGTAACAAACGGCTCGCCTGGGAGAAATGACAGATCATACCCTGCAAGCCTTAAAATAAAACCAAAGGAGAACTAATTATGGATTTAAAAAATGCAACAACGAAGGAACTCGCAGAGGAATTATCCAAAAGGGAAGCAGTTGAAAAAATTACGGTTGAGCCATACGAGGAATATTCCATAACCGCGGGCGAACGTAATATCATCGACGCCGGCCCGGTTGTGATATTTAGAATTTGGGATTAATTTTTAGGAGGAATAAAAATGAAAAAAAGAATAACTGATCGCAAGTTTTTTGAACATAAAGCGGAAGAAGTTGCGCAAAACCTGGTCGGCAAATTCATTTGCTATAACAATGAAGCGTATCTGATTACAAAAACAGAAGCGTACTATCATGATGAGCAAGATTATAACGGAAAATATTTTTGTTATGGTGTAAAAGACAAAGGCGGTGCCAACAGTAAAACTTACGCAACATTCCCATTATTTAGGTCACCCGGAACGTGGTGCGTTTACGGCGGTCAACTTCTGCTCTCCGTTACAAGCAGTGATGTTTCTGATAATGTATTGATAAAAGAAATAGAATCGCAGGACGGCACAATATACAGATCCGATGGCATTGCCACCAAAATTTTTCGGCTTTACCAAAAGTTCTCAAACTCAAATTACTGGGATATTCACGGGATGGACTCTTTGTCAGGCGAATCAATTTTATATTTAGCGGAAGATACTGATAAACCGAATCCGGCTAAAGAGCCTCGTCAATATAAAAGAATAAATATAAACAGTGATAAAAAATACTTGTTTTCAATGTATGAAGATAAAAAACTATGATATATTTTTCATTTTTGCTGCAAACCGACCCGAAATATAAGCCTGCTGAGCGGCTGTTTACGGCTCTTGCCGCAAATGGTGTTCAGTATAAATTACTTGACGGCACACGCGATATTTGGCTGCGGGATTTTATGCCGGTGAAAACGAGATCGGGCAAATACATATCGTTTCGGTATGAGCCGGGTTATCTTAAGGATAACCCCGAACTGCGCACTGACTATCGCAGAGAGATCGCGCCGTCGCTTTCACTTGAAAACCTGATTTATTCCGATATCAATCTGGACGGCGGCAATATCGTCTTTTCCCCCGCGCGGGAAACGGCTGTTATCAGCGACAGAATTTTTATGGAAAACTGGGATCATTCCTCTGCCGAACTGGTGCGGGAATTAGAACAGCTGCTGGAGGCAAGGGTAATTATCATCCCATCACTTCGTTCGGATATGACCGGGCACGCCGACGGCATGGTGCGCTTTATAGATGAAAACACCGCGGTCGGCAATGCTTCCCGTTCGCTGTACGGGCTGGAGGCGCACATTAAAGCGGCTATGCGAAATCACGGAATAGAGGTCTACGATTTTCCTTATTTTGATTCAAAGGGCGGCAGCGCCATAGGCTGTTATCTTAATTTTTTAGAAACGGAAAACGCCATATTCCTGCCCGTATTTGGTATCGATATGGATAAAAAAGCGGTTGACACGGCAAAACATATTTTCAATAAAACGCTTGTCCCCATCAATATCAATGAGATATCCGAGGACGGCGGCGTGCTCAACTGCATAAGTTGGGAAAAATGATAAAACGGAGTGAGATCTATGCCTGAAAACAACTTTTTTTATTATACTAACCGACATTATGAATTTCTGTATTATTTACTTTCCTTTGCCAAGGAACAATATCAAAGTGAAGATCCTATGCTTGCTGACTGCGCAAAGGAACTGATACGATATATTTTGAAATCAGATGAGACCGAACCCGTTGTAGTTACAAAATTAATTACAGAAGACGAACACGCTGTTATAGTGAATAATAACAAATATATTACTTTTAAGAATATAGTTCATACTCCGAATACAAAAGAAAGTGAAAACAAGGATTGTTACTTAGTATGTTTTGGCCCCGATGCTCGTTTTACAACATACGGCGGTTTTTATCTTTCAATGAAAAAGCTGAAAGAAATATGCGGTAAATACCCAAGCGAAAACCTGATCTTTCTTCAGTTCATTCAATATCTGGATGAAATCGAACATGGAATCAGAATAACATTGCAAACACCGTTAGAACGGTGGGATGAAACAGATTACAAACACTTTTGTTTGCATCTTGTGGAGGATTCGATTGTTAAAATAAACAGATGGATAGAGGTCGGCAGAGAACGCTATGGTTCATGGGAGAATCCGCAATTTACGCATATTATACAATGGTACTATTTATCGGATGATGAACTTAAAAGCATGGGTGTGCGTAAACATATTAAATGGATTTACCTTTATACACATTTGAATACGATTAACATATGGTTTATGCCGTTTAGCACAAAAGATAAACGGTATGTTAAAAAGTTGCAAACTTTCGTGAATAATATCTGTTCAATGCCAATTACTTACGATTTGAGCAACTATAAGGAAAAAATACAGTTTGCCGAAAGTGTTATGGATCGACTGGCGACAGAATTCAGGTTGTAACATTAAATCAGTTTCAAACTATTACAGAAAGAGGTCATTATTATGCAAAGCGGATCGGTTATAGACACGGGCTTTATCTGCTGTGGGACCTGCAGATATTGGACAGGCTGTACGGAATATCATTTTCCCGGAACGATGACGATCGACAGCAGTTCTAAAGGAAGATGCAATAAGACATATCTTGGAGCGGAAACCGGTGCCATGGGCAGTTGCATGAATTGGGAAAGGCGATATGATTAATGGTTTATCAGCAGATCAATTGACAAGCAATGAAATCGATATGCCTGTGCATTAAACTCTTGACGTAAAGAAAAAGAGCAATAATAAAACAAATATAGTGAACCGGCAGAACAGGCAAGTGCTCTGCCGTATTTTCTATATAAAAATAAAAAATCCGAAAGTATCACCGATGACGGTGAGTTTCGGATTTTTATCTTTTGGTGGAGATGGCGG
>ERZ780218.1611-NODE-1611-length-13283-cov-4.842455_pt1 | contig 13283 bp, 4 predicted proteins | sample MGYA00510975_ERZ780218 | MGnify/ENA primary metagenome ERZ780218 (study PRJEB29588, sample SAMEA2152063) | human gut metagenome | biome: human gut; feature: human-associated habitat; material: faeces | place: Denmark | collected 2008/2010 ...
TTTATTGTACTCCTTTTTCTTTTACTTGTCTACTTTTTTTATATACATCCACAACTAACAAATTTACATTCCACTATGCAAAGATTAAAACTTAGAGGAACAAGAACAATTAAAGTCGTTATTAACAAGATTTACATTCCACTATGCAAAGATTAAAACGCGCATATTCTTCACAAGCTGTTCTTAGACTTTCATTTACATTCCACTATGCAAAGATTAAAACCTTGAAAATCTTATGATAGAACGTGACAAAAAACTTGAATTTACATTCCACTATGCAAAGATTAAAACAGTGCGATCCGACAGTTTGAATATCTTTGAACCGGTATTTACATTCCACTATGCAAAGATTAAAACCCGTCCGGCAAAAAATGATGATTGGTATTAAAGTATTTACATTCCACTATGCAAAGATTAAAACTCTCAAACAGTACGCCCAATGTATTCCACACCTGAGATTTACATTCCACTATGCAAAGATTAAAACACTATTCGCCGTTTCCGCTGTGCTGCTTGCAATGTATTTACATTCCACTATGCAAAGATTAAAACAGAGTTCCTACAAAATCCAAAAATTCAGCAACCAAATTTACATTCCACTATGCAAAGATTAAAACCAAGTAAAACAAAATCAAGCTGGTGTTGATTTGTTATTTACATTCCACTATGCAAAGATTAAAACTTTCGAGAAAATCGCTTGTGCACATAACCTCATTATTTACATTCCACTATGCAAAGATTAAAACATTTAACAGAAAAGTACGAAGAAGCAGCATCAACATAATTTACATTCCACTATGCAAAGATTAAAACGAATAACAGCTTTATTTAGATTTTTGTGCCACGCTCTATTTACATTCCACTATGCAAAGATTAAAACGACGGGCGGCATTTCTATAACTTTAGAGACGGTCTTTGATTTACATTCCACTATGCAAAGATTAAAACCGTTGCCGGTGATGTAATCGATCGATTCCTGAAACGATTTACATTCCACTATGCAAAGATTAAAACCTTTCAGCTCACATACAAGTACTATAACTACGAAAGATTTACATTCCACTATGCAAAGATTAAAACCTCCTTTTTTCTTTCTTTAATGTGTCGCTGATTTATATTTACATTCCACTATGCAAAGATTAAAACTTCGTAATCTACAAACCGTGAGCTATCTCCTTGATTATCAATTTACATTCCACTATGCAAAGATTAAAACGTGATATAATATCCACACACGAGAGCCTTTCAGCTCTCATTTACATTCCACTATGCAAAGATTAAAACGACGTTTACAAATCCGTATATGACGCAAAATCTGCATTTACATTCCACTATGCAAAGATTAAAACTTATTACAATTCAATTCTTTAGCAATCTTATAAGCATTTACATTCCACTATGCAAAGATTAAAACTACCGCTAAAGACGATGTTGTAAGTGTACGGGTCTGATTTACATTCCACTATGCAAAGATTAAAACATATTTTTTAAACAAGGACCTTAACGATCTAAAACAATTTACATTCCACTATGCAAAGATTAAAACAGAGCCGAAAAGAAGATGCAGCGCTTTCTCCTTTTATTTACATTCCACTATGCAAAGATTAAAACCTTAGCAGACTTGCCGTTTTTAGCAAACTTAGTTAATTTACATTCCACTATGCAAAGATTAAAACTTTGCACTGACGGTCATTTTCTACACCTCGTTTCCATTTACATTCCACTATGCAAAGATTAAAACGGATATGAAGAACTTGCTAATCACAAAATCATTAATTTACATTCCACTATGCAAAGATTAAAACTATGACAATAATCCGAACAAATGCGTTTGGGGATTCATTTACATTCCACTATGCAAAGATTAAAACTTTACAAAGCCTTCCGTAGTGATAATAATCATTTTATTTACATTCCACTATGCAAAGATTAAAACTGATCTGTCCGCTATAGGTCTTATCGCCTATTACTGTTATTTACATTCCACTATGCAAAGATTAAAACGAGCACCGCGGCTTTCATAAGTATCCCGTTTTGCATTTACATTCCACTATGCAAAGATTAAAACTCATATGCGGCATAGTCGTTGTGGTCATACGTGATGTATTTACATTCCACTATGCAAAGATTAAAACAGGGATTGATATGTTCATTGATGAATACAATCGTGTAATTTACATTCCACTATGCAAAGATTAAAACTTCCTGTCTTTCAAAATCATTAATACCGCTGAAAGATTTACATTCCACTATGCAAAGATTAAAACCGATCGAGCAGACATTTGATACAAGCTACTCTGCAATTTACATTCCACTATGCAAAGATTAAAACAATAAGCGTTATATATCTTTATTTTACAAGCAAGATTTACATTCCACTATGCAAAGATTAAAACTCATACTGCTGGGGGAGCAAAGCTTCGGCGTCACAGATTTACATTCCACTATGCAAAGATTAAAACTCTGACATATTCGCTTTTAATCAGATTTTCAAATTGATTTACATTCCACTATGCAAAGATTAAAACACTTCCAGACGCAGATGTCACCTTTCTGCGGTACAAATTTACATTCCACTATGCAAAGATTAAAACTTAGATCAGAACGCTTACTTCTGGGTGCTGTGTGATATTTACATTCCACTATGCAAAGATTAAAACTATCATCGGAACGCTGACAGCAACTGCACCGGTGGCATTTACATTCCACTATGCAAAGATTAAAACTCTGAATTACGTTGATACTAATATTGCAAACAGGTATCATTTACATTCCACTATGCAAAGATTAAAACTATACATATCGTGAAGCTGTTGAAAAACAACGTCAATAATTTACATTCCACTATGCAAAGATTAAAACGCATTTGTTCGGATTATTGTCATAAAAAGCGCTCTCATTTACATTCCACTATGCAAAGATTAAAACAAAGGAGCTTTCCACCGTCTTTGAAATTTCCGCAATAATTTACATTCCACTATGCAAAGATTAAAACTGTTGACTTATAAAAATGGCACGTTTTCAATTAAATTTACATTCCACTATGCAAAGATTAAAACCAAAGGAGCTTTCCACCGTCTTTGAAATTTCCGCAACATTTACATTCCACTATGCAAAGATTAAAACTATTTACTTTATCCGACAAATTTAGTATATCACAAAAATTTACATTCCACTATGCAAAGATTAAAACTAACAGAAAAGTACGAAGAAGCAGCATCAACATAATTTACATTCCACTATGCAAAGATTAAAACATGACAAGCGAAATAATCGTTGCGCTGTTAAGCTTTGATTTACATTCCACTATGCAAAGATTAAAACCCGTAACAATACTACTTATTAAGTTAGATGAGTATGATTTACATTCCACTATGCAAAGATTAAAACTATCAGAAAATTCAATTACTTTCATATCTTTGTAATTTACATTCCACTATGCAAAGATTAAAACTGGCGATCTGGACCTGGCTGGTCCGGCTGGCAATTATTTACATTCCACTATGCAAAGATTAAAACCTTCAGGAGACATACCTCCGTCATATGTATAGATATTATTTACATTCCACTATGCAAAGATTAAAACTGTGCCGAAAAACCTATTAACATTATCAAAACACTATTTACATTCCACTATGCAAAGATTAAAACCCGCTCACTGTCTTTACTACCTTTCGTCTATCATCAGATTTACATTCCACTATGCAAAGATTAAAACTGTTATGAACATATAAAGAAAAATACTAATTATAATTTACATTCCACTATGCAAAGATTAAAACTTGACAACGTTTCAAGAGTTTATCGACTTTATAATCAGCATTTACATTCCACTATGCAAAGATTAAAACTTTTATTTAAAATATTAATCGCACGTTCCTCCTCTCGATTTACATTCCACTATGCAAAGATTAAAACTGCCCCCATATTTTTGTTTATTTCGCCAATTGACGTAATTTACATTCCACTATGCAAAGATTAAAACAGTTTCTATATCACCATCATTAATTATCTGACATAAAATTTACATTCCACTATGCAAAGATTAAAACATTATGATTTTAATAGTTTACTTTCGTTAAGAAATAATTTACATTCCACTATGCAAAGATTAAAACATTGCACCTGTTGCCAACTGGTTTATTGATGTACTATTTACATTCCACTATGCAAAGATTAAAACGAGATACAACACCGTTATGGACTTACCATAATCGCATTTACATTCCACTATGCAAAGATTAAAACTTTTCAATCATAGCGACGAATCGATTCAATGCCTCATTTACATTCCACTATGCAAAGATTAAAACCGGCATTAGGTTTGCGAGGATTTGCTCCTACAAAATTTACATTCCACTATGCAAAGATTAAAACTTGTATTAAATATAATTAGTGAACGTGTTAATAAATTTACATTCCACTATGCAAAGATTAAAACTTATTCCTTCTACAAAATAATATCGTGTGAAATAATTTACATTCCACTATGCAAAGATTAAAACTAAATTAGATAATACTACAAATGCCGTAATTAATTTATTTACATTCCACTATGCAAAGATTAAAACTAAAAAACATTAAACCATACGTAGCCGCCATTGACATTTACATTCCACTATGCAAAGATTAAAACTGCACTCTTAAAATCGACTGAATACGGCACATCAAGATTTACATTCCACTATGCAAAGATTAAAACAAAGCGAAATATTTTTAGTTGCTAAATAGCAACGCAATTTACATTCCACTATGCAAAGATTAAAACCCGTTATTAAATAACAACTATCAAATTTGTATGTATATATTTACATTCCACTATGCAAAGATTAAAACTATTCTCAATCCTAAATTCTTTTTAACGACTTCTAAATTTACATTCCACTATGCAAAGATTAAAACGAAATGCGAATTGGAAATGTAGATGATTTAAAACAATTTACATTCCACTATGCAAAGATTAAAACGGCAAGAAAAAATGCAAACTTGTCGCAAGAACAAGTTGATTTACATTCCACTATGCAAAGATTAAAACTATTTTTCCGCCAAACACACTTACAAGATTATCCCAATTTACATTCCACTATGCAAAGATTAAAACTTGATAGCATTGACGTATCTGAAATTTCTGAGTATCATTTACATTCCACTATGCAAAGATTAAAACCTAGAAGAGCGACAGAGAGGAAAAACAATAGAAGTATTTACATTCCACTATGCAAAGATTAAAACGTCATAATCTTGACCGTCCTTTCTTTTTCTAGTGTTATTTACATTCCACTATGCAAAGATTAAAACTGAGTTGATTGCAGAGTATAACGAAAAAGTAAAAAGATTTACATTCCACTATGCAAAGATTAAAACCAAAATGACGCCTAATGAAAATATTTTTCCTACAATATTTACATTCCACTATGCAAAGATTAAAACTAAAGGTAAATGGAACGATTATGAATATGTGTCACGATTTACATTCCACTATGCAAAGATTAAAACCAATCATGCTTTGAGAAAATTCAAAGCTTTTAAAAAAATTTACATTCCACTATGCAAAGATTAAAACGGACAAGCGAACAATTAGTTGAAATGATTCGTAAAGAATTTACATTCCACTATGCAAAGATTAAAACTTGCTGCCTTCGTCGCTGTTTCCGCACGAAACTAATTTACATTCCACTATGCAAAGATTAAAACCGTTGTAGCCGCTGTAGTGGTGGTAGTCGTAGTCTTTTATTTACATTCCACTATGCAAAGATTAAAACTGGAACGCAATATCTACATTCTTTACTGAAACGGTATTTACATTCCACTATGCAAAGATTAAAACCAGGCGCAGGCGGCTTCCGTCGAGGCATGGAGCTTGCATTTACATTCCACTATGCAAAGATTAAAACCAATGTATTCACATGATGATGATAACATAGAAATCTATTTACATTCCACTATGCAAAGATTAAAACTTACTCCGAATTCCTCAGCGAGCTTTTGAGTTGACCTATTTACATTCCACTATGCAAAGATTAAAACTTCTTTTATTACATTGAGTTTCGGTCCTGAGATTTTATTTACATTCCACTATGCAAAGATTAAAACTAATACAGTCAAAAACACCGCTATACGAATAAAAAAATTTACATTCCACTATGCAAAGATTAAAACCGTTGGAGTGCTGGCGTTTACAGGGCTGGGAGGACGATTTACATTCCACTATGCAAAGATTAAAACGTTGCCGCATGAAAACAGGCTTTTGACGTCGTCTGATTTACATTCCACTATGCAAAGATTAAAACCGAATTGATTAGTAAGCTCCTGAATACGCCACATATTTACATTCCACTATGCAAAGATTAAAACCGATCCGTCCGGTATATCCCCCACTCTTACTTGTATATTTACATTCCACTATGCAAAGATTAAAACTGTAACCTTTGTTTTGCCGTCGATCACCATTTTAACAATTTACATTCCACTATGCAAAGATTAAAACACTACTGCGAATAAATACGTTATAATATTATCAGGATTTACATTCCACTATGCAAAGATTAAAACGGAATTGCAGAATACGTTGATCTCGGTTTTTACGATTTACATTCCACTATGCAAAGATTAAAACGAAAGAGCGAGGAGGCGCGCATAGGGTTGTGCTGACATTTACATTCCACTATGCAAAGATTAAAACGTTATATTTGATGATGTTTCTGAGTTTGAAAAATTCATTTACATTCCACTATGCAAAGATTAAAACCAACAACAACGCAGACGTTTGATACAAGCTATTACGCAATTTACATTCCACTATGCAAAGATTAAAACCGATTCCCAGTCCTGCAACCATATTGAATTTTTAAAGATTTACATTCCACTATGCAAAGATTAAAACACGTATACCAATAAAGCTCGTAAATATTATAGCAAATACAAGTAAAATTGTCAATGTATCATAATAATTTGCTTGAAGACGTTGCATTGTATTGTAAGAATAAACATTTACGCGTGTTTTCGGGATTGTCGATCATATGGATGTTTTGCATTTTGAAGGGTCGACAGAATAAAAAAAGATCCGTCATTATAATTTTTTAACGACGAATCTTTTTTATTACAGAGTCATTTCATTGTTTACCGGTCTGCCGCAGCTGATCTCAAGATTTCCGTTAAGGCATCTGATTGCGTCGATCATTTCCTTTTCCTTGCCGGTTTCTTTCATTACTATTAAATAATCGAGCTTGTAGAGACTACCGAGATTTGTGGTTTTGATATTGACAAGCTCATACGATCGTGTATATTTTCTGAGGATTTCTTCAAATATTCCGCTGTAATCCAGGCTTTCCGGAATCGTGATCTTCAGGCTTTTTTCTTCCCGCTTAGGTACTCCGAATTTCGTATATGCCGCCAAAAGCATAACTGAGCACATTATTAAAGTAAACAATGAGGCAATTCCGACATAACCTGTGCCGCAGGCAAGACCTGCAGCCATTGCCATAAATATTGCTGAAATTTCTTTGGCATTTCCCGGAACAGAGCGAAATCTTACCAATGTAAATGCTCCGGCAACGGCTATTCCGGTGCCCAGATTGCCGTTTACAAGCATTATAATCATTTGCACAACAGAAGGCATAATAACCATGGTAAGCAAAAAGCTTTGTGTGTATCGGGTCCTTCTTGAATAAGCAAATGCCATGATAAGTCCTATCGCAAGTGAAAATGCAGTGCATATAAGGAAACTCCGAATGGTCACTCCGTTGTTTGTTATACTTGAAAATAAGTCAGACATTAATTTTTACTCCTTTGCTGCTTTGGATAGTTGAAACATATGCCGTTCCGTACTTTGAGCATGATACCGGATAAAGTTTAAGCTTATCCAGAATATGTGAAAGCCACAGTGGTATTGAAGTTGCAATTTTAATTTCTATTATGTATTCTTCACATCCGAAAAGTTTGATACCGTCTCCGCCTTTGGTAAGGTCGGGATTTTCTTTGCGCCATCTTACGTTTTTATCAATGGTAAGCCGCAGATCAGGATCTGTGTTACCGGTATATGATATCCGGTCGTAGAAAAGTGCTCCTGCCGGTGAAAGGTCCCCATAAAAGGCGATAAAACTTTCTATTTCGTTTGCAACCTGATTATCCGGGCGGGAACCGCCGTTTATAAGCCAATTATAAGCTTCAGCGTAGGGCAGGCATATTCTGCGTTTGTATACTATACCTTTGTATTTCTTTTTCAGCTCGGCAAAAGCAGGAGAATCCGCGTTCGGGATTCCATATGTACGAAGTCGCAGCTTTTCTTTATAAACCGGTTTTTCCAGCGAATTCCTTATCAGTCTGTAATCGGGAGTGTCAAAATAAATATTGCATATTGTAGTGTTTCCGTATATGTCTGGTGACATATACGGAAGTATGCATCCTTTAAATTCTGAATACCGATCACCGCACAGCCTGTATTTAAGCTCATAGCGCTTAAATACGCTTTGATATTGCGCCATTGTTAAGCGGTTCTCCTTTCAGATAAAATTTATGAATATTGGTCGTTTACCCAATCTACCATCTGCTGTATATTGCCGCTGCGCTTGTCAAGAAAATCTTTTATACATGCAACGGAGGCGTATCCTCCGTTAATTGCATTGTCTGTACTTCCTGAACCGGGGTATCTTTCAAAAAACTGATCGAAAAGCGGCTCGTAAGCTGCGGTATATCCGTCAAGAACTTTAAGAGCGTTTTCCTTTTCAAAAACACCTTCCGACATTTCAAGCAGCCTTGAATTAAAATCGTTACGGAAATCCTCGTTAGTCATAAGGTATGCATAGCAAAGCACCGCCGGATTATCAGTATTTTTGTCAAGAAGTCCCTGAGGCTTGTAATTATCTTCTTTTATAGTGTTTGTATAGGCATCTCCGCTGCCGCTTACTCCTCCGAATTCCATATCATAGAACATAAAGCGCCATCTGCCGTCAGCATACTCGTTGGAGGGATCGGTTTCTGTAGTTTTCCACATAGACCAGTTCTTGCCCGGCCAGTCCCATTTGTTATTTATCCATATTTGTGCCAGAAAATAGTCTCTTGCGCTTTCAATATCCACAAGTTTGGAAAACTCTTCATAATCCTTCTGGTCTGTAAGATCGTTGTGAGTACTGAAAAATTCATTAAGTTCGTTAAAGTAATAGCTTTCGTCAGTTTCACCCTCGGGAAGAGTTCCCTCGTCCAGAGCATATCCAAGCTCCAGACTTTCTGCGTCTCCTTTATATACGGCTACGTTTTCCTTTACCACTCCGAAGTGATCCTCAAAATAGTTATCGGAATAATCTTCTTCAAGGACATAAACTCCCCAGTATTCTCCGTTCAGATAAACAACACACGGACGTGAAGCTTTAGTGGTGCAGTCAAGACTGCTGACAAGTTCCTGCCAGTAAGTATCGTTGAATTTTGCGGTAAAGGCGCAGTTTCCGCCGGCGCGCAGAACCAGAGTTTTAAAATTGTCAATAGTTTTGCCGGAGATATCTTTCAGACTGTCGCCGAAAACGGGATACCTAAATTTATTGTCTCCGTAATCCCTTCTTGCAAAAAGCCTGAATCCTTTTTGCAGGTCGGAACGTGAATAATTGCCCTGAATTCTGATTCCGCAGTCCTGTGACAAAGCAAGCTCGGCGCTGTCAGCTGAAAATTCAAAAAAGTCGATATGACATTCTCGTTCCCACTCTCTGCCCTTTTGCTTGTAATTGGCGTCAAGCTGACGAGCGGTTTCATCGTCGATTTTTTCTCCGCTGTCAAGATATTCCTCAAAGGCTTTGTCGAAAATATCTCCCTTTACATAGATGCCTTTTTTACTGTCAAACAGGTCGTCGTAATCCATGCTTATGCTTACTACAGCAAGCGTTGTTCCCGAGGCCTCACAGCTTTCCTTAAGCCCCTGAATATGCTCTTCCGGCGTTCCTATGTAAAACGTTTGGGTAAAGGATTGGGAATATGAACCGTCGTCCGATTCTGCGGCGGCTTTGATTACGGTGCATTTGTCCACGTCTGAATTGTCCGGAGTCTTTACCGTAGATTCAAAACTTTTGCTGTTATAATCGTATTTTGAATAGTTGCCGGAGAACAACAGGGGATCTACGGCGGAAACGATATTCTCATCGTTTTCTCTGTCGGTTATTTCAATAGGAGCGTCATACAGGACTCTTGTATCGCTGGTCCGGGGATCGCTGCCGTCAGTGGTGTAATAAATGTTTTCAGCGCTGCTGCAGGTAAGCTCAAGCTTGAAGGCATCGCTGTATAATCCGCTTTCCGATGAAAAAGAAACCTCGCTGTCGTTCAGTTTGATTTCGGTTCCGTCATCAGAAACGATCACGTTCCGGGATCCGTCTGTATTGGAGTTTGTCAGATCTTTACCGGTATTGCTGCATCCCGTCAGCAATACCGCGGCAGTCAGCAGATACATCGTTTTTTTGAAGTTCATATAATACATCTCCTTCGTTAATGTACAAAGCTGCGATTTATGCATGATGAATAAATTTATGGTGTCTTTACGATAAATAATTATAGCTTATTGCCAAGCAAAAATAAATAACATATAATACTGTCAGTTTAACATATAATATTATTTTAAATATATTTATACGATTTTTCAGTTTGGATTGTACAATATTGAAGCGGGCGGACAAAAATTTTATTTTTGTACATAATAATGCCTTTTTATGGCGATTAATCATTTTATACAAATTAGGCAAAGCAAAAATGTTACTATCGGATAAATTTATCATATAATATGTTTATTCAATTGACACAGCAAGCATCAGGAGGTATAATATCAATAACTATTCAGGCGGTCCATTGCATCGCCTTTGAAAATAAGAGGTGCTTTAATGAAAAAATTTCTTACCGCAGCGGCAAGCGTTTTTTGTGCCGCAGCCCTTATTCTGACCGGGTGCTCCGAAAAAGCGGAGAGCTCCATAGTGGATGATATTTCGTCTGAAACGGTGTCGTCGACCTCCTCTGCTGCACCCGTTGTTACTTTGCCCGTAACCTCCAAGCAGCCGGAAAATGATCCGCCGGTAAGCTATGAGAGCTTCGGCATCGACAAGGCTAAGAAAGAGGAGTTCAATGAAAGAACGGCTGAGAATTGTAAGATACCGATTATAAGTATAACTACAGAGAATATGCAGGAAATCGTATCTCGTGAAGAATACGTTCCGTGCGTTGTGGACGTTTTTAATTGTGGTGAGGAATCGGTAATAGACGAAGCGTCGGCAGGTATAAGGGTAAGAGGCAATTCCAGCGCTTACTATGGGGACGTTGATCAGATACGTCAGAATACTGTTCCTTACAGAATAAGATTTGATACCAAAACAAATATGCTTGGTCTTAACGGAGGCGCGGAATGCAAAAGCTGGGTTCTGCTCAAGTCCGACTGGGATCTGATAAGAAATGATATTGCTTTCAGGATGGGACGAGCCATAATGGGCGGGAAGAATTTCTGTTCCGATTCAAAGTTGGTTCACTTATATGTCAATGAGGAATTTCAGGGCATATATCTTCTTTGTGAGCAGTGTCAGGTAAATCCAAACCGCGTGGATGTTACAGAGCCGGAGGAAGGCTATACCGGTACCGATATAGGCTATTATCTTGAACTCGACAATTATGCAGCTTCAGAAGCCGGCAACTACTATTTTACTATGGACTACTGTCAGGCGACAGTTACTGATATCGACGGCGAAACCAGGCAGTTTGTTCCGGCGGAATATTCGATAAAGAACGATTTATATTCACAGAATCAGATAGATTTTATTGAAAAATATACAAACAATCTTTTCAGACTGGTGTACGAGGCGTGCGAAAAAGGCAACTATCTTGGCTTTGATGAAAATTACGAGCTTATCGCCTCCAAATCGGAAAATGCAAAGAAAGCGGTTTCCGCTGTGCTCGATCTTGATTCGGTGGTGGATATGTACATTCTGTATGAGATTGTTCACGACTACGACTGTGGAGAAGGAAGCTTTTATATGTGCGTGGATTTTTCCGAAAACAGCAAGTATCCCAGGCTTACGTTTACATCTCCCTGGGACTTCAACTGGGCATACTACGATTCGCCTGACGGTAAATATTATGCGGGGGCCTTTTGTGACCAGAGTTTTGCCGATGAAAACGGCGACCGTTCAAATCCGTGGTTTATCTTGCTTATGCGGCAGGATTGGTTTGTAGATATGGTCAGGGAAAAATGGACTGAAATGAAAAATGCCGGCGTGTTGATGAAATGCATATCTGAGGAAACTGAAATTCTTGAAACATACAAAGATGACCTGAATAAAACCGACGAATGGGCTACGGACTGCTCTTATCAGCTTATAGACTGGATATTGTCGCGTATCGACTGGCTTGACGAGCAGTGGCTGATACAATGATATGCGCCTGTACCCCAAGCACGGTTCAAGAACCTGGCGCATAGTGTCTACGCAGACTTTTCGGCAAAAGTTCTGAATAATCTGAAATAATATGCTGAGGTAATACTTATGCATAGAATCTTATTTGAATATTGACGGTTTTGAGTATCTTCTGTCTGGTTATTGGGGACAGAAGATACTCTTGTTATTTTATAACATAATTTGATTTTCTGCTAAGTATCATAAAACACTTGACATTTGTTATCAAAAGTGCGATAATATAATAGATTTTAAAAACGCAGCCGTATAATGCTGCGGTAGGGCTTAACAAAAGGATTGGAGAAGGGTCTAATGGCTGTACGAGTTGGAATGGTATCTCTCGGTTGTCCGAAAAATCAGGTGGACGCCGAGCATATGCTTTACGATCTCCGCAGAGAGGGTTTTGAAATAGTCCAGGACGCTGCGCTTGCCGAGGTTGTGGTCGTCAATACCTGCGGATTTATCGAGTCGGCAAAGCAGGAGGCTATCGACACTATTCTGGAATTCTGTACGTTGAAGCAGGAGGGCAGGATAAAGGCGGTGATCTGTACCGGCTGCCTTGCCGAGAGGTACAGGGAAGAGGTCCTTAAGGAGATACCTGAGCTTGACGCTGTTATCGGAATCGGATCTAACGACAAGCTTTGCGCAATAATCCGTGAGGTTCTTGAAAGTCATGAAAGTATAACTTCGTTCGGTGAAAAAAGCGGGCTCTGCCTTGAAGGCGGAAGAATTATTTCCACTCAGCCGTTTTATGCTTATCTGAAAATTGCAGAAGGATGTGATAATTGCTGCACTTACTGCGCTATTCCTTCTATAAGAGGACGTTTCAGAAGCAGGCAGATCAAGGATATAGCCGCCGAAGCAAAGTGGCTTTTC
>ERZ780218.1612-NODE-1612-length-13281-cov-6.942764_pt1 | contig 13281 bp, 11 predicted proteins | sample MGYA00510975_ERZ780218 | MGnify/ENA primary metagenome ERZ780218 (study PRJEB29588, sample SAMEA2152063) | human gut metagenome | biome: human gut; feature: human-associated habitat; material: faeces | place: Denmark | collected 2008/2010 ...
CCGCAGCCGCTGCCGCCCATGTGCATATCCTGCCGCTCCAGATCGTAGAGCAGCAGCCCGCAGTCCTTGTAGTTCTTCGTCATGTCCACGCCGTCGCGCGCGAAGAGGTCCGTGACGACCTCGTGCCCGAGCCGGCCGAGATCGCCGGTGACGATGAGATCGTAGTCCGCGGGTGAGGTCCGCGTGTCGGAAAAGAGCGCGCGGAGCGTGTCATACGCCGCGGGCGCCATCGCTGCGCCCATGTTGTTCGCGTCCGTGATGCCGCGATCCACGATCCTCCCGATGGCCGCGTGCGTGACGGCAGGGCCCCTTCCCTCGTTCGACAGGATGCAGCAGCCCGCCGCCGTGGCCGTCCATTGGGCGGTCGGCGTGCGCTGCGAGCCGTAGGGCACGGGCATCCGGTACTGCCGCTCGGCGGTGCAGAAGTGCGAGGAGGTCATCGCCGCGGCGCGGCGGGCAAAGCCGCCGTCGATGCTCATGGCGGCAAGCGCCAGACTCTCCCCCATCGTCGAGCACGCGCCGTACACGCCGCACAGCGGTACGCCGAACTCCCGCAGGGCGAAGGAGGTGCCGATGCACTGGTTCAGAAGGTCGCCGGCAAAGATGAGGTCCAGCTCCTCCGGCCTGCGCGTCGCCTTCTCCAGCGCGCGGGAAAGCACGCGCTTCTGCATACGGGCCTCGCCCTTCTCCCAGGTCTTTTCGCCGAAGAAGGAATCCTCGCTCAGCTCGTCGAAATAGTCCGCCAGCGGGCCCTGTCCCTCCAGCTTCGCGCCGATGTTGGCAAAGCTCTCCACGCGCGGCGGACGTGAAAAGCGCAGCGTCTGTGCGCCGATCCGTTTGGTCTCCATACCATTTCCCCTTGTGCTTGTAGTTTGTCTTAGTATGCCAAGGCCGGGAAATTTTATGAATTTCAGGTAAAACAAAGAGGGATGCGCCGTGTGTGCCGGCACATCCCTCTTTGCAGAGGAGGCAATATTCAGGTCTGATAGCTGCGCAGGAAGCGCCGCGTGCGCTCCTGCGCCGGGTCGCCAAGCACCTGCTCGGGATCGCCCTGCTCGACGATGATGCCGCCGTCCATGAAGATCACGCGGTCGCTCACGGCGCGGGCAAAGGCCATCTCGTGCGTGACGATGACCATGGTCATTTTTTCCTCCGCGAGATCACGGATGACCTTGAGCACCTCGCCGGTCAGCTCGGGGTCGAGCGTGCTGGTCGGCTCGTCGAAAAAGAGGATGTCAGGCCGCAGCGCCAGCGCGCGGGCGATGGCGACGCGCTGCTGCTGTCCGCCGGAGAGCTGGCAGGGATAGGCGTCCGCCTTGTCCGCAAGGCCCATCTTTTCGAGCAGGGAGAGCGCAAGCTCCCGCACCTCGCCGCGCTCGCGCTTTTGCACGGTGAGCGGCGCGTCCGTCACGTTTTTGAGCACCGTGTAGTGCGGGAAAAGGTTGAACTGCTGGAACACCAGACCGAAGCGGCTTTTGATCCGCCGCAGCGCGGCCTTGTCCGCATAGACGCTCTTTCCCTCCGCGTCCATCGTCGCGGCGAAGTCGTTCCCGTAGGCGAGCGAGCCGCCGTCCATCGTTTCAAGCAGCGTCGCGCAGCGCAGCAGCGTGGATTTGCCGCTGCCGCTGGGGCCGATGACCGAGACGGCCTCGCCCTCGCCCACGGTGAGGGAAATGCCCTTGAGCACCTCCAGCGAGCCGAAGGACTTGCGGATGTCCTGCATGGTCAATACGTTCATGTCCGGTCCCTCCCTCACTGGTAGTAGGCGAGCGAGCGCTCCGCGCGCTCCATCGCAAAGGCGACGATGTAGTTGAAGACGTAGTAAAAGAGTCCCGCCGCCGCGAGCGCCAGCATACCGGGCGTGTTGGGCGAGGCGACGATCTGCTTGGCGCGGGTGAACATCTCCACCGTGCCGATGACGGAGGCGAGCGAGGTGTCCTTCACGAGCGTGATGACCTCGTTCGTCACGGGCGGCAGCACGCGCCGGATCATCTGGGGAAGAAGGATGCGCCCGAAGGTCTGCCCGCCGGTGTAGCCGAGCACCTGCGCCGCCTCGAACTGTCCGACCGGGATGGACTCGTAGCCCGCGCGGTAGATCTCCGCAAAGTAGGCCGCATAGTTGATGACAAAGCCGACGATGACCGCGCCGAAGCGCCAGTTGCCCGGCGGCGTGAAGTCAAAGAGCAGGAACGGTCCGTAGTAGACGACCATGAGCTGGAGCATCAGGGGCGTGCCGCGCATGACGGAGATGAACAGCTTCACGAGCCAGCGCAGCGGGGCCACGCGGCTGCGCCGGCCGAACATCACAAGAAGTCCGAGCGGCAGCGAGCCGAGCAGCGTTAAGGTAAAAATTTCCAGCGATTTCCCGAAGCCCTGCACCAGCAGGGTCAGCATGGCGGAAACGGTCATGTTACTGGATGAGGCAGAGGCTGTCGATCACAAGGCCCTGATCGACGTACTTCTCCGCGATGGAGAGCATCGTGCCGTCCTCGGCCATTTTGAGGAGCTCGGCGTTCACGGCGTCGCGCAGCTCGGTGTTGCCCTTGAGGAAGCCGATGGCGTACTGCTCGGTGGAGATGGACTCATCCAGGATCACATAGTCGCCCTCGTTGCTGGCGATCTGGAACTTGGCGACGCCGAGGTCCGCCGCGATGGCATCCACGCTGCCCTGACGGAGCTCCATAAAGCCGGTGTTGTAGTCCGCCAGCTCCACGACCTCCTTGAGGGAGGACTTGAGCGACTCGTTGGCGTTGATAGCGTCCACGGCAGAGGAGGCGGCCTGCGCCATCACGCTCTTGCCGGCAAGGTCGGCGAGGGAGGAAATGCCGCTGTCGGCCTTGACGACCATGACGATGGAGTTATCGACGTAGGGGTCGGACCAGGTGTAGTCGTTCTCGCGGCCGGTGTAGGTGAAGCCGTTCCAGATGCAGTTGATGGTGCCGGCGGCGAGCTCGGCGTCCTTGCTGTCCCATACGATGGGAACGGCCTCGAAGTCCCAGCCGAGGCGGGAGCACAGCTCCTCGGCCATCGCAAGGTCAAAGCCGTCGTAGCTGCCGTCGGCGGCGATGAAGCCGAACGGCGGGAACTCGGCGTCGAAGCCGACGATGAGCTTCTGCTTTTCGGCGGTCTGGGTGGTGTCCGGCGTGTCGGCGCCGGTCTGGGGGGTATCGTCCTGCTTGGCGCCGCAGGCGATGAGGGACAGGCTCAGCACGAGGGCGAGCGCAAGAGAGATGAGCTTTTTCATGGTTTGGATTCCTCCGTGTTTCGATTTAGTGTGATGCTATGATAGCACAGCATTTTGTAAATGCAAGCCCTATTTTTGCCCGTTCCGTAATCTTTGGCGTACTGACCGAAGCGCCCGCGGAGTTCCCCTTTTATGTTTATGCACTATCACGATGTTGCGGTAGTGCACAAAAGCATTTAAGCAACTGTTCCGTCCTGTACCCCGCGCAAAGAAAAAGGATTGGCTTTTTCCCTGTGCCGATGTATAATGGAGACAAATATGAACTTCTTCCGGGAGGATACGATATGAAAGAAAAAATGCGCACCATCGGCTACCTGTGTCCGAGGTGCAGAAAGCCCGTTATGCAGCAGCGCTCCTGCTTCGCCCTTGCCGCCTCGGGCGCGATCGTGCAGTGCGAATGCGGCAAGAGCGAGCTGCAAATCGACTTCGACGGCGAAAAATTCCGCATCAGCGTGCCCTGCGGCGTGTGCGGCGGCGAGCATCTGGCGGAGTGCGGCGCGGACCGGCTGCTCGACGGCGAGGGCATCGGCCTCGCCTGCCCCGAGACCTCCGAGCTTTGCTGCTTCATTGGGGAGGAGTACGCCGTCGAGCGCGCGCTCGAGCAGCTGCAGATCACCGCGGAAAAGCAGTCCGCGCAGGGCGACGCGCCCGAGGCCTTCACCGACACGGTCATCATGTACGAGGTGCTGAGCGAATTGAAGGAGATCGCCGCGCGCCCGCGCGGCATCACCTGCGCCTGCGGCAGCGAGCGCTACCGTATGCAGGTGCGTCCCGCCGCCGTCGACCTCATCTGCGAGGACTGCGGCGCGAAGCTGCGCATCGGCGCGGCGACGGACGAGGACCTTGACCGCCTGTGCTGCCGCATGACGCTGCAAATTCCCGGGAAGAAGGGGTAAGGGAGCATGGATATCGTCGTCTGCTTTGCGCTCTTTCTCGCGGCGATGCTCTTTTGCCTCGTCAAGGGCTTCTCCCTCGCGTGGGCGCTGCTGTTCGCGCTCGTGCTGTTCTTCGCCCTCGGCCTCAGGAGCGGCTACGGCGCAAAGGCGCTTGTCAAAATGGCGTGGAGCAAGATGCCCAAGAGCATGATCGTGCTGCGCATCCTGTTTTTCATCGGTCTGCTCACGGGGCTCTGGCGCTCGTGCGGCACCATCGCCTTTTTCATCTATCACGGCATCCGCGTCATCACGCCCTCGCTCTTTATCCTCGTCGCCTTCCTGCTGACGGTGCTGCTCAGCTACGCGCTCGGCACGTCGTTCGGCGTGGCGAGCACGGCGGGCGTGGTGCTCATGGCGCTCGCACGCTCCGGCGGCGTGAGCGAGGCCGTCACCGCCGGCGTCATCCTCTCCGGCATCTACTTCGGCGACCGCGGCGCGCCGACCTCGTCCTGCGCGAGCCTCGTCGCCGCGCTGACGGAGACCGACCTCTACGGCAACGTCAGTCGGATGTTCCAGACCGCCGCGCTGCCCTATGCGCTCTGCCTGATTGCCTACACCGTGCTCTCCTTCCGCAACCCCATCGTCACAGTCGATGAGACCATGCTGGACGCCCTCGCCGAGAGCTTTGTCATCTCCCCGTGGGCGCTCGTGCCCGCGCTCATCATGCTCATCCTGCCGCTCCTCCGCGTGCCCATCCGCCGCGCCATGGCGATCTCCGCCGCCGCGGCCTTCGTCATCACCGTCACGGTGCAGGGCGGCAGCGTGGCTGACGCGCTCCGGATCATGGTCGTCGGCTATCACCCGACCGAGGGGCTGCTGGCCTCCGTCGTCTCCGGCGGCGGGCTGGTGAGTATGCTCACGCCGTTTCTGATGATCCCGCTCGCCGCGCTCTACACCGGCATTTTAGAGGGCACGGGCGCACTCACGCAGGCACAGAGCGTTCTGGAGCGGTCCGCCGAGCGCATCGGCCGCTTCCCGACGATGATCCTGCTGAGCCTCCTCGCCGCGATGGTGCTGTGCAACCAGACCATCGTTGTGATGATGGAGCATCAGCTCATCGGCGCGGTCTACGCCAAGGACGGCGCGGAGCACGAGGAGCTGGCGATGGACATCGCCAACTCCGGCGTCACCATCGCGGGTCTTATCCCGTGGTGCATCGCCTGCGCCGTGCCGCTGAGTATGCTCGGCGTCGGCGTTGAGGCCCTGCCCTACGCCTGCCTGCTCTATCTTATTCCGCTCTGCTACCTCTTCACCAAGCGCTTTTTCTTCCCCGCAAAATCCAAAGGAAGCGAGACACCGGTATGATCTCTCTGTTGGCCAAAAAATTCATCAAAAACCGCGAGGACGTCACCTCGCCTGCCGTGCGGCAGGCCTACGGGATGCTCTGCGGCATCGTGGGCATCGGCTTCAATGTGCTGCTCTTCGCGCTCAAGCTGATCGCCGGCACGCTCTCCGGCTCCATCGCCATCACGGCGGACGCCTTCAACAACCTCTCCGATGCGGGCGCGAGCATTGTGACGCTGCTCGGCTTCAAGCTTGCAGGACAGAAGCCCGACCCCGAGCATCCCTTCGGTCACGGGCGGCTGGAGTACATCTCGGGCTTGATCGTCTCCATGGTCATTCTCCTCATGGGCATCGAGCTTGCCAAGAGTGCGGTGGAGAAGATCCTGCACCCCGAGGCGGTGGAGTTCACGCTCCTCACCGGCGGCATCCTGCTCGCCTCCATCCTCGTCAAGCTCTATATGTATCTCTATAACCGCGCGGTCGGCAAGAAGATCGGCTCCGCCGCGATGGAGGCGACCGCGATGGACAGTCTCTCCGACTGCGCGGCGACCGCCGCCGTCCTCGCCGCGACGCTCATCGGGCACTTCACCTCGCTTCAGATCGACGGCTGGTGCGGTATCGTCGTCGCGGCGCTCGTGCTCTGGGCAGGCATTCAGGCCGCGCGGGACACCATCTCTCCCCTGCTCGGTCAGCCGCCCGCGCCGGAATTTGTCCAGAGGATTGAGGAGATCGTTCTCTCCTCTCCCGTCGTGCAGGGCATCCACGACCTCATCGTGCACGACTACGGCCCTGGCCGCGTGATGATCTCGCTCCACGCCGAGGTCCCCGCGCACGGCGACATCATGGCGCTGCACGACGAGATCGACAACATCGAGCAGCGCCTGCGCCGCGAGCTCGGCTGCGCCGCCACCATCCACATGGACCCCATCGTGACCGATGATAAGCTCACCGCCGAAACGCGCGAGCGCGTGGCGCAGCTCGTGCGCGGCATCGACGAGCACATCACCATCCACGATTTCCGCATGGTCACCGGCCCCACGCACACCAACGTCATTTTCGACGCGGTGGTGCCGTTCAAATTTCGCCTGAGCGACCATGAGGTCGAGCAGGAGATCCAGGCCGCCGTGAAGCGGCTCGACAGCAGCTATTTTGCCGTCGTGCAGATCGACAGAGACTACACCAAGTAAAGGAGCAGACGCTATGACAGAGGAGATCCGAAAGCTCAAGGAGATCATCGACGGCAGCGACAACATCGTCTTCTTCGGCGGAGCAGGCGTCTCGACCGAGAGCGGCATCCCCGACTTCCGCAGCGTGGACGGACTCTACCGCCAGCAGTGGAGCGACCCGCCCGAAACGATCCTGAGCCACACCTACTACGAACGCTATCCCGAGAAATTCTTCGCCTTCTACCGCGCAAAGCTCCTCTGCCCCGACGCGAAGCCAAACGCCGCGCATCGTAAGCTCGCCGAGTGGGAGCGCGCGGGCAAGCTGAAGGCCGTCATCACGCAGAACATCGACGGACTCCATCAGGCCGCCGGCAGCAAGGAGGTCCTTGAGCTCCACGGCAGCACCCTGCGCAATTACTGCGAGAGGTGCGGCAAATTCTACGGCGTGGAGGCGATCACGCGCTCCACCGGCGTGCCGACGTGCTCCTGCGGCGGGCGCATCAAGCCCGACGTCGTGCTCTATGAGGAGGGGCTCAACGAGGATACGCTCTACAAGGCCGTGCGCTATATCGCCGAGGCCGACGTGCTCATCATCGCCGGCACCTCGCTCGCGGTCTACCCCGCGGCGGGTCTGGTAAACTACTACCGCGGCCACAAGCTCGTCGTCATCAACAAGACGCCGCTGGGCGATAAGACCCGCGCGGATCTGGTCATCACGGGCACGGTCGGCGAGACGCTCGCGCAGGTATAAGCCCATCTTTTGGCGGCAGGAAAAAGCGGCACAAAAACTTTTTCTTTTCCCGCAAAAAAAGGTTGACATTTGGCGTACAACAGGCTTATAATAGCGGAGCGGTCGTTTGAAAGACTGATGAAAATGCGGGTGTGCTGGAATTGGCAGACAGGCTAGCTTGAGGTGCTAGTGTTCGTATGGACGTGCGGGTTCAAGTCCCGCCATCCGCACCATCTTTTCTTCTGAGGCTGCTTACGCGCGAGTGGTGGAATTGGCAGACTCGCTAGATTCAGGTTCTAGTGTCCTTCACGGACGTGCGGGTTCAAGTCCCGCCTCGCGCACCACAAAATTGTCGGATATGGCTAAAAGAACGCCGTATCCGGCTTTTTATTTTAGCTAAGCCACACAGGCCATTGTGGATATAATCGTTCTGTTCTAAAGCTGTTCTAAGGACATTCTAATTGGATACTCTTTTCCGTCCCATGCGGCGCGTGTTTCACGCGCCGCATTTTCCCAATATTGAACCAGCCTTTTCCGCCATCTCGACCTTCGCCTTGTACTGAAGGTGGGAATAGATATTGGCTGTTGTTGCAATATCGCTGTGGCCGAGCCACTCCTGAATATCTTTGAGTGAAAAGCCTAATTCCAACAACAGAGATGCCGCGCTGTGCCGCAGGTCATGGAATCGGATCTTCGGCAACCCGTTTTCACGGAGCAGCTTGTCAAACCGCCGGCTTACATATTCCGGCTTGAGAGGGGAACCATCCGGCCAGCAGCAAACATAACCGTCCTCCTCGCAGGACGTACCCATCAGCTTTTTGGCGTCTTCCTGCTGGGCCTTCAATGTCTGAAGATACTGCGCCATTTCCGTGGTCAGCGGCAACGTGCGGTAGCTGGATGCCGTTTTCGTCTTGTCTACGCACTCAAGCTTTGTTCCGACCATGACTGCGGCGCGGCGCACTGTGAGCGTCTTCTGATGAAAATCGACCGCGCTCCATTTCAGGCCGCATACCTCGCTCCGCCGAAAGCCGTACAAGGCTGTCAGCCGTATAACCGTCTCCAGGGTATCGCCTTGAACGACCCGCAATAATTCGTTGAGCTGCTCGACGTTGTAGTAGCTGGCAATATAGCGTGTTTTCTTCGGCAGCATAACATTGTCCGATGGATTGTAGGCGATGAGCTGCAAGGCGCAGGCGTACTTGAGCGCCTTATGGATATTTGAGTGGTGCTTGAGCACTGTGTTGGCCGAAAGTCCCTTTTCTAACAGCATATTGTAATAGCCTTGGATATGGCGCGGCTCGACCTTATCAAGTGAAAGTCGAAGCGGCTTGAAGTATGACGTTATGTGATGGTTGACGACCAGACAGTAATATTTATAGGTATTTGCTCTTACTGCCGGCTTCATCGCGGCCAACCATTCCTGCAAATAGTCGGTGAACATGATCTTTTCGGTAAACAGAGTGTGCTGCTTCTCGCTGTCAGAAATTGTTTTTCGCAAGAACTCTTCTGCACGACGCTTGTTGTTTTTTATCGGCAGTCCACTTGCGATCCATTTTTGATGGACCCGTCCTTCTTTGTCTGCGATATTGAGAACGGCATAATAATATCCTTTTTTGATTTGGAGGCTTCCTGTCATTATACGCTCCTTTCCGTGACAGAAACCGCCTGCTGTTACAGTTTCAATTGTATCACAGCAGGCGGGTTTTTGCTACTGCGTATTTATTCGGCGTGAGTATTCAAAAAGCGAAGGACTTCCGCTTTCGGTATTCTAATCTGTCGTCCGACGCGGATGCTGCAGAGCCTGCCGCTGCGCACCAGCTCATAGGCTGTGTTGCGCCCAATGCCGAGAATTGGCATCAGCTCCTCCACGCGCAGCGTCACGGGCAGATCATCAAGAGAGCGGTACTTATTCTCCATCGCGACCCCGCTTTCTGACCGACGCGAGGTAGATATCCGTCACATCGGCGCGCTCGTGGCCCAACAGACGGGAGACTGCATAGTGCGCGTCGATGACGCTCATGCCATCCTCCGTCAACCTTGTGTACTTCTCCGCTGCATAGGTGTGCCGAAGTCCGTGGAAGGTCAAACGGCGGTCGGAACCCTCGTCGCTGATCCCGTTGCGGCAGCGGTAGATGAACAGCTCTAGAGTGTTGATGGCGCGGTCAGTAGGCATTCCGTCCGGCACCAGCAGCTTGTGACCACGCTCGGTTTGCACTAACAGCTTGCGGAGCATCATTGGGATACGCTCGTCCTCGATGGGGACGGTGCGCACCTTGCCGCCCTTGCCCTTCACGGTGAGGGCGTTTTCTCGCAATGCCCGTTCCGCTGCCGCTGCGTCTATGCGGAAGCACTCGTGGATACGAAGTCCCGCGTAACGCCCAAGGTAGAGCGCAAGAATGAAGTCATCACGGTTTTCGGCCATCGCCTTGCCGAGCAGACGGTTGAACTCCGGTCCGCTCCACGTCCGGTCAAGCTGCCCGAACCGGCGGCGTTCCAGCTCGACGCCTAACTCGCTGTTCGTTGGCAGCGTGTATTTGGGGCGGGACATTTTATCGTGGAAAAACCGAATGGCGGCAAGGTCGGTTTTCACGGTACTGGCAGACTTGCCGGTATCCTGCAAGTACAACACATAGCTTACCAGATGCTTGCCGCTGATGTTCTCCAGCTTTTGCAGACGGTACTCTGCGGCGAGGTAAGCGCAGAACCGCTTGCAGGCTTCGTAGTAGCGCTCCTTCGTACGAAAGCTGCCTTGACGGTTGTGCCGCGCCAGCTTGTCAAGCTGTGCGACGAGGGTGAGAAAGATGCCTCTATTTTGAATGGCAGACATATCCAAAAATCTCCTTAGAAATTGTAATCGTGTTCAGATGGGCGCACTTCACCCGTTGGCAAAGGTGTCCGTTTCCGCTTCCTTTCCGCGGAATGGAGGCACTTGAACGGTGAAAAAGCCTTGCGGCGTCTACCGTTTTGCGGTGCGGCCCGAAACCTGTCTCTTTTTGATTTTGCCTCGGTCAGTACGATACCGCGTGGGGCGTGCGCCCTGCCATCTGCGATGGCGGCGGTGAACACCGGGCCGCTGAACTCGGCTGCAGCTGCTGACAAATCGGAAGCAGCTGCCGGTGTTCTTTGATCCGCACCGGCTGCGGATCGGGAGTGTGCGGTTCCTGCGCCGCCGGTTCGGACACACTGCCCGGGTGCAGGGGAGAGACCTTTGCCGCGGTCTCGGGGGCGTTTCTCCTGCATCTCAAACCGCCCCGATCTGAGAGGAATCCGTTCTTTCTTTTAACTGCTTGACCTTCCTGCGGCCTCGTGGCCTCCGGCTGGCAGGACCGGCGGCTGCTCCAACGAGCGAGGCTCCATACAAAAACGCAAAAAGAGACGCGGCAGACCGGATGTCTGCTTCGTCTCTTTATTTCTTCGGCAAGGCGCAAAGAAACGCCCTGTCACTTTATTCATTCTTCGCCTGTTAATTTGGGGGTTCTTCTAAATATTCTGCGTTCTTTTCGGAACGATAGGGCGCACTACGCCCTATGTTTTCGCCGTTCCTCCCTAACTTACTCCGCCCTAACTTACTTCGCCCTTGAATACGATATCAGTGTATCAGACTTGCGCGGAGCTGTATAGTTGGAGTTTTTCCATAGTCTGCAGATACAATAAAGAGACGAACTGGCATAAAGCTACCTTTCGTCTCTTTCCAATATGCCGAGCAGCTGCAAACCCATTCGGCAAAAATCCATACAAACACAAAGCAGATCTGCTCCTCAAAAGGGCATAATAATCCCCTATAGTAGTAACTACATAACGTACAAACCTAACTACGTGCACAGGCGGATCTCTCCGCACATAGGCCGGACGGTCTACGCCTCCGAGGAGGAAATCGTGCAAAACTCAATAACAATTCTTATATACCACAATATAATGTATATGTCAAGATGAAGCGTTTACAATATATTGCATCGCATTAGTGGGAGGTAGTTTTCACAATGCGTATTATCGGTTCATGATTTCGATAATACGTATTGTTGCTGTATGAATGGCACATTAACCATTTTTCCTTACTCTATTGGCTGTTGGAAGGTCGAACAGCCTAGAAGCGCCCGGTGGGCAAGCGAGCTGTTTTGCATCGGATGCCGCCGAATATCGGTCAGCATCCACTTGACTTGCCCGATCCGCCGCCGTATAATCAGGACAAATTTCAACTGCAAAGGAGCAAGCGCATGAATAAGACCAACACTCCGTTCCGTTACGACTACGTCGGCAGCTTCCTGCGCCCCGCGGCACTCAAGCAGGCGCGCGCCGACTTTCAGAGCGGCAGGATCGACGCCGCAGCGCTCAAAGCCGTGGAGGACGACGCCATCCGCGATCTCGTCGCCAAGCAGAAAGCGGCGGGTTACCACGTCATCACCGATGGTGAGTTCCGCCGCGCGACCTGGCACCTCGATTTCATGTGGGGCTTCCACGGCGTCGGCCACACACCGACCAAGACCGGCCTTCCGTTCCAGGGCGAGGCCGCGATGCTTGACGACACCTATCTCACAGGAAAGGTGAGCGTGGACGAGCATCCCTTTGTCGAACACTTCCGATTTGTCAAGGCGCTTGAGGACGAGAACACCGTCGCCAAGCTGACCATCCCCGCGCCCGCGCAGTTTCTGGAGCAGATGGTCATGCCCTTTGCGATGGAGAATACAAAGAGATTCTACCCCTCCGTGCAGGAGCTGATGGATGACCTCGCCGCGGGCTACCGCAAGGTCATTGCGGATGTGTACGCCGCAGGCTGCCGCAACCTTCAATTCGACGATTGCAGCTGGGGGATGCTGGTCGACCCGCGCGCCTGCATGATCTTCGATACCGATGCCAAGGGTCTCGAGGAGATCAAGGAGCAGATGCTGACCGTCAACAACATGGCGATCGGCGGTAAGCCGGATGACCTTGTTATCAACACGCATGTCTGCCGCGGCAACTTCCACTCGACCTATGCCAGCTCCGGCGCGTATGACAGCGTAGCGGAGACACTGCTTGCCCGCGAGAATGTCAACGCCTACTACCTCGAGTTCGATGACACGCGCAGCGTCGGCTTCGAGCCGTTGGCCTCTGTGAGTGGAGAGAAGAAGGTCGTGCTCGGTCTTGTGACGACCAAACGCCCCGAGCTGGAAAACAAGGACGCGGTCATCGCGCGTATCCACGAGGCGGCAAAGTACCTGCCGCTCGACCGCCTGTGCCTGAGTCCGCAGTGCGGCTTTGCCAGCTGTGAAATCGGCAACAAGCTGACGGAAGCGCAGCAGTGGGCCAAGCTCGCGCTGGTCAAGGAGATCGCCGAGGAGGTCTGGGGTTGAGCAAAATGCTGTTGGGCAGACCGCGCGGGCAGATGTCGGAATCCATGCTGACGGCGGCGTTCATCATTCTCTCCGGCGGCCTGCAGGACGCCTATACCTATCTCTGCCGCGGCAAGGTGTTTGCCAACGCGCAGACGGGCAACATCGTGCTCTTCAGCGCCTATCTTTTCGATGGTGACTGGACGCACAGCCGACGCTATCTTGTGCCGGTGCTCTCGTTCATGCTGGGTATTTTCGTGGCCGAGTGCGTTCACCGTCGTTTCAAGCACATGGAGAGGGTACACTGGCGGCAGCTCATTCTTTTGGCGGAGATCGTGCTGCTGTTCCTTGTCGGCTTTCTGCCGCAGGAGGGCAACACGGCTGCCAACGCGCTCGTTTCGTTTGTCTGCGCCATGCAGGTGCAGACCTTCCGCAAGGTGCGAGGCCACGCCTATGCGAGCACGATGTGCATCGGCAATATGCGCAGCGGCACCGAAGCGCTGTGCGTTTACTTCCACACGCGCGACCGCGAGGTGCTGCACAAGGCGCTGACCTACTTCGGCGTGATCGGACTTTTTGCCGTGGGCGCGGGTCTCGGCGCGCTGCTGACGAG
>ERZ780218.1617-NODE-1617-length-13262-cov-4.041645_pt1 | contig 13262 bp, 13 predicted proteins | sample MGYA00510975_ERZ780218 | MGnify/ENA primary metagenome ERZ780218 (study PRJEB29588, sample SAMEA2152063) | human gut metagenome | biome: human gut; feature: human-associated habitat; material: faeces | place: Denmark | collected 2008/2010 ...
CGCCGACCTATTGATTACGAATCAATTGCTCTACCGGCTGAGCCACGTTAGCATGGTCACGCTATAGTATATAATTTTTTTTCAGCGTTGTCAAACATTTAAGCTGTGAAAAACAAGAAAAATATGCTCGAAAACGCTTTAAAATTACAAAATTTTATGATATAATTTCTTCAGAATTATGGAAACGCAAAAAAAATTGAATTTGGCTATGTTTAGCGACAGCTTTTTCCCTGTGTGGGGGGGCGAGAGAGGGTCATCCACGAATGCATGAAGCGTTACATCAAAAACGCCAATGCAGAATTGTTTTGCCCGAAGATTAAAGGTCACATTGACGGGCTTTCTGACAGCGAATTGCCTTACAAAGTGGTCAGATGCAACAGTTTGCAATTCGGAAGAAGTGAATATCTGGCTGTGGCAAACACAAAATTTCAAAAAGAAGTCGAAAATTTCAAGCCAGACATCATCCACTGTCAAACCAAATATGGTCTTTTGAATTATGCATTTAAATATCGCAAAAAATACCACGTTCCGGTTGTGACAACGATACATACAAACTATCCGTTGGCATATTCTTGTTTGAAATTCAAGCCGTTGATTGACTATGCCGTAAAAAGAGTTGTCAAATTGCTCAACAAATGTGATGGAATCACTGCAGTTTCAAATCGTTCCAAAAAGATGATGGAAGATTGCGGCGTCACCGTGCCAATCACTGTGATCAGAAACGGTGTCGACATGAAAAACTTCAATTTTGATGAAACAACAAAACAAACAGTCAAAGAAAAGCTCAACATTTCGCCGGAAAAATTTGTCATCATGTTTTGCGGTCGCTTGCATGAAATCAAAAACATTTTGTTTCAACTTGAAGTTGTCAAAGAACTGAAACGACATACAAACGATTTTGTTTTTCTGCTTGTTGGCGAAGGTCCACAAAGAAACGAACTTGAACAATTCGTCAAAAGCAACAACCTGCAAGAAAATGTTGTTTTCACCGGATTTGTTCCAGACCAAAAGACATTATATTCTTATTATCATGCCGCAGACTTGTTTTTCTTTGCTTCAACAACCGACAGCGATGGTCTTGTTGTGGTTGAAGCGGCTGTAAACAAAACTCCGAGCCTTGTGCTTGAAGGAATGGCTGCCTGCGAACGAATTGTCGATGGCTACAACGGCTATATTTCTCCAAACTTTTCAAAAGAGTGCTGCAAAAAACTTTTGAAAATCATGCACAACAAAAAAACTTTGGAAGAAATCTCCCAAAGAGCTTTCGAAACAATTCCAAAAAGCTGGAACGACATCAGCGAAGAATATGAACAATTTTATAAAAAAGTTATGAAAATTTTTGCCAAGAAATTAAGTTAAAAGCTTAAACGACACTTTTCCTTGCTCATCGTCTTTTGAAATGACTTCAACATTCACTTTGTCGCCCACTTTGACAATCTCATAAATCTTTTTAGTTCTGTTTTCTGTGGCATTTGAAATGTGAAGCAAGCCAGTTGCACCGTTTTCAAGCTTGATGATTGCACCAAATTGCAAAAGCTTGACCACTTCGCCTTGATAGGTTTGACCAACGACCAATTCTTTAATTCTTGTGATTTTCGGGTCTTCCAAAAGTGCTTTCAAAGAGAGTTCAACTTTCTTGTTTTCTCTGTCCACTTTGATAACTTTAAACTGTCTTTCGTCGCCGACGTGCAAAGCGTCTTCCACCTTTTCAAGTTTTTCATAAGAGATGTTTGAAATGTGAAGAAAACAGTCATAACCATCCACACTGACAAATGCGCCATAAGGCATAATTCTTTCAACTTTGCCTTTGACGATTTTGTTTATGAAAATGCTGTTCCAAAAATTTGTTTCAATGGCAACTTTAATTTGTTCTTGCAAAAGTTTGACGCTGCCGATGATAGTTTTGTTTTCTTTGTCAATTTCAGTGACAACTGCTTCAAGTTGTTTGCCGACAAATTTGTGGAAATCTTTGACATAATGCTCAGACGCTTCCGCAAAAGGGATGATGATTTTGTAATCTCCCATTTTAGACTGCAAGCCATTTCCCACACTTGTAACCACAAAAGAAAATTTGCTGCCAAGTTTCAAACTCGACGCATTTTGATTGGCGATTTTGAGCGCATCTGCCAAACTTTTTGAAGCCTCAATCAAACCTTCTTCATTTTTTTGATTGGTGATAACCACACCAAATCTGTCACCAATTTTTATTTTTGCATAATCTTCAAAATCTGATGCCGGAATAAAAGCATCGTTTTTGCCACCAATGTTGAAAATCACGCCGTCGTCACGTTTTAAAACCACCACTCCGTCAAAAGCTTGACCTTTTTTGTATGATGTAAAAGTTTTGTCAATCATGTCCAAGTTAAAATTTTCGCTCATAAGTCACCCTTAAAATAATTTTAAAACATGATATCAGAAAAAATAAAAAAAGTAAAGAAAATTTTACTTTTTTTTCAATGTTTGCTCTCTAAGTTCCAACATCTTTTCTCTGACAACGGCGTTGGCTTTTTCCAAAGTTTCTTCGTCGAGCTTAACTCCATAAAACTCAGAAAGTTCAAACGGCTTTCCGATTGTGTAAACACTTTTTCTGAAAATTTTTGGCTTTCGTTCAATCCAAATAGGAACGATTGGCGTCTTTGTTTTAATGGCAATCAGTGCCATTCCACTTTTTATTTCGCCCAAAATGTCAGCTTCGTTTTTGAGCCGTGTTCCTTCAGGAAAAACAAAAAGCTTTTTGTCACTTTTGAGCGCTTTCATGCAATTTTTAATGGCATTGATGTCGTTTCCTTCTCTGTCAATTTCAATTCCGCCAAAATTGCGCAAAATGGCACCAAAAAGCTTGTTTTTAAAAAGTTCTTTTTTTGCTAAAATTTTGATTTTTTCGGTCGTGTTTAAAATATAGAGCGCAATATCCCAGTTTGAATAATGATTGCATGAAAGAATGGCTTTGCCTTTTGGCAAATTTTTCTTCCCTTTGATAAACGTTGGATGCAAAATTGAAAGCGGTATCCAAAGCAAAATTCTAGCCAACCATAAGAGCATAACATTCCTCCAAAATTAAATTACTACATTATATTAATGAAATCAAATCGTGTTGTCAAACTAAACACAAAAATTCTTCGCGAGCGAAAATGCTGTTGCCCACGCGATTTGAAGATTAAATCCCCCAGTCAAAGCGTCCACATCCAACACTTCGCCTACAAAATAAAGCCCACTGACAAGTTTGCTTTCCATTGTTTTCGGATTAACTTCTTTCAAATTCACTCCGCCGCTTGTGATAATGCCAGCGTTCAAATCGTAAAGCCCCGCAAAAGTCAACTTAAAATTTTTCAAGCCGTTCAGCCAAATCATGCGTTCTTCTTTTGTTATGTCATGAATTTTTTTGTTTTCGTCAAGGTCAATCGCCTTTGCAAAACATTCCGCAACCGCTTTTGGCAGCAAGCCTTTCAAAACACTTTTCAGCTCTTTGTTTTTGTTTGCTTCAAAGTCGCGCAAAAGTCGCAAATCGAGCTGCTTTTCGCTCAACGCAGGTTTGAAATCAAGCGAAATCGAAACATTTTTGCTTCGATTTATAAAGCTCGAAGCGGTCAAAACAATCGGTCCAGAAATTCCTTGGTCAGTGAAGAGCATTTCGCCAAAAAACGACAACTTTTTTCCGTCAGCCAAAATGTTGAGCTGAACATTTTTCAGCGAAACACCTTGCAATTTTTTCACAAAATCGTCCGAAAGTTTGATCGGACAAAGTGCAGGCACAATCGGTTCAATCGAATGCCCAAAGGCTTTGGCAAACTTAAATCCGTCGCCCGTGCTGCCCGTGGCGCTGTAGCTTTTCCCGCCGGTCGCGATGACAACTTTGTCAAAAAGAAACTTCTCGCTCTTGCAAATCACTTCAAATTGTTCCGCTTTTTTGATTGCCAACACTTCATGATCAAACAAAAACTTGACATTTTTGCAATGTTTTTCTTTCAAAACCTTAACGACGTCAGAAGCCTTGTCGCTTTCTGGGAAAACACGATTTCCACGCTCAAGCTTTGTTTTCAAGCCCAAATTTTCAAAGAAGTTCACGCAGTCGAAACTGGAAAAGCCATAAATTGCCGACCTTAAAAACTTTTCGCCGCGCACTACATTCGTCAAGAATTCTTCTGGCGGGCAAAGATTGGTCAAGTTGCATCTGCCTTTGCCAGTGATAAAAAGTTTTTTGCCAGCCTTTTCATTTTTGTCAAACACGGTCACATCAAAGCCCTTTTCAGCCAAAAGACCAGCCGCCATAAGCCCTGCAGCTCCCGCCCCCACAATCGCAATTTTCATTTTGCATCCTTAAAAAACAAGATTTCTTCTTCGGTCAATGGTTTGGTTTTGCCGCGATAAAGCCCGCCCAAACGCACTTGACCAATGCGCACCCTTTTCAAGAGTTTGATTTCGTGACCAATCGCATCAAACATTCTTCTAACTTGATGATTCTGTCCTTCGTCAATCACAACAGAAACCTTGCTGAACTTTCCATCATATTCCAAAAGTTTAACTCTCGCTTCAGGCATTCTTTTGCCATTTTCGACAACGCCGCGCCTAAGAACAGCAAGCTCGCTTTCTTTAAGCTCGCCTTCGACCGTCACCTGATATTCTTTTTCAAAATGAAACTTTGGATGAGTGACAAGATTGGCAAAATCGCCGTCGTTTGTCAAAAAAATCAGCCCTTCGGTGTCATAATCCAGCCTTCCGACATTGAAAAGTCTGACATCGCTGTCCACAAGGTCAAAAATGGTTTTTCTTCCCTTTTCGTCACTCGCTGTGCAAGCATAACCTTTTGGTTTGTTCATTTTCAAATAGACAAACTGCGTCGGCAAGCTCAATTTTTTGCCGTCCACTTCCACAACATCTTTCTTTTCGTCAACAGAAAAGCCAAGGCTGTCCACGAGCTTTCCATTGACGGTCACTCTGCCAGCGGAAATAAATTCTTCACACTTTCTTCTTGAAGCCAAGCCGCAAGAACTCAAAAATTTGTTTAATCTCATAAAAAAAATCCTTTCAAATTGCCATGCTTTTGCAAAATGAAAGGATTGTCGCTCACCAGTTTCGGAAAAAATCTCTCATTCTTTGAAGCATAGACCTAGGTTTTACATTTTCTATTGTAAAGATTTTTTCGGAGAAAAGCAAGTCATTGTTCAAAAATATTTCGACCTTGCCGATTTCGCTGCCTTTTTCGAGCGGAGCTTCGATTTCTTCTGGATAAGTGTAAACAAATTTAAGATTTTTCAGCTCTTGTTCGGTCAAAGGATAAACAAAATGTTCAGTGGTGCCAATTTTGGCTGTTTCGTTCCTGCCGTCAATCACACTGACCGTGTCGTCAAAGTCATAAAGTTCTGTCAAGTCATAGAGTTTGAAAAGATTGGAGCACTCTTTCAAAAGCGCCGAACTTTCTTCAAACATCGGTCCGCAATTTAACACCACACAAACCAAACGCATTCCGTCTTTTTCAATGGCGGAAACCAAACATCTGCCTGCATCGTCAGTGAAGCCCGTTTTCACACCAATGCACCCTTCCAAAGTGGAAATCAGCTTGTTTTTATTTTTAAGATATCGGTTTTCGTCTTTGCCGTTTGTGATTTTCATGTTTTTGGTGCCAACAATTTCTCTGAAAGTGTCATTTTCAAGTGCGTAAGCTGTGATAATTGCAAGGTCATACGCCGTTGTGTAATGCCCGTCAGCGTCAAGCCCATGAGTGTTGGCAAAATGCGTGTTTTTGACGCCAATTTTTTTTGCCAGGTCATTCATTTTTGTGACAAACTCGCTTGTGGAACCCGCAACGTGTTCAGCAATCGCCACCGACGCGTCATTTCCAGAAATCAACATCAGCGCATAAAGTAAATCTCGTGTGGAATAAATGTCGCCTTTGCGAAGATAGAGCGAAGTGCCCGGGATGCCAACCGCCTTTGGAGAAACTTCAAATCTTTCGTCCAAATCGGAGCAATTTTCAATCGCCGTGATTGCCGTCATAATTTTTGTTGTGCTTGCCATTGGCATCTTTTTGTTTTCGTTTAAAGCGAAAAGTTTTCTGCGAGTTGTCGTTTCAATCACCGCGCAACCGCGAGCAGACGAACTCATGGCGGAAGTTTTCAAAACATAGGCATTTGAAACTCCGACAAACAAAAATCCAAAACAGAGCAAAAGTGAAACAAAAGTCAAGAGCCACTTTTTCAAATCAATTCTCATTTTTTTCACCTTCTTTTGCTTTTTGTTCCATTTTTTGAAGAAGCGAGTTGAACATGTTCAAAACCGTCTGATAAAGTGACTTGTTTTCGACATTGACAAATTCCACATTGCCGTCATCTCTGATAATCAAAAAGCCAACTGGTGTCACGCTCATTCCGCCACTTGACCCACCACTCATAGGAAAATGATTTGCCACTCTTCTTGCTGACATGTCGGCATATTCGCCACCGCCAACAACAAAACCGACCGTCACTTTTGAAATCGGAATGATTGTTGTGCCGTCAGGCGTTGTGATGCTTTCGCCGACAATTGTGCTGGAGTCCACCAGCGTTTTCAGCTTGTCCATTGCGCTTGAAATCAAATCATTTATTGAAGTTGAGTTTGTGTAAATTTTCATAATTGCTCCTTTTCCAGTGTTGCATAATACACAAGATGTAGTGTAGTATGCTGCATACTATACAATATCTTATGCTATGTATAATTGCACTCACTTTCTTTTAGTTATGATAACCGAATAAATGTAAGAATATACAATATCAAAAAAAGAAACTGTTGCTTGCACCACTCCCGCAATTTCACACATCTGTTTGTTGTAAGAAACTGTGTCATAAACACACATTGAAGCGGTCGGCTTGTGGCTTTTTATAAACAGAAAAAGTTGAGCCAAAATTTGATTTAAAAGACCGCAAAGCATGGCACTTGAAAAAGCATCGCCCGTGCCGATGTTGTAGAAAACATAAAACTTTTTCAGCCTGATTTTATCTTTCATTTGCTTGCCAAATTCTTCCATAACAGCAAACTGCGGGCTGGAAAATTCAAGCTCTTGGCGTTTGGTTTCTGTTTCGTTTTCCAGCTCGATATATTTTCCGTGAAAAGAAAAAATGAAGTAAAACATTTTCTTTTTCAAAACAAAAAGTGCAATCACTCCCCGATTGAAAATTGGGTTATAAGAGACCCTTATCTCTGCAAAAACAGGAAAAACCAAAATCAAAATAAAGACGGCAGGAATTATGTAATAAAGCGATATTTTCCAATCCATAACCTTATTTTGTTTAAATATAACAAAAAAATGCGAACAATTTGCTCGCATCACTTTTTTGATTTTTTAATTTCTTTCCAACATCTTTTTCTTGCTCGGTTGACAATTTTGTTTGTCTTTTTATAGTCTAAATGAGTGTTGATGTCGCTGTAATCTGCGTCTTTTTGCTCCATAATAAGTTTTGCAATAGTTTCAATGGCATTGGTTTTCATTTCTTTCAAACCTTTTTGCACACAAGCCAAAACATCACTGTTGTTTTGCAAAAAGTTGATTTTTTCAGTCAATTCTTTGCCATTTTTAAAGCTGAATGCCAAGCCCTTATCTTGCAAAAATTTGATGTTGAAATATTCCTGACCCGGCAATTTTGTCGTGGCAATCAGCGGAAGTTCTTTGTTTATGCTTTCAGTTGTGGAAAGCCCGCCACCTTTGCCAATCATCACATCGCAAGCACTCATAATCACATCGACTTCTTTTGAAAATCCAATATTTTTGACAACAAAATTTTTTGGATAACGACTCATTTCTTTGTCAATTTTGTTCTTCGTTTTTTCATTGCGTCCGTTGACAACAACAATTTGCATTTTGGTTTTTATTCTCTTGAGCAGACTTTTCAAAATTTTGTAACTTCCCTGCCAATGCCCGCCGCCGTAGAGAATTAAAACGGTGAACAAATCTTTTTCCAAGCCCAACCTTTCTCGAGCTTCGTTTTTGTCGATGTGCTGAGAAAACTTTTCGCTCACAGGGATGCCCGTCATAACCAACGATTTTGGCGAAAATCCCTTTTCAAGAAGTTCTTTTCGAAAATCTTCATGCGACAATGTCAAAAAGTCTGCTCCACCGATTGAAGCTTCCCAAAACGGCGAAACCACATAATCAAGCATGCAAACGATGTTCACGCTTGGCAGTTTGTAAACCCTTCGCAAATTCGAAAGTGCCATGCCACAATAATATGATGTGCCATAAATCACGTCAGGCTTAAACTCATAAATCAACTTCAAAAGTTTTCCATTCAGCGATTTTACAGACGCCTGTGGCGGACAGACACTGGCTTTTTTGACGTTATATTTAAAATAACTGTTGTAAAACAAGTCATAAAGCGGCCTTAAATAACCCACAGCCAAATTGTAACCTTTGTCAACAATCCACGAGTTGAACTTTGAAGTGTATTCTTTGATTATATCCACAACCTTGACTTCAGCTTGACCGGTCTCTTCCAGCCTTCTTTTCATGGCATAAGCGGCAGAATTGTGACCATTGCCAGCAGTCACAGTCAAAATCAAAACTTTTTTCATGAGACAATTATAACATCATAAAAATTTTATTGCAAAGAAAAATCAAAATTGGCAAATTTATTATGAAAATTTCGAAAAAACATCTATAATAAGACTGATAGGGAGAAAAAAATGAAAAAAGAAGAGAACAACATTTGCTTTGACAACGAGCTTTATTTGAAATTGCAAAGCGAAAACATCAACAAGAGAATAAAAAAATTTCATAACAAACTTTATCTTGAATTTGGCGGAAAAATCTTTGATGACCTGCATGCTGCACGAGTTCTGCCAGGTTTTGACCCGAATATAAAAATCAAGCTGTTGCAAAAGATGAAAGATAAAACTGAAATCATCTTCTGCATAAGCTCAAATGACATCGAAAAACATAAAATTCGCGCCGATTTGGGCTTGAGTTATGACAACGAAGTCTTGCGACTTGTTGACAACATGCGCGAGCTTGGACTTTACATATCTTCGTTTGTGATAACCCTTTACAAAGGTCAACCAAGTGCCACAAAATTTGCCAAAAAGCTCGAACAACGTGGCGAAAAAGTGTATTTTCACAACTACACAAAAGGCTATCCAAACGATGTCAACACCATTGTTTCTGACGAAGGTTATGGCGCAAATCCTTTTATTGAAACAACTCGTCCACTTGTGGTCGTTACCGCGCCAGGCCCTTCAAGTGGAAAGCTTGCCACCTGCCTTTCACAACTTTATCACGAATATAAACGCGGAGTGAAGGCTGGTTATGCCAAATTTGAAACTTTCCCAGTTTGGAATTTGCCGCTCAAACATCCAGTCAACATCGCCTATGAAGCCGCCACCGCTGACCTTTATGATGTAAACCAAATCGACCCATTTCATTTCAACGCCTATGGAACGCTCGCAGTGAACTATAATCGCGACATAGCAGTTTTTCCGATTTTAAAGACGATTTTAAACAAAATCACCAAGAAAGAAATTTACAAATCTCCAACTGACATGGGTGTCAATATGGTTGCCGAAGCGATAACAGACGACAAACTTGCTCAACTTGCCGCAAAAAAAGAAATTTTGCGAAGATATTTCAGAGCAGAGTGCGACTATAAACGCGGTCAATGCACCTTTGAAACGCTTGAACGAAACAAATCGCTGATGTCAGAAGCTGGAGCAACAGAAGATTTGTTGAAAGTTATTGAAGTTTCAAGAAGCACGGCAAAACAGAGCGGTTTTCCGTGCGTAGCTTTGGAGCTGCCTGACGAAAAAATTGTGACAGGAAAAACCAAAAAAATCATTTCTGCTTGTGGCGCTGTTGTGCTGAACGCCTTGAGAACTTTGGCAGGAATGGGAGATGATTTTGACGTTATAACAGACGACATTTTGCTGCCGATTGTCAATTATCGAACAAACATTTTGAAGTCAAATTGCAGCGTCTTAACTTTGGATGACGTTTTGGTAGCACTTTCAATTTGTTCCGGAAAAAATGAAAAAGCAAAAAAATGTTTGGAAATGTTGCCAAAACTGAAAGGTTGTGACGCACACAGCACCTACATTTTGCCGCCTAATGAAGAACAAACACTTAAAAAACTTGGCATAAATGTCACAAGTGAGCCTGTTTACTTAAATTCTCATCTTTTTGAAGGCTGATTTTTATATAATTTTCAATCTAAAACCTTAATTTTTGTTAAAATACCACCAAAATTTTGGCAATTGTTTTTCATCGCCACTTATCATGATTTGCACTTGAAAATTTTCAACATTTTCATCGACAAAAGATTTCAGACGCCTTGCAACACCGTCTGCGCTGTCAAAAATTTCAGCATTTTTGAAGATTGACTTTATCAAATCTGCCACTGCCACATAGTGCGTGCAACCCAAAACCACCGCCTTTGGATGAAGTCCTTGCAATTCTTCAGTCAAATAGCCTTTTAAAACGCTTAAATTGTCCAAATTTTCGTCTATAAGTTCAGCAAGCTTATTCAAAGGTTTTTTAGTCAACTTTTTGTTCTTGCGCGCCAAAATATTGTGCTTTATTGTGTTTTCTGTCGCCAACAAAAGCACATCTTCTGGCTTATATTTTTCCAGCGCAGGCTTGATTGCGGGAACTGTTCCAATGAAAACGATATCAGGAAAAGTTTTGCGGCAAACATCAATGCAAGTCGAAGTCAAGGTGTTGCAAGCCAAAATCACAATATCAAACTTGAAAAATTGATAAATATTTTGCAAATTTTTTAAGGTTATCTCCTGCAAAAGCTGCTTTGATTTGTTTCCATATGGCAAATTTTTATCGTCGCAAAACATCAAAAAATTGCAAAACGGACAGACCTGTACACATTTTTTGAGAATGTTAATTCCCCCGCTGCCACTGTCGATCAAAAGAACATTTTTCATATCAAATATATATGCAAAAACCGCACAAGATTTGTCACTGTGCCATAACTTTGTCAATCACTTCAGCCACCACATCGCTCAAAAATTCCACTTTTTCTTTGACGTCTTTTTCGGTCAAAATGATGTCTTTTTTGCAGTTTAAACTTTCTGCAGAAATCATCATTGGCACACCGATTGAAAAACAAGGCACATTCAAAGCGGCTTTGTTGATTGGCATTCCAAAGTTGTTCATTGCACTGCCAGGCGTCAACCCAGCATCGTTGAATTGAATGGAACATCCCAAACGCGAAATGCTGTCTGTCGCCAAAGAATCAAACAGAAAAACAGCTGAAATGTCAAAAACTTCGACAATCACCTTGATGATTTCAAATGCATTGATGCCAGTGTTTGAAAAAGTGTTTGGCATGATTTTGAAAATTTTGTTGCTTTTCTTGAAAGGCTCAATTTTGATTTTTTCCACGGTCTTAACACCAAAACTATCAGCTATGATCTGCGGATTTCCAATTCCAACAAACAAAATTTTGCCACTTTTTTTGATTTTGTTTTCTTTAAACAAAAAATCAATTCGCACAAAAATTTCTTTCAAAAGAAGCACTCTGTGTTCTTCCAAAAACTCAGAAAGAAGTGGCGTGTTCAAAATGAAATAATGCCCCTTGTCAAAGCCAAGTTTTTTTGCCTTTGCATTTGTTTCAACAAAAAGCTTGGAACAAGTTATGCCAAACTTCTTCAAATTTGTCGTTTCATAACCGTAAACGGTCAAATCTTCGCTGCTTTCATCAATCAAATCTTTCATATATAAAATATAGCCAAAAAAATGTGAAAAATAAGTTGATTTTTAAAAAGATGTGTGCTATAATGTTTGCAGAAAACTTTTAAGGAGAGAGACATGGCAAACATTAAATCAGCAAAGAAGAGAATTTTGATTGAAAGAGAAAGAAGAGTGGAAAACAACTCAGTTAAATCTGAAATCAAGACATATATCAAAAAATTTAAAGCTGAACTTGAAACTGACCTTGCAAAAGCTGAAGAAACATACAAAACTCTTTCTGCAAAACTTGATAGCGCAGCAAGAGAAAATGTCATTCATCAAAATTCTGCAAACAGAAAAAAAGCTCACTTTGCAAAATTGTTAGACACAGCAAAATCAGCAAAATAACAAAAAACCGTCAAAATTATGGCGGTTTTCTTTTTGTCATTCAGAGCTCTCCTGTCATCCAGAGCGTAGCGAAGCGAAGTCGAAGGATCTCAGAGATGTTTCGACACGACCTATCGGTCGGCTCAACATGACAATATGGTTGAAATGACATATTTTCCTTTGTCATCCTGAGCTTGTCGAAGGAGCTCACTGTCATCCAAAGCGAAGTCGAAGGAGCTCAACTTCAAACAAAAAAATCCGACTTAAAAATCGGATTTTTCTTTTATTAAACGCTTTCTTCCCAGTTTACGTCTGGCAAAACAATTTGAACATTTGTGTCAAATTGAATGTTTGAATAAGAATCTGTGTCAGAATAATCTCTGATCATCTGAAGCAATTTCCAAGAAGAGCTGTCAAAAACAAATGTTCTCTCTTCGTCAGTCACGTTCATTGTGATTGTCAAAGTGTCAGCAGTGCTTGTGATTTGAATTGTGTCACTAAGATCGCTCATCATTTCTGCAAATCTATTTACCATGGTTATAAACATGAAATTTGGATTGTAATAAGAATAAAGCGTCGCTTTCAAGTTGCCATGGTCATTTGGTGTTATATTCAAGTCAAATAAATCATAAAGCGTTGTTCCTTCTGGCATAACAGCCTTGACATATTCCTGACTCAAATTGTTTTCGACGTTGTGACGATAAAGAATCAAGTTGTTCATATCGATCCAAAGTTCACTGTTTTCCAAATCTGGACTATAGTCACTGAGATTTGAAATGTAAAGGAAATCGCCATTCACAGCGACCATATTTTCGCCTGCAGGATTTTTGATGCTGAATGTTTCGATTGTTTCTTTCAGTTCAATCGTTGGCTCAACGTGGTTTGTGACCATGTTTTCGCTCAAACTTGCAATCGCTTCTTGAGCAGCATAAACATCCAAATTTGCAAAATCTGGGTTTAAAACAAAAGCCGAAGCTTGTTCTACCACAAATGCCACATAATCTTCGTTTGACAACACTTCAACGTCATAAGCCGCTGAAAATTCGCCGCTTTTCACGGTCAAAGTTTTTGTTCCTGCGGTGGAGCTGTCAAAATTTTCCACTGTAAAATCTTCCGTCGCTTTCTTTGTGTCGTCGCTGTAAACAAGATTGACAACCAAACCTTCTTTTGAATAATCTTCACCAACATAATAAGTCATTTTTGCATTTGTTGTGACAAGTTCAATCCCAGTCAC
>ERZ780218.1633-NODE-1633-length-13167-cov-5.686775_pt1 | contig 13167 bp, 6 predicted proteins | sample MGYA00510975_ERZ780218 | MGnify/ENA primary metagenome ERZ780218 (study PRJEB29588, sample SAMEA2152063) | human gut metagenome | biome: human gut; feature: human-associated habitat; material: faeces | place: Denmark | collected 2008/2010 ...
GATACTCCTGCTGACGCTAAGAAGGCAAGAGAGCTTGGCGCTGAGGGTATTGGTCTTTGCCGTACTGAGCATATGTTCTTTGAGGCTGACAGAATTGCAGCGTTCAGAGAGATGATCTGCTCCGATACAGTTGAAGAAAGAGAGGCTGCTCTCGCTAAGATCGAACCGATGCAGCAGGGCGACTTCGAGGCGCTGTATGAGGCTCTTGAGGGAAATCCTGTTACTATCAGATTCCTTGATCCTCCGCTTCACGAGTTCGTACCTACAGAAGAGGCTGATATAAAGGCTCTTGCAGATGCACAGGGCAAGAGCGTTGAGGACATCAAGGCTATTATTGCTTCCCTCCACGAGTTCAACCCGATGATGGGTCACAGAGGCTGCCGTCTTGCAGTAACATATCCTGAGATTGCTAAGATGCAGACAAAGGCTGTTATCAAGGCTGCTATCAATGTTAAGAAGGCGCATCCTGATTGGAATGTAGAGCCTGAGATCATGATCCCTCTGGTTGGCGACGTTAAGGAACTCAAGTTTGTTAAGAAGGTCGTAGTTGAGACTGCTGACGCTGTTATTGCTGAGGCTGGTTCTGACATCAAATATGAAGTTGGTACAATGATCGAGATCCCGAGAGCTGCTCTTACAGCTGACAAGATCGCTACAGAGGCTGATTTCTTCTGCTTCGGTACAAACGACCTGACACAGATGACATTTGGTTTCTCCAGAGACGACGCCGGCAAGTTCCTCGACGCTTACTATGACGCTAAGATCTTTGAGAACGATCCGTTTGCTAAGCTTGACCAGACAGGCGTAGGAAAGCTTATGGAAATGGCAATCAAGCTTGGTAAGCCGGTTAATCCTAACCTCCACATCGGTATCTGCGGCGAGCACGGCGGAGATCCTACATCTGTAGAATTCTGCCACAAGATCGGTCTTGATTATGTATCATGCTCACCTTTCCGTGTGCCGATCGCAAGACTTGCTGCTGCACAGGCTGCTATTGCTGACAAGAAGTAATTGCATAATATTTGTTAAGGTACAAACCGATTTTTACAAAAAATTTGTGCTGAACTAAAGAATAGACCTTGTGAGTCATTCCGGCTCGCAGGGTCTTATTTTTTGCGGCATGGCGAAAAACCTTGAAAATACGGCGCCTTTGATAATAAAGTAAGCTTAAAACTTGTCGTACTTTTCAATGAGATTATTGTTGTGTAGAATGTAAAATCATTTGTGCTTTTTAGTGAAAATAATGTTTTTAGTAAATTGATTTTTTCAATGGGATAATGTATAATTATAGAAAAATCTCTTTTAAACGAGGTGAATGATATGCTGAACAGTTCCAAGAAAAAAGAGAATAAGAACAATAAACAGTACTATATAATCACATCAATAGAAGAACTATGTAAAGGCAATTAGGCTTACGCTTCAATTTTACTGGAATATTTTTTCTGCGCTGATAAAGAACATCAGAAGATGATCGCTCAAGAACTTCTTAAAAGTATTTCAGATATTTCAATAAAGAAATGGTATACATTAACTCAAACCCATGGGTGTACTCGAACATAAACAACGGTTCTTATGAAAAAGTCACTGGGAAAATTTTTTTGGGAGAATAGGTCCATATAAACTTCTCAAACATGATTCACGGAAGTATCCGTTCCAATGAAAAGTCCCGATGCAAAGCAGAGCATTAAATTCGCCTTCAGATAAATATGTATACTTATCACGTGATAAGTTCATCTCCGAAATCTCTGTTCTTGTTTTTTATAAATGAGATATTATAATATACTGAACCACGACAAGAATCCGAAAACGTATAACTAAACAAAATATAAGAACTCCCTGTACAGCGATGTGCGGGGAGCTTTTATATACACACTTAATAATATGTCAAATCATCAAGCTCTTTTTAAGATTTTTTGTATATTTAGACTAAGAGCATGATATGTTTTTACAATGATATAGTTTTAAACCTATCAATATATAATTAAATATATATTTTACAGTATAAGAATTGTGATGTATACTATTAACAGAAGCAAAAGGGTCACAAAAATCTTTGTTCATACTGCTTGAAATAGTCTATGATTATCTGTTTGCAGCGATCAACGGACGGCGTCATATATCGTGATTTGTCCCATGAAAGCAGAATATATCTGTTCATCTGCATATCGTTGACGGTTTTAAAAGTGAGAGAATTACGGTAAAAATATTCCCATGTGTATTGAGGTATAAAAGCAATGCCAAGATTAATGCGGAGCAAATCTCTCATAATATTGGGAGAATCAACGTAGGTTGAGATCTTCGGTTTAAAACCGCATTCTTCACAATAGTGAGAAATGATGTTGTAAAGATTGTGGCCCGTACTAAGACTTATGAATGATTCGTCGGCTAAGTCGCTGATTGTCAGGTTGTTCTTTTCGGCCAGTCTATGATTTTTAGGGATAACGACTCCTAACGGTTCTTCCATAAGTATTGTTTCGGAAGAATCGGGTATGTGTGTATAATCGGAATGTATTTTCAAATCATGAGGCATATTTTCCACGTCCGTATGCTGTAAAAGCTGTATATGTATTTGCGGATAGACAGCTTGAATTTCGCCTATAATTTCCGGGATAAGCAAAGAAGCAGACTGAACGCAGATACATACATTTGTCAGAGTATCTTCTTGGTAGGTTTGCAGTTCACGTTTTGCATTGTCAAGCGATTGGAAAACAGCATTGACATGTTTCAGAAAAATCTCTCCTGCATTGTTTAGAATAATTTGTTTTCCTACTCTGTCAAACAGAGGCATTCCTACTTCGTTTTCCAAACGCTTTAATGTCTGGCTGAGTGAAGGCTGTGCAATAAACAACTGCTTAGCTGCTGATGAAATATTCTGTGTTTTTGCGATAATCTGAAAATATTTTAATTGCTGCAGTTCCATAATTATCATTCCTTTACTATATAAAAATTATTATTGATAGCTTTTAAACTATATTATAGCATATTCTTATATGCGATTCAAGAGAAAAATCGGAGGTAATATTATGAATACAGATAAGCTCGGGCAGGAACCTGATAAAACTCAGTCAGATAAGATATGGAAAATTGAAAACTACCGAAAGAAAAATCAGTTTGCTAAGCAAGGTCAGATTGTCTGTACAGGATCTTCGCTTATGGAGATGTTTCCTATTGAAAAATTTATCGAAGAATCACACATTGACAAAATTGTATACAATCGGGGAATCGGTGGATTTATTACTGAAGAACTAAAAAATGTGCTGGATGTTTGCGTATTGGATTTGCACCCTTCAAGAGTTTTTATTAATATCGGCACAAACGATTTGAGCGATTCGAGAATTCCCATGGAAACTATAATGGCAAATTACGATGAGATAATCAGCAGGATCGAAAATGAGATACCAAACGTGGAAATATATCTTATGGCTTATTATCCGGTGAATTTCGATGCAGCTGCTCCTGAAATGAAGGATTGTCTTAAAATTAGGACCAATGAGAAAATCAATGATGCAAATGCTCGGGTAAAAAAGCTTGCCGAAAAACACGGTCAACGGTATATTGATATAAATCGCAATTTAAAGGACGAACAGGGCAGACTTAAAGCTGAGTACACCATTGAAGGAATGCACATAAATGAGGCTGGTTACAAAGCGATATTTGAGGATTTTATTAAATATGTCAATGAGCCGTCTTGGAAATAATATATCTTGAGGGAGGATTTTAATTATGCAAAGATCAGGCAAAAAAATCGTATCTGCAGTAATGGCGCTGCTTATCGCAGCAAATGTTGTTCAGCTTTCAGCCGTTTGCGGAAGCGGAAACAACGGCAGGCTTAATGTATATGCCGCTGCTGATGAAAACAGGGAGACTGTATTTGAGGATTCAAGCGAATACCTGATTTCCGATACTCTTACGACTTGGAAATCAAAAAGCTATAGTTACAAATATGAAAACCCCCTACTTGAGGGAGCAGTATTTTCTGCTGATATAAGGGTTGATAATCCTGAAGCCATAGGTAATCTTAAAATTCAGTTTCATCTTAACTGGAAAGACGCACTGGGCATAGTAACCTTGACCAAGGACGATTTTAAAAACGGAGTTGCTGAAATTTCGGTTGAAACCGAAAAGGCTTTTACAGATCCGGTGACCTCGATTCAGGTGAAAGCGTACAGCAGCGACAGCGGTGCGGCAAGCGTTTACGTTTCAAACTTTTCACTGCAAAACGGCGTGCCGTCAAGCAATGCAAATCTTTCTGCTTTAAGCTATCAGATAGGCAGCGAAACTTCAGTTCCGATTGTTGATTTCAGCGCAGGTACGACCGAATACAATGTAGTTCTTCCTTACGGACTTGCGGACGGGATAACCGTTAAACTGGTAGGCTCGCCTGAGGACAGCACTGCTAATGCAGGAGATGCATCGTGCGTTATCTCAAACGGCTCAGGTCAAGCGGTTATGAGCGTTGTAGCGGCAGACGGCAGTATTAAAAAATACACTGTTAAGTTTACCGTTTCTAAGGATATTACTCTTAATTCCGCACAGCTAGTGACAGGAAATACTGCCGCTTACGGCAAGACAGCGGAGGTTTTGGCTGACACTTCCGTTTCCGGCGATTATGAATTTGAATATCAGTGGTATAAGAATTCGGAAAACTCAACTGTCAACGGAGTGAAAATCCAAGGAGCAACAGACAAATCGTATACACCCGAAATAAGCGATATAGGCGGATGGATCTACTGCGTTGTTACTGCGAAGAATCCGGTTACGGGAACGGCGGTAACAAAGCCTGCAAGAGTTTTTGCGGATGATGAAAAGCTGGTTACAACCGTGATAAGAGATACGGACGGCACGATTGATTCCTCCACAAAAGCTTTGCAGCTTACAAACACAATTCATTATTCCGGAAAATTTGACGCCGACAAGCTTACACCCGGTGGATATTTCAGAGTTGAATATACAGGCGGCAGTGATGTACCGAAGTTTAATTTCAACACATGGAGCAGCGATTACAAGCCTGTTGACATTGCTCCGACGAGAACAGGCGGAGATGCCGAAAATGGATATTGGGCGGAATATTCCTATGAAGATTGCGTTGCCGCATGGGGCGACGAGGACTTTACATATCTCAAAGCTCTCCGTATAAAATATACCGCCTCAGATTATGAAGATGTAGTAATAAATAATGTTTCGTGGTATGGAAAGACCATTTCATACGGCGAATTGGGAACTCAGATCGACTGCTCGGTCAGCTCGAGCGCTACCACAGGACGTCTTACATGGATTTATACCAGGCATGTCGGCGGAACCTTTGACACGACAAGGCTTCGCGAGGACGGCGAATTTTACGTCGAATACAAGGGTGAAAATGAAAATGCGCTTTATCTCGTTGCAAGCAGCTATTCCGATGTTAATTCAACTTATGTAAAAGTTCCTGCCTCAGAACATGGAAAAACCGCAACGGGTTACTATAGTAAATTCACCGTAGCGGACATTGTTAAAAAATTCGGATCGGACTTCAGATATTTCGACCAGATCAGAATTATGGCAGCGGATCCGGATACCGACGAAGGTATCGAAGTTCAGGCCGGAAGCGCAAGGCTTTATCTGTTTGAGGGTACGGGTGATTACGTTGATTATGTTGAGGACGTTCTCACGGTGCCGTGGTCAAAATACGAAAACACCGAAAAGGACGGAATCGCTGTAATCGGCGCCAGCATTACCCAAAACCCAATGGTCAATGCTAAGGTTCTCGAGGGCGAGCCTTACTATAAGCCGCTTGGCGACTGGAATGCAGTTCTTGACCGTACAGACTGCGTAACCTATGGTATAGGCGGACAAACTACCGATCAGGTTGCAACTCGTTTCGACGAGGTGCTCAGATGGGATTTCAAGAAAATCATTATGCAGTGCGGCACAAATGATCTGGGTCTTGAACCTACAGACGAGGCGGTCGTTGAGCGTATCAAAGGCAATTATAAAATCATGCTTGACAAGGTGAAAAACAGCGGAAAGGATATAGAGGTTTATATCTTCAGTATCATGCCGTCAACGCCTGCAAACTACGAGGGTAAAGCAAACCGTATTCAGATGGTTGACGCGGCGATCGAAGAGCTTTGCAACGAATACGATTTTGCATATTATGTAGACACATATACTCCGTTCCTCTACACAGGAGAGGATATTCCCGAAGGTTGTACACACCCTGGCGAGAACCACGTCAATCCTGATCTTGTAGTGGATGCGATACATCCTAATGCCAAGGGTTATGCAATTATTGCAGAGCAGCTCAAGCCGTTTATAAATAAGACCTCAGATTCTGACGCTACGCTTTCGGGTCTGTCATATATTACCGAAAGCAATCCGGGAAGAACTATAGTCGATGGCTTTGCAAGCGGCAAGACTGAGGTTACCGAGTTCAACGTCAAGCTTCCATACGGAACGGATAAGAACGGAGTTATCAAGCTTTACGCCACAGGTTCAGACAGCGGAGCCATTATTTCATCAAAGGACGGAGATTTCATAGATGGCTGTTTGAACGTTATATTAAAGGACGGCAAAGCGTCTGTAACCGTTGATTCAAAATCCAAAGACGGTACAAATTCCGAAAGTTATACCATTAATTTTTCTATCAGCGATTATATTTTTGAGGACAGTTCGGAGCATGTGATATACGCCAACCTTGCTGATCCCAACAACTGGCCTTATTATCAGTATAACGCTTCCTACAGCGGCACTGTTTACGCAGGAGCTAAAATAGAATATGATGTTACTGTTGAAAATGCGTATAACGGCAAGATTTTCACGGCTGCTGATTTTGACTGGGTTGACCTTGATACGCTGAATATTGAGTATTCGGAATTTGATGAGACAACCAATACGGTTCATGTTACAATCACAACGAAGAAGGATTATAACGGCTTTGGAGGTTTACAGATAAAATTCGGCAACGGAGGAGACTGCACTTATAACGGAAATATTGTTCTTTCAAATCTTACGGTTACAAACGGAACAAACGGCGAAGAACCGGGTGAACCGAATAAACCGATCGATTCTCAGGATACGGCAGATTCAGATGATCCGACAGTTTCAAGTGAACCTAATGATTCTGACGATACAACCGATTCCGATAACACCACGGACTCCGATGATACAACCGATTCCGGAAAGTCTGACGATTCCGGCGAGCCTAACAGTTTATCTGTTGTAAATTCAACACAGAGCGGCTCAAATCAGAATTCGCCGAACAAGGCAACAGACAATCCCAATACCGGGGCGACGTCTGCTGCAATGGGCAGCCTGGCTGCAATTGGCGCAATGCTTCTTACAGTATTAAAAAAGAACCGCAAGGATAAATAAGCACAACTTATAAAGGCAGGTGAAAGCCCGCGCCGCTGGTAATTCACCAAGCGGCGTGGGTATAAATATGCTGAAATTATTCCGCTATCTTAAAAACTATAAAAAAGAAAGTATTATAGGACCATTGTTCAAGCTTATTGAGGTGTGCTTTGAGCTTATTGTTCCGCTGGTTATGTCTGACATTATCGATGTGGGAATCAAGCATTCGGACAAACCATATATCTACCGCTGCGGAGGGCTGCTGATACTCCTTGGAGTTCTGGGGCTGGTTTGCGCTTTGACTGCACAGTATTTTGCCGCGAAAGCGTCGCTGGGCTTTGGCACTGCGCTTCGCAAAGATTTATTTCATCATATAAATACGTTGTCCTATTCGGAGATCGATCGTATCGGCAGCCACACTCTTGTTACCCGAATGACTGCCGACATAAACCAGGCACAGACAGGTATCAATATACTTCTGCGATTTTTTTTGCGTTCTCCATTTGTTGTGATCGGTTCGGTGGTCATGGCGTTCAGCGTATCGCCCAAGCTGACTGTTATATTTATAATAATAGCACCTGTTCTTTCCTATGTGATTTATAAAATAATGAGCGTTACCGTTCCTATGTACAAATCTGTTCAGGCGATACTTGACAAAACTAATCTTATGGTAAGCGAATCGCTTGCCGGAGCAAGAGTTATCAGGGCTTTTTCACGTCAGGCAGACGAGGATAAAGCATTTTGCGAAAACGCCGACAAGCTGTGCAGGCAGCAGATCTCAGCTGGCCGTATTTCTGCTCTTATGAATCCGATGACGTTTCTTATAATAAATCTTGCGATCGTGGTAATTATCTGGTGCGGAGGCAAAAGTGTTTATGTCGGTGAAATCACCCAGGGCGAAGTTATAGCTCTGGTAAACTATATGAATCAGATCCTGCTTGCGCTTTTACAGATGGCTATTCTTGTGACGAGCGTTACAAAAATGCAGGCGAGCGCGGCGAGAATAAACGAGGTGTTCGACGTTAAACCCTCTGTAACGGACAAGGGAAACAGTTCTGTCGGTTTTGATAAAAGTACTCCTTGCGTTCAGTTCAGAAATTGCAGCTTTTCTTATCATCCGGGTGAAGAAAAGGCGCTTGACGGTATAGACTTCTCGGTAAACAGGGGCGAAACCGTCGGAATTATCGGTGGAACAGGCGCAGGCAAAACCTCGCTTGTCAATCTTATCCCGAGGTTTTACGACTGCGGCGGAGGCTCGATCCTTGTTGACGGCGTTGACGTAAGGGATTATCCGCTGAAACAGCTGAGAGGGAAAATCGGCATTGTTCCGCAAAAGGCGGTACTGTTCAAGGGAACGGTAAGAGAAAATATGCAGTGGAGAGATCGGGGTGCAGGCGATAAAGAGATACTGAACGCTCTTGAGATCGCACAGGCGAGGGAATTTATAGAACAGAAGCCTGACAGACTCGATCATATGATACTTCAGGGAGGTAAAAACCTTTCGGGAGGTCAGCGGCAGAGACTTACGATCGCAAGAGCGTTGGTCGGAGATCCCGAGATACTTATTCTGGACGATTCTGCTTCGGCGCTGGACCTTTCCACCGATGCAAAGTTAAGAAAAGCCATTGCAGAAAAAACTGACGGTATGACTGTTTTTATAGTGTCTCAGAGAATTTCGTCCGTAAAGAATGCCGACAAGATCATAGTTATCAATGATGGAAAAATTGCGGGGATAGGGAAGCATTCTCAGCTTTACAGTAAATGTGCAGTTTACAGAGAAATATGCATGTCGCAGCTTTCGGAAAAGGAGTTGGCGGAAAATGACTAACAAATCAGGTTCAGCTTTAAGACCTCTGATGAAATATGCAAAACCCTACGGCGGACTTTTTGCGGCGTCAATGATTTTAGCTGTTGCAAGCGTTGCCGGAACACTGTATATACCTGTGATGATAGGAGACGGGATCGACATGATAATAAAGGCAGGCTCGGTGAATTTTTCTGAACTCCTGCCCATACTGATTAAAATTGCCATCATCGCCGTGATTACAGCGGCGGTACAATGGATCATGTCGCTTTGCACGAATAAAATAACTTTTTGCATAGTCAGGAATCTGCGCAGCGCCGCTTATAAAAAGCTTGGAAGACTTCCGCTTTCCTACGTTGACAGTCATGCTCACGGAGATATTATCAGCAGGATAATCACTGATATCGAGCAGGTTTCAGACGGCTTGCTTATGGGCTTTGCACAGCTTTTCACAGGCGTCTGCACTATTTTCGGAACGCTTGTATTCATGCTTTCGATCAATGTGAAAATAACGCTTGCAGTAGTCGTTATAACGCCTGTCTCGCTTTTTGCAGCCGGATTTATCTCTAAAAATACATTCAGATTCTTCAATGCCCAATCCGTGATCAGAGGCGATATGACAAGTATTATTGAAGAATTGAACGGAAATCAGAAAACAGTAAGCGCATTCTGCTATGAAGCGCAGGCGGAGCGTAGATTTGACGACGTAAACCAAAGTTTAAATAAAGTTGGGGTCAAGGCGGTATTCTTTTCGTCGCTTACCAATCCATGTACTCGATTTGTCAATGGTCTGGTATACACGTCGGTGGGGATCATAGGCGCGGTATCGGCAATTGCAGGAGGATTTTCAGTGGGAAATCTCACCAGTTTTCTGACTTATGCAAATCAGTATACCAAACCGTTCAACGAGATTTCGGGAGTGATTACCGAGCTGCAAAGTGCGCTTGCGTCGGCAAGGAGAGTGTTTGAGATACTCGAAGCGGAAGAAGAGGTTCCCGACAACAATAATGACGCAAAAGCGGAAAAATGCATCGGAGAGGTAGATATTGAAAACGTGTTTTTTTCTTACGATCCCGAGATAAAACTGATCGAGAATTTTAATTTGCATGTCAAGCCGGGACAGCACACTGCGATTGTCGGTCCTACCGGATGCGGAAAAACCACTGTGATAAACCTGCTTATGCGTTTTTACGATACCGACAGCGGCGAGATAAAAATTGACGGAAGACGGATAACCGATTTCACACGAGCTTCAATGCGTTCTATGTACGGTATGGTTTTGCAGGAAACCTGGCTTAAAACAGCAACAGTAAAAGAAAATATTCGTTACGGCAAGCCTGACGCCACAGACGAGGAGATAATCAAAGCTGCAAAGTCGGCGCATTGTCATAGCTTTATAAAGCGTCTGCCCGATGGCTACGATACGGTGGTTTCAGACAGCAGCGGTCTGATCTCGGCGGGACAAAAGCAGCTTATCTGCATAGCTAGAATAATGCTGAGTCTGCCGCCGATGCTCATACTTGACGAGGCGACATCTTCGATCGATACCAGAACCGAAATACTTATTCAGCGTGCATTTGACAAAATGATGAAGGGCAGAACCTGTTTTATAATTGCCCACAGGCTTTCTACAATAAAAAATGCTGATATGATAATCGTTATGGATTCGGGACATATCGTCGAACAAGGCAGCCACGATGAGCTTATGAAGAAGAACGGATTTTACGCAAGGCTTTATAATTCTCAGTTTGCAATATGCTGACGCTATATGCATTAATATATTAATTTGTATTTCAAGTTTATATTTGCTGTACAAGCCCATAGAAATTGAGATATAAATATAATATAAGAATTAATCTGTTATTTATTATTACGAAAGGAATGATATTATGACAATCAAGAGGATTACAGCTGCTGTATTTGCAGCTGTGCTTGCAGTTTCTTCCATGCAGATGAGTGCGTTTGCTGAGGAAAAACAGCTGCAGAAAACCAATGTTTTTTCCGGTGAAAATAAAATTTCCGGAGAATGGACCTTAGGACCTTCGGTCCAAACTATCAACGGCAGCGGTAAATTTGACCCAGCCGAAATCACACATGATGGCTATTTCACTATCGACTACACAGGAACTGAGGGTGCGGTTTATCTTGCGTTTGCCGAATGGTCAACAGAAAAATGGGCAAGCATAAATACACCGACCTTTACGGAAAAAAACGAAAACGGATATACCTCAGTATTTAGCTTTGAAGACTGTGCGGCTGCTTACGGCACTGAAGATTTCTCAGATGTGGACGCAATCTGTGCAGGTTCAGCCGCGGCTGACGGAGAGACGATTATTACCGATATAAGCTGGTACGGATATCCTTCGGATTTGAATCTGGGCGAAACTGCAATGCTTTATAAAGGCTCCAGTACCGCAAATACTGCGGGGACGAACCTCACATTTTTGTATACCAAACATGTAGGCGGCGATTGGGACGCTTCTGCTATCAATGAAGGAAGCTATTTTTATGTTGAGTATACGGGGGCAGAGGACGGAATTTATCTTGCATTTTCAAGTGCGTCGGGTGCAACAAATTGGGTAGCGGTTTACCCTGATGAAACAGGTACTACAGAGGATGGCAGACTTTACTCAATATATAAGTATGAAAATTTCTCTGAGGCATTTGGCACTAATTTTGCACGTCTCGATCAGATTCAGGCATACTGTGCAAAGAATGAGGAGGTTACTCTGAAAAGAATTGCATATTTTGAGGGTGAGGGCGATCCTGTAGACACAAGCGACGGTACCTGGGACAGACCAGACAGCGGAATTGCGTTTATAGGCGACAGCATCGTGCAAAATCCGCTTGTTGACACCTCTCATCTTAACAACATCGACTGGAATGGGATTCTTGGCAGAACCGATTGTGTGAACTACGGGATAGGCGGTCAGACGACCAAAGAATGCTCTGCAAGAATTGACGAGCTCGCTAAGAAAAATTACGATAAGGTCGTAATGCTTTGCGGCATCAACGACATCGGTCACGGTCTGACGAACGAAGAGATTGTTGCTAACTACGAAACAATGTTCTCCGCTCTTAATGCAGCGAAACCTGACGTTGAGATTTTTATAATCAGCGTTCTGCCTACCACTCCTGTATTCTACACCAATGCACAGAATATGATTACCGCCCTCAACGATGACCTTAAAGCGTTTGCACAAAAGCATGACAATGTTACATATGTAGATTGCTACTCATCTTTTGTTGGTGAGGACGGATATTGCAAGGAAGGCATCACTTTCGACGGACTTCATCCAAATTTGGACGGTTATGCAATAATTGCTGAAATTCTTAATCCATATCTCGGCAGCGAGACAGTTACACCTCCCGACAGCGGCTCTGACAGTCAAGCCGAAAGCGTTCCGAACAACTCATCAAGCAGCATAAGCGATGCAAGTTCGGATATGGATACAGTGCCTTTCGATAATGAAAACAGTAGTCTGTCTTCAGCTTCAAGTATGATTTCGTCAAATTCGTACTTAAATAACAGTGACGCTAATCCTGGTACCGGAGCGGCAGCTGCTGTTTCTGGCGCAGCAATTACTCTGTTTGGCGCTGCAGCGGTTGTAATCAAGAGACGCCGATAATAATTGTATATTCAAACGGCAGAGCATAGACACAAAGTAATAGGAAAACATGCTATAAAAACAGCAGAAGAGATGGGATGCTCTGCCCTTAATATAGGCATTGTTGAAGAAAATGTAATTTTGAGAAAATGGTATGAGCAAAATGGCGCTATACATATAGGTACATAAAAATTTGATTTTTTACTTTTACATGCGGATATATGAAAAAGTATTTAAAACACAATTCCGACTAATTGAGCAGTTAAATTTAATATTTGCATAACAGCCAAGTAAGTATAAATGCTTGGCTGTTTTTTATCCTTTACTTTCTGGAAAGAATATGGTATAATAAATCAAATGAGCAGGTAATTTGCTCGACAAATCAGAAATTGCATAAATAATAAATACATATTTTACTGTGGAGGG
>ERZ780218.1638-NODE-1638-length-13109-cov-7.045197_pt1 | contig 13109 bp, 11 predicted proteins | sample MGYA00510975_ERZ780218 | MGnify/ENA primary metagenome ERZ780218 (study PRJEB29588, sample SAMEA2152063) | human gut metagenome | biome: human gut; feature: human-associated habitat; material: faeces | place: Denmark | collected 2008/2010 ...
GCAACAGCAGGCGGCAGTCGTCGCCCATACCGAGGAAGGCGTTGCGGACTTTTTCAGCCGTAACATACGAGTCACGGTCGCAAAGGCGTTGGTACTGTTTGCCGATATTGGTTTTGATATTCTCCAGCGTCTCGTTGATGCGCTGCGATTCGAGGCTTCTGCCTGCCGCCTTGTTCGCTTTGGCATCCCAGAGAGAAGAACGAACGGTGAGTTTGCAGCTGAACTGCGACATCGTACCGTTGATCGTAATACGGCCCATAATGGGAACCTGACCCGATTTCTCCGACTGCCTTTTTACGTAGAAAAGGACTTTGAAAGTGCTGCGTTGCATAATAACTTGAACTTTTTGGATGGGTTAAACGTTAAGTCAAGTTATTTGGTATGCGGTAATTCGATGCAACGAACTGAAAACGAATGTTTTGATGCAAACCAAAGCATTTCGGGCAGGTAACGGATAAGTAACGAAACTCACTGTTAAACCTGCCCGATTATGCTTTTTTATTGCTCGGAGCATATGCAGAAGAGAGAATCAAATATCTGTGAACTTGATACTTGCTCTTTTCTGCGCTTCTCTTTACCTACAAATACCGAACCAGTCCGGTTTCATCGGTTTTTTTCTATCTTGTTATCTGTTAACCCTTAATCCCGATTTTCTATGCGTAATCTCATAAGCAGGAGGGTCGATAAATCTCTCCTTTTGCATTGCAACTGGGGCTGGGATGGAAAATACGACGGATACTTTGCCGGCAAAGCTTTCGATGCAGTGAAAGGGTGTTATTTGGCAGACGATAACGCTGCCGTTTCGCAGACGCGAGGTGCGAACGCGAAGAATTCACTTGGTGGTTCCGGATCGTTACTTATAATAAACCGTAGCGATTATGAAAAAACTTGTTCTTCTACTGTGTGTTTTGTCGGCTGTCGGTTGCGTCAAATCGTATGAGGATTATTACACCCGTTCATTTGTACTTTCATATGGGAATATGAGGGGAATATCCGTTGCTATGACAGATTTCGGATTGGGGTATTCTGTCGATTTTGTTGGCGAGGGCGAATGGGATATAGCTATGAGCGGTAAAAAGAAGGATTTCTATAATCAATTGTGCGAAAAACACAACGATGTATCTTATAATCGTCGGGTTCGGGTTTATTTTTATGATCAGGGACTCAACCCGCGGTGTTTCCGGGATTTCGTCAATCTGGAGGTGTGGAGTTCCGCGGACTGGGATGCCGAACATCCTGCGGGGACGTCGCTCAACGATCTGGCCCGCTTTTCCAGCAATACGCCCTGGCCCTATATTCAGAGCGGCTATACGCAAAAATACCATGAACAACTGAACGGTGAATATTATCCTGTCGATAAATTGATTTCGGAGCTTACGCCGGATGATATGACGCTTTTGCCCAGAGGGGGGGGTTATTTTCGGTTTGTCACCCGGCCGGCGCAGCCCGGAAAGCATACGCTTTTCGTGCGCCTGACAGCCGATGACGGAAAGGTGTTCGAGGCGAGTTGCGACGTGGAGCTTCAATAAGCGTGTCGTTGCTGTCGGGGTGCGGCGGGTCGGTAAAATTTTCCGAAATCGGCGGAACTTTGTCCGAAGGGCGTGCAAAAAAGTATTAACTTTGCGGTCATGGAATCCAAAGAATCGCCGATATTACAAGGTCTGAACCCCGCCCAGCGGGATGCCGTGGTCAATTACGACTCGCCGTCGCTCATCATCGCGGGCGCGGGGTCGGGCAAGACCCGCGTGCTGACCTCGCGCATCGCATACATGATCGAGCAGGGCATTAAGCCCTGGAACATTCTGGCCCTGACCTTTACGAACAAGGCCGCCGAGTCGATGCGCGAACGCATCGCGCAGATGCTGCCCGACAACCGCAGCCGCTATATCCGCATGGGTACGTTCCACTCGGTCTTTTCGCGCATCCTGCGGGAGAACGCCGAAAAGATCGGGTTCACCGATTCGTTCACGATCTACGAACCCAGCGACTGCAAGAACCTGCTGAAGACCATCGTGCGGGAACTGAACCTTCCCGACGAGAAGTACAAGCCCAACGTGCTCTCTTCGCGTATCTCCTACGCCAAGAACTGCCTCGTCACGCCGGGCGCCTATCTGGCCAATTCGACCTGCGCGGCCGAGGACCGGCAGGCCCAGATCCCCGAATTCGGCAACATCTACAACATCTACTGCCAGCGTTGCAAGCGCAACGGCGCGATGGACTTCGATGACTTGCTTTTGCAGACCAACATCCTGTTGAGGGATTGTCCCGACGTGCTGGCCCGCTATCAGGAGCAGTTCCAATACATTCTGGTCGACGAGTATCAGGACACCAACTATGCGCAGTATACGATCATCCGCCGGCTGTCGCAGACCCATTCGAAGGTCTGCGTCGTGGGCGACGACGCGCAGTCGATCTATTCGTTCCGCGGGGCCAAGATCGAGAACATCCTCTCGTTCAAGAAGGATTATCCCTCGGCGATGGTCTTCAAGCTGGAGCAGAACTACCGTTCGACGCAGACGATCGTCGACGCGGCCAACTCGGTGATCGTCCGCAACTCGAAGCGCATGGAGAAGCATTGTTTCTCGGAGGGCGACGTGGGCGACAAAATCCGCATCCTGAAGGCATACACCGACCGCGAGGAGGCCGAAATGGTCGTTGCCGATCTGCGCGACAAGGTCCGCGCGGCGGGCGACGAGTGGTCGGAGGCTGTGATTCTCTACCGCACCAACAACCAGTCGGCCGTGCTGGAGGACAACCTCCGCCGCCGGGGCATTCCCTACCGCATCTACAAGGGTTCGTCGTTCTACGACCACAAGGAGATCCGCGACATGATGGCCTATATCCGGCTGGTGATCAATCCCCGCGACGACGAGGCCTTCAAGCGCATCGTCAACTATCCGGCCCGCGGCATCGGCGACACGACCGTGCAGCGTATCGCGGCATTGGCCGCCGAGCGGGGCGTCTCGATGTGGGAGGCGGTCGACGCGCTGGTCGCCGAACCCGTCACGGACCCCGTGCAGCGCACCATCGCCCGCAAGGTGGCGGATTTCGTGGCGATGATCCGCGCGCTGTCGCTGGCGCGCAACGACAAGGGGCTGTACGATTTCGGACTGGAGATCGCCTCGCGGTCGGGCATCATCGCTGCCTACCGCACGGAGAACACCCCCGAGGCCGCTTCGGCGCTGGACAACATCGAGGAGCTGCTGAACTCGATGCAGGAGTTCAAGGAGCGGGTCGACGCCGAAATCCGGGGCGGCGAGCGTCCCGAAGAGGAGGAGGCCACCATCGAGGAGTGGTTGCAGAACATGATGCTGATGACCGACATGGATCAGGACGACCCCGACAGCAAGAACAAGGTGACGCTGATGACGGTCCATTCGGCCAAGGGGCTTGAATATAAGTATGTGTATATCGTGGGTCTGGAAGAAAACCTCTTCCCTTCGCAGCGGGCCGTCGAGTCGCCCGACGGCATCGAGGAGGAGCGGCGCCTGTTCTACGTGGCTCTGACCCGCGCCAAGGTTTCGGCGACGATCTCCTACGCCGAAATGCGTTTCAAGTGGGGCAATATGGAGTTTTCGCGTCCGAGCTGTTTCCTGCGCGAGATCGACCCCCGGTACATCGAGTCGGACGTCGATTTCGCGGAGACGCGTCCGCAGCGTCGGCCCGGCGACGACGGACCCGCGGCCATCGACGAACTGCGCCGCCGCTTCGACTACCGCTTCCAGCAGAAACAGCAGGGGGGCGGACGTTTCGGAGGCGGCGGAAACGGCGGTTCGGGCGGTTACGGAAGCCGCAGCGGTTCCGGCGGAGGTTTCGGCCGTGCGGCCGACGGCGAGTCGGGTCCCGCGCGTCGTTTCGCGCGGGCTGCGGAGTCCCGGCGTCCGGCGGCGGCTCCCGATCCGGCGCTGGTGCAGACGCCCAGGCCTTCGACCGACGGCATGCGCCGTGTCGGCGTGCGTCAGGCGATGGACGGCGGCCTTTCCTCCGGAAGTGCGGCGGCGGTGAGCGGCGAATACGCCGTGGGACAGCGCGTCGAGCACCCGAAATTCGGCGTGGGCATCGTGCAGCGCATCGAGACGCTGTCCACGGACCACAAACTCGTGGTGGCTTTCGACAATGCGGGCGAAAAGACCCTGCTGGCCAAATTTGCGAAACTGACCAAACTCTGATCGCGATGGAGACGCCGCTCGTATCGGTCTGCATGACCACTTACAACCACGAACCCTATATCGCCGAGGCCATCGAAAGCGTGCTGGCGCAGCAGACCTCGTTCGGAGTCGAACTGGTCGTGGGGGAGGATTGCAGTACGGACCGCACGGCGGCGATCTGCCGCGAATATGCGGCGAAATACCCGGACCGCATCCGGCTGGTGACCTCGCCGGAGAATGTCGGCTGGCGGGCCAACTACCGGCGGACGTTCGAGGCGTGCCGCGGGAAATACGTGGCCTACCTCGACGGCGACGACTGGTGGTGCGATCCCCGGAAATTGCAGATGCAGGCCGACCTGATGGAGTCGGACCCCGGGTGCGGCATGTGCTATACGCGCGCCTCGAACTACTGGCAGGCCTCGGACCGCACGGAACCCGACCATCCGGACCATTACACCGATTTCGGGCGTCTGCTGTGCAGCCTGACCATCGCCAACTGCGCGACGCTGGCCCGCCGGGAGTTGATCGCACGGTATTACGACGAGGTTCGTCCCGCGGAGCATCCCGAGTGGAAGACCGACGACGCCCCGATGTGGCTCTGGTTCTCGGTGCGCAGCCGCATCAGCTATCTGCCCGACATCACGGCCGTCCACCGGCGCCTGCCCGACAGCGTGAGCCACAGCACGGCCTACCGGAAACGGATCGCCTTCTGCGATTCGCTGATGGACATAAGCCTCTGGTTCGACGCCCGCTACGGTGCGGGCCGCAACCGCTTCCGCATTCTCCGGCGGCGCAGTTCGGTGGCTTTGTGGGTCCTTTCGTGGGAAGGTCCGGTCGGGGAATACGTGACGCGCTGGCGGCGCGACGTTGCGGCCTGCCCGCGCCTCGCGCTCTGTCCCGAAGGGCCGGGACTGCTGGTGAAAAAGATTCTTTTCCGACGTAAAAAACAGCATTTATGACGACCAAACAACGTTATGACGGCGTAATCGCCTGGTTTTCGGAGCATATGCCCGTGGCCGAAAGCGAACTGCACTACTCGGACCCTTATCAGCTGCTGGTGGCGGTGATCCTCTCGGCGCAGTGCACCGACAAACGGGTCAACATGACCACCCCGGCGCTGTTCGAAGCCTTTCCCACGCCGCACCACATGGCCCGCGCCACGGCCGAGGAGATTTATCCCTACATCCGGAGCATCTCCTACCCGAACAACAAGGCCAGAAACCTCGCGGGAATGGCCCGGATGCTCTGCGAGGAGTTCGGCGGCGAAGTCCCGAGCGACCTGGAGCAGATGCAGCGTCTGCCCGGCGTGGGCCGCAAGACGGCCAACGTGCTGGGGGCCGTGCTGTGGCAGAAGGAGGTGATGCCGGTCGACACGCACGTTTTCCGCGTCTCGGAGCGCATCGGGCTGACAACCCGTTCGAAAACCCCGTTGCAGACGGAGCTGACCCTCGAAAAGAACATTCCCGGCCATCTGCTGCCTCTGGCCCACCACTGGCTGATCCTCCACGGGCGTTACGTCTGCGTGGCCCGTGCCCCCAAATGCGACGAATGCGGCATTGCGACCTGGTGCCGCAAATACGCCTCCGATCACCGCCAACCTAAAACCTTGAAGATATGATGAAACTCGCTTTCCGCCTTTTGCTGATTCTGCTGCCTCTGGGCGGCATGGCCCAAACGCCGCAGGATTCCCTGCGGGTGCTGTGGGTCGGCAACAGTTTCTCCTATTGCAACGATTTGCCCGGCATGGTGCAGAAGATCGCCTCGACCCAGAAGGTAAAACTCTCCTGTACGCGCTTTCTCAAGGGCGGCGAACGCTTCTCGGGGCACCTGAAAAACAAGAAGCTGTTGCAGGCTATTGCCGACGGCGGCTGGGATTACGTCGTCCTGCAGGAGCAGAGCACGGCTCCCGCGATGCCGACCGGACAGGTGGCCCGCGAGGTCTATCCCGCGGCCCGGACGCTCGACAGTCTGGTGCATGCCGCGTCGCCCGACGCCCGGGTGATTTTCTACATGACCTGGGGGCACAAGTACGGCAACCGCAAGCCCGTGGCCGAATACCCGCTTTCGAACGGATACGAGGGGATGCAGGAGCGGCTGAAGACCAGCTACCTCGAAATGGCCTACGACAACGGCGCATGGTGCGCTCCGGTGGGCATGGCGTGGCGCGCGGTGCGCAGCGAGCGTCCCGACTGCATCCTCTACCGGCCCGACTGCTACCATCCCGCGGTTCCGGGCAGCTATCTGGCTGCCAACGTCATTTTCACGACGATCCTCCAGCGTCCCTACCAGACGGCCTTCACCGCGGAGCTTCCGGCCGAGCAGGCCGAATATCTCCAGCGTACGGCCCAGCGAACCGTGCTCGACAACCTCGTGCTGCTGAATATCCGGTAGGCCGGTTGGTTTATCGCCTGTTTTTTTCTATCTTTGTCGGGTCCACCAATGCGGACCAACCCGAATGAAGTTATCGAAAGAACATATCGAACGTCTGCGGGAGATGCTCGCCCGACCCGGGCAGCGCATCGTCATCGTCTCCCACACCAACCCCGACGGCGACGCCGTCGGATCGTCGCTCGCATGGGCCGAGGTCCTGCGTACGATGGGACATGCGGTGACCTGCGTCGTGCCCAATAAATACCCCTATTTCCTCGACTGGATGCCCGGGATCGACGAGGTGGTGATCTTCAAGACCGACACCGAAGGGCGCGCACGGCGCGCCATCGCGGAGGCCGACATGATCTTCTGCCTCGATTTCAACGCCGTTTCGCGGCTCGAAATCCTCAGCGACACCATCGAGGCCAACACCACGGCCCGTCGCGTGCTGATCGACCATCACCTCTCGCCCGACGAGGGCTTCGACCTGATGTTCTCGCACCCCGATTCGTCGAGCACGTGTTTTCTGGTGTACAGCATCGTCGAGGCGATGTGCGGCGCCGGGGCTATCACACGCCGCATGGCCGAGTCGCTCTACGTGGGCATGATGACCGACACGGGCAATTTCGCCTTCTCGTTCCTCACCCCGGAGCTGTTCCGCGCCGTGGCCGTGCTGGTCGAGAAGGGCATCTCGATCCCCGACATTCACAACAGCGTCTACAACGCCTATACCGAGGGCCGCGCGCGGCTGTTCGGCTATGCCATCAACCGCAAGATGGAGGTGATCCAGGACGGGACGGTGGCCTACATGTCCTTGCTGGAGAACGAGATGCGCCGCTTCCAGTTCCAGCAGGGCGACAGCGAGGGATTCGTCAACTACGCCCTCACGATCAAAAAGGTCAAGATGTCGGCCATGTTTCTCGCCCACCGCAAGTTCATCCGCGTGTCGCTGCGCTCGCGGGGCGACGTCGACGTCAACCTCTTCGCCCGGAAATATTTCAGCGGCGGCGGCCACAAGAACGCCGCGGGGGCAAGTCGTTCGTCTCGATGCAGGAGACCATCGACCACTACGTCCGTTCGGTCAGGGAGTTCGCCGACGAAGGCCATCTGGGCTGACGCCTTATGGACGATTTCCGCCTCAAGGTCTTTATCGCCGCGGCCCGGACGTTGAGTTTCACCCGGGCCGCCGAACAACTCTACATTTCGCAGCCCGCCGTCAGCAAGCATGTCGGCGAGCTGGAATCCCGTTATAAGGTGCAGCTTTTCACCCGCCGCGGCAGCCGTCTGGAGCTGACCGATGCGGGGCGTACGATGCTGGAGGCGGCCGGGCGGCTTCTCGACGACTACCGCCGCCTCGAATACGAGATGAGCCTCTGCGCCGACCAGACCGGGGGCGAACTCCGCCTCGGGGCCAGCACGACCATCGCGCAGTACCTCCTTCCGCCGATTCTGGCGCACTTCACGGCGCGCTTTCCCGGGGTGCGGGTCTCGATGTCGTCGGGCAACAGCGCCGAGGTCGAGCAGGCGTTGGGCGAACATGCCGTGGATCTGGGGCTGGTCGAGAGCCTCAGCCGCCGGCAGGGGCTGCACTACACGCTTTTCAGGCCCGACGAACTGGTGCTGGTGGCCCGTCCGGGCGGGAAATACGCCCGCCGGGAGACGGTGACGCCCGAGGAGCTGCCGCGCATCCCGCTGGTGTTGCGCGAAAGCGGCTCGGGGACGCTCGAAGTGATCGCCGCGGCCCTTGCGGCCAGAGGCATCCGTCTCTCGCAGCTCGATGTGACGATGCGCCTCGGGTCGACCGAGGGGATCAAGGCCTTCGTCCGCAACAGCGACGCCATGGCCATCGTATCGGTGATTTCGGTGGTGGATGAACTGCGCAGCGGCGCGCTGCGGATCGTCGACATCGAGGGGCTGACGCTCTCCCGCGATTTCGTTTTCGTGCATGCCGAAGCCGAACCTGCGCGTCTGGCGCGGCGGTTCATCGACTTCGCCCGGGCGGATTTCTGATTGCCGGCCCCCGGTTTCCTTATCCCTGCGTCATAACTTCAGGTTATCCCGGATAACCAAATCTTGTTTCGTATCCCGATAAAAGATGCGACCTTTGCCGTCGCAATGAAGCAAAAGTTATCGGTCGTCATTAAAATTGCAAGGATATGTTGGAAAAAGGTAACAGGGCGAACACCCTGCACGGAATTCTCCTGATCGCGCTGTTTTCGTTCGCGGCATTTTACATCGCCGAAATCCCCGTTGTCAGACGGCTCTCGTTCAGCCCCCTGATCGTCGGCATCGTGCTGGGCATGCTCTACGCCAACAGCCTGCGCAACCGGCTGCCCGAAACCTGGGTCCCGGGCATCCGGTTCTGCACGAAGCAGGTGCTGCGCTGGGGCATCGTCCTCTACGGGTTCCGCCTGACGCTGGCCCAGGTGGCGGCCGTGGGCGTGCCGGCCGTCGTCGTGGACCTGATCGTCGTGACGGTCACCATTCTGGGGGGCGTTCTGCTGGGCCGCCTGCTGAAGATCGACCGCGACACGGCGCTGATGACTTCGACGGGCAGCGCCATCTGCGGCGCGGCGGCCGTGCTGGGGGCCGAGCCGGTGGTGAAGTGCGAGGGGTACAAAACCGCCATCGCCGTCTCCACGGTCGTCATTTTCGGAACCCTCTCGATGTTTCTCTATCCGGTCATGTACCGCACGGGCATGCTCAACGGGATGACCGACACGGAAGTGGCCGTCTACACGGGCAGCACGCTGCACGAGGTGGCCCACGTGGCCGGGGCGGGCAACGCGATGGACCCCACCGATGCGCTGGGGATCGCCGGAACGGCCACCATCACCAAGATGATCCGCGTCATGCTGCTCGCGCCCGTGCTCGTGATCATGGGCTTCGTGCTGGCGGGCCGCCGGAAGGAATCCGGGGGCGAAACGGGAAAACGCAGGATCGCCGTGCCGTGGTTCGCCTTCGGGTTCATCGGGATCATCGGTCTCAATTCGCTGCTGCAAAGCCTCTGCGGGGTGGAGACGGTCCGGGAAATTCCGCTCAACGGGACCATCGAGTACGTCGATACCTTCATGCTGACGATGGCCATGACGGCGCTGGGGACCGAAACGAGCCTCGACAAATTCAGGCAGGCGGGGGCCAGGCCTTTCGTGCTGGCCGGCCTGCTCTACGTCTGGCTGGTGGCGGGCGGTTACTTCGTCACGAAATACGTGGTCGGCATGTTGTAGCGGCCGCTTTACAGTCTCGGCAGCTCCGGATTCTCGTGCTCGGAGTAGCGGAGCACCCGTTCCCGAATGAAGTCCGCGAAACCACGGGCCTCTTCGTATGTAAGGGCCTCGGGATAGCTCATCAGCACCAGCCGGTGGGGATGGAACGGCCGCCGGAACGAGGGGTGGATGTACGCGTAGGGATTGGCGACGAAACCCAGCCGCTGGTAGAAATGCTGGCGGCGGACCGAGATTTCATCCTCCGGCGGGTCGATTTCCAGAATGACGCGCCGCCCTTGGCAAAAGGCCGCGAGGGCTTTTGAACCCATGTTCTGTCCCCGCAGGCGGGGCGAGACGGCCAGATGCTCGACGTAGCGGTAATCCCCGGCGTTCCAGTGGAAGAGGATGCCGATGAACTCGTCGCCGCGCCAGATGCCGTCGGCCTCGAAATGCGGGTCGCCGAAAGCGCGGTCGTAACCCGTGCCGTCCCAGCGTTCGCAGTCGGGGAAGGAGGCTTCGTAAAGCGCCCATGCTTCGGCCCAGCCCTTGTCCGAGCGTGATTTGAACGGTATGAATCGCAGTTGCTGTGTCATGGTTTCCAATTTTCGGCAAGATACGGCAAATTTCGCATAAAACCCAATTTTCACGACTGCCCGAACGAGCCGCAGCCGCTTCTGCGGCGCCCTGCCCGTTTGCCGGGAGCGGAAAAATCCCCGGAGCTTCGGCCCGGGGATTTCCGGTTTCCGGGGGGGGCGGAAAGGGACGCTCCGAAAAAAAATCGCACGGCGGGGGTCGGTATCCGGAAAAGGCGTGTCTACCGGGTGAAGACAAAGAGAAAAAATCTGTTTTGTGTAAATGATATGCAGAAAGAGATAGACAGACTGATCAATTCGTACCGGAGCAACGCTTTGAATAAGGAGGAGGCCGGTATGCTGGCGGGATGGCTGGAGGAGTCGGATGAAAACCGGGCTTATTTCAGGGAGTGTCTCGCCAGACGGGAGCTGCCCGCGTCGGCCAAGGCGGAGCGGGAATGGGCGCGTTTCGCAGCCCGCAACAAGATCCTGTTCGCTGTCCCCGAGGTCGCCGGACGGCGCCGGAGTCGGTTCCTGCGCTATGTGGCGGCGGCCGCCGTGGTTGCGGCGGGCGTTTGCGCCGTGTGGTTCTGGCAGCGCACCCCCGATGTCGCGTCCGAAGCCGGGGCCGGGGCGGAGATCAGCGCCGCACAGCCCCTGGAATACCGCACGGCGTGCGGCGAGAGGCTCGACATCGTGCTGCCCGACGGGTCGAAGGTCTGCATGAATTCCGAGGCGACGCTCACCGTGGACCCGGGATTCGGGAAGGCGACGCGCGAGATCGAGTTCGACGGCGAGGCGTTTTTCACCATTTCGCCCGACAAAAACTGTCCGTTCATCATCCACAGCGCCAACAACAACTATACGGTGCTGGGAACGTCGTTCAACCTGCAATCCTACGCCCGGGAGAATTTCGCCGTGGTGACGCTCCATACGGGGTGTTTGCAGGCGCAGGTCCGGAAGGACGTCATCATCCTCGACCCCAACGAGGAGTTGCAGATCGACGCGACGGCCAATACGATCACCAAGCGGGCGGTGCACGTCGACGATTCGATCGGCTGGATCGAGGGGCGGCTGATCTTTTCGGGACATCCGCTCAAGGACGTGGCCAACAAACTTTCGCGCTATTATCAGGTGAAGATCAATATTCACGACGAGATCGCCAACCTGCAATATACGGGCATGGTGGACCGGGAGACGCTGCCGGAGGCTCTGCGGATGATTTCCGCGACCTCGCCGGTGAAGCTCTCCATCACCAACATCGACGGGGAGTATTTCCTCTCCCGGGCGAAACGAAAATGACACACGGATTATCAAACTACCTAAACAATTGAATGAATGAGCAATTTTAACAAATTCGAAGGTTGCCGTACGATGCTGCGACGCTGGCTGGCGTGCGGTCTTGCAGCGATGTTTCTGGCGGTTGCGGGCGTCGCCCACGCCTCCGGAGCCGGGGAGAAACCCGCGACCGTAACGCTTTCCGTCGAGCGGGCGCCGCTGGCCACGGTCCTGAAGAAGATCGAGGCCCAGACCTACTACACGTTCTTCTTCAACAATGAGTTGGTGGGCAAGGCCGCTCCGGTGACGCTCTCCGTGAAGCAGGCTCCGGTCCCCGACGTGCTGGCGAAGATTTTCGCCGGAAGCGATCTCACCTATGAGTTCCGGGAGGATAAAATCCTGATCAAACGCAGAAACGCCGGCAAATCGGCTGCGCAGGCGCAGGTAGTTCAATAACCTGATGTACCGAGGTATAGAGCAAACCCGCCACAACAGCACCATGAATGCAGACCGAAAGTAACGTCGGCCAGGGGAAGCGGCGAGGTAAATCAAGGGTCATTGAAGTCATAATCATTTCAGTAGAAAAACCAGGCCCCGATTTTAAATGCAAATAGCAATCATATTCAATAAGGCAAGACGATCAGGATCAGTGAAAATGTCATTTTTGGCGTAATTGACCTTACTTTATGCATGGTCTTAACAAAGACATCATCTTTCCGTTGCAGATCTTCGCCCTTTCAAATAACGTACTTTACAACTTTCCCGAACAAGGAGTTGTGCCTGTGTTGTATGTTATTTACGCTCAAGACAAAGCTGATAGCCTCGAAAAACGCCTTTCCGTTCGTCCGGCACATTTAGCACGTTTACAGTTACTGCATGATGAAGGTCGTTTGTTGACCGCCGGTCCAATGCCAGCGGTAGACAGTAACGATCCAGGGGCTGCGGGATTTACTGGCTCAACCGTTATTGCTGAATTTGAGTCGCTGGAAGCAGCTCAGGCCTGGGCCGATGCTGACCCGTACGTAGCGGCAGGAGTCTATGAACACGTTTCAGTGAAACCATTTAAGAAAGTGTTCTGAATAGAGATTCAATATTTAAGGGCACGGTTTTTGCAACCGTGTTCTTGTTTGGCCTTTCCTTATAGGTCGGTCAGTGCATTCACCACCACAAGCAGATAATAACTTTATCTGTATTTCTTTATATGATGTGAACATATTCAGGAAAATGCCTTTTCCTGACGCAGAGTTGCTCACTCAAAACCTTTGATTACTGCGGATAAAGTCATCTACTATTGTTTAACACATTCACGCGCCGCATGTATGTTCAGAAAATGTGCACGTTGAGATAATTAAACAAAATTGTGGTTACAGAGGTATCAGTGAGTCACTGGACTACATTCAAACAAACAGCAACAAAGTTATGGGTGACCCTACGGCACGACATTCTCGCGTTGGCCGTCTTTTTAAATGGATTGCTTATTTTTAAAACAATCTATGGTATGTCGGTCAATTTGCTTGATATTTGCAATTACAAAG
>ERZ780218.1639-NODE-1639-length-13088-cov-3.072662_pt1 | contig 13088 bp, 9 predicted proteins | sample MGYA00510975_ERZ780218 | MGnify/ENA primary metagenome ERZ780218 (study PRJEB29588, sample SAMEA2152063) | human gut metagenome | biome: human gut; feature: human-associated habitat; material: faeces | place: Denmark | collected 2008/2010 ...
GTGTCTGCAGTCCAGAGATTGCTTTCTTATTTCGTAAGTAAAACTGTTTCCGGGATTTTTTAATGTTTTTGCAATATTTTGCGCCGAAATTTTTTTTAATCTTGAATTTTAACAAGTCGTATGTTATAATAAATTAGCAAAAGAATATTTTTTGTTTTGACAAAATAATTGCGAGGTAATATGTACAAGTATTCTTACAAGGCACTTTCGCCGGAAGGAAAACGCGTAAGCGGCACGATCACCGCCACGAGCGAAGACGACTTCAATCAGGTCATTTCGTCGCGCGGTCTGAAATGCTATTACGTCCATGCCACGGGAAAGGGCGACGCAAGCAAACTTTCAAAACTCGACACCGCGCTGGTGTTGCAGTTTTGCCGGCAGCTCGCGTCGATGCTGAACGCCGGCTTGCCTCTTATTAAGTCGCTGGAAATGCTTTACGAACGCACCGAGAAACCGAAGCTCAAAAACGTGCTTGCCGCATTGTTTGAAGAGGTTCAGAAAGGTAACTCTCTTGCGGAGTCGATGGGTGCGCTTCCGGGCGTATTCCCCAACCTTCTCGTGAGCATGGTCAAGGCGGGCGAAATGAGCGGTAAACTGGAAGAGACTCTTATCCGAATGGCGGACTATTACGAAAAGGAAAAAAAGAGAAAAGGGCAAATCAAATCGGCAACGTCATATCCGAAAATCGTTCTGGCGATTTGTCTTGTCGTCGTTGTGGTTTTGCTTATCTGGATTATGCCGAAGATGATTTCGATGGTGTCCGAAGATAAGTTGCCGCTGGTCACGAAAATCCTGCTGAAAATCAAGGACTTCATCATGAAGGACTACATACTGATTATCGGCATCGTCGCCTCGCTTATTATTTTCATCCCGATCGTTAAGCGAATCGAGGCGGTTGACCTTTTCGTTTCCAAAATGAAAGTCAAAATGCCGGGCATCGGAAAATTGCAAAAAATGATTTATACGTCGCGTTTTGCAAGCTCGCTTTGCACGCTGACGAGTTCGGGCGTACATCTTCTCGACGCGCTGACGATGGTGTCGGAGATGATGGACAACACTTACGTATCAAAGCAGATCGACGACGCTGTCGAAGCAATCCGCAGGGGCGAGTCGATATCCGCCGCGTTGCAGACGGTCGACGCGTTCGACCCGCTGCTTACGACAATGATATTCGTCGGTGAAGAATCCGGTTCTCTGGACGAGGTTCTTGGGCAGACTGCCGCTTATTTCGAAGACGAAGCGGACACTGCAATCAAGAGTCTTACCGCAATGATAAACCCCGCCCTTATGGTTGTAATGGCGGTTGTCATCGGCGTAATACTTATCGCAATACTTATGCCTATGTTTTCGATGTACGACTCGATAGGCACGGATACCGAATAAAGGGCAGATTTGGAGCAAAATTATGATTTACTACTACTTGAACAACGACAAACTCAAAGCGATGTTTGCGACGGCGGGCGGAAAGAGAATCACCGTGAAAGAATTTTACGATATGGATTTCCCCAGTGAATTTCTGAACGACCCGAGCGCAACCAATATCGACCTTCAACTTACCGAAGCGATGCTCGATATGATCCGCAAAAACGATATCAAGTCGAAAGCGGCGAAATTCGTCCTTGAAAACAACAAGATACCGTTCCGCGAGATGATTTTGCCTTACGCAAAGCCGTCGATTCTGTATCCGATAATTTCGGCGGAACTTTTCACGGATAAAAAACTTGCGGAAAGTCACACCGTCGACTTTGTCGAGATTGACAGAAATATCGAAGATCCCGACGAAGAGATGCAGGAAGCCGCGCTGAACTCCCCCGAAGAGGGCGAGGAAGAACAGGAAGAGAAGAGCGAAAAGAAAAAGAAAGCGAAAAAGGCGCGTCTTATGATCACGTACATAGACAACCTTGTCATCGAAAACCTGAAAAAGTGCTGCCGCGAAGTCGGCATGAAACTTACGGCAATCGATATTTCGCAAAGCGCGCTGTCGAAACTCGTCGATTTTATGAAAGAAGACCTGCCGCAATATTTCGTGCTTGTCGACTATCGCATGACGACGATTACGTCGTATCTTTTCGCGGATTACAAGCACGTCTTCTCGCTGTCGAAACCCATTTATTCGATGCCCAACGAAAACTATGCGAACGAAATGGCGTTTTTCATCAACGACTTTTCCGGCATCGTGAGCGAGGCGATTCAGTTCTTCCGCTCGAAATATACCGATTACAAATTCGACGACGTGTTTATCACGGGCGACCTTGACAGGTTCCAGTCGGTCGAAAGCGACCTTTACGGTTTCATGGGGCTTAACGTCAAGATGCTTCCCGTACCCGAAAGCGTATCGGGCGTCGAGCAGCTTGATTTCAACGCGCTTTCACCGCTTATCGGCACAATGCTCAAATAACGAGGTGGATTATGGCAAAGAGAAAGAGAAACATAGATTTTATCGCCGCGCAAAAGGCGATTGGAAAATCGGGGCAAAGCACCTCGTTTGAGTTTATTCTTGTCGTTACGGTCGTCGTGGTGGCATGCGCGATGGTCGGGTGGTATCTTGTGGCGCGTTCGCAGTACAACACTGCCGTGTCCGACCTTGAATCTGCCAAGACGGAACTCACCAACCAGAAAAACACGCTTGCCAAGAACGAAGACAAGTTCAAAAACTTCACGGTGGTGCTTGACAAAAACGGCAACCCCGTGACGAAAGGCACCGACAAATACGGCAACACGATTTACCAATACGAGTCGTTGACGGAAGTCGCGACGCGCGTTGCAAACGCACTTGCGGGCGCGCAGGCAACGTCGAAAGAAGCCGACGCCGCGATAAACCTTACCGGCACGATTTTCGACATAATCTTCACAAGCGCGAACAAGACGGAGTGCAAGGTGACGCAGTTCACTTTCACCAACGGAAGGATCACGTTAAAACTTACGGGCAAGGGTTCCCAGTCGATGCGAAACTATGTTTCGGCGATTAAGGAAAACGGCAGCGGCTATATTCAGAGCGTTGAGCCGTCGATGGACACCGCCACCGATTTTTCGGTAAGTTTCGACGTCGTGAACGATAAACTTTTCGGCGGCAGCGACAAATAAGGAGGACGGGAAAATGACGATTAACAGAAAAGAAAAAATATTGATTTTCGTGCTTATCCTGTTCCTGCTTGTAGGTGGCACGTACACTCTTGGCATCATGCCGAAAAACAACGACAAAAAAACCGCTCAGGAAGAGTTGCAGACGGTCGAAGGCGACATCGCGAAGGTCAAAAAGCAAATCGACGCGGTGAGCCCGGCAAGGTACAACAAGCTCGTTGAAGAAATCAGACAAAACGAGGCGGCGTTGAAACAACTTACCAGTCCGAGCAACAACCTTAATGAAGAACTTATACCCAGCAATATGCCCGGACATCAGGATTCTGTGGCGATTGCGGAAACGCTGTACAAATTCTTTGGCGACCTTGGTTTCAACGTTGAGATAAGCCTTGGCAGGCCCGTCACGACGTCCACCAAAAAGGTTTACACCATATCGAGCGCATACAAGACGGACATGCAGACGCTTTACAAGGTGACCGACGCGATCGCGCGCGTGAAGTCGTACAATCTGACGTATCTTTCGATGACGCCGGACGGAAACAACGTTTCGGGCACGTTCTCGATGACGATCACGTACATTCTGAACGAATAGCACGACATTACTTGTGCGGAAGCGGCACCTTAAAATAAAGGATATTATATTATATAAATATAACAAAAAGTTACAAAAACGCGCGAAAGCGCAGTCACAAAGATAAGACGGGAAAATAAAAAAGTACGATTGACGGAAGGAGGTCAATTATGCTGACGTTATTAAAAAATATAGAAAGGTTTAACAAGCGGTACAATAAAAAACGCGGCAGCGCGATGCTTATGGTACTTATGACTATGGCGATTATTATCGTCGTAGGCACTTCTATGCTCTTTGTGACGCTTTCCTCCTTCTCGAACAGTATTGCGGACACCCAGCAGGAACGCGCGTACAACGCCGCGCTCGTAATGACCGAAACGCTGAAAAGCTCCTCATATCTCGGCAAACTTATCGAAAGCAATTCCTTTGAGCTTGAACAAGATAATCCCGTCAAACTCCAATTCGACAACGGTGATCTTGACGATGAACTTGACGATTTCACGATAATCAACGGCGTGAAAGTTTACGTCACGTTTACCAACGCGTCAAAGGAAAAGACGTCGCTTGACAGCGTACTTGTCGACGTAAGGGGCGTAAAAGGCTCGCAGGAAAGAACGGTGAGCTTCACTTATAACAAAGAAACGACAGTCAAAAACGTTACGCTCAAAGACACGTTCGGCAACGCCTTGGTAACCAACAACGACTTGGGCGGAGAACAAAAACGCGACGACCTTGTTTTCAAGAGAATCGAGGGCGATATTTCAATAAACTGTTGGGATGAAGAAGTCGTGAACGGGCAAACCGTGAAGAAGATGACCACCCGATACTTCAACCCGATTATTCTTGAAGGTCTTACTGGCAGTATCTTTGCCAACGGCGACCTTATTATCGGCGCTGCCGACAACGTTATAAAAGTTCAGGGCAATATCTATTGCGACGGCAACCTTACAATACGCGGGCTTGACCTTGGCGTAAATCTTCCCGCGCTTTACAAAAAAACGTACAACAAAAAATATATCAAATACAGCACGATCGGCAACAAGACTTTTGCAGGCTTCGATATCCTTGGCACCGGCACATACATAGAGCGCGAACAAGAGGGCAAAGTGAACGAGGCGATGTATCTGAAATACAAAACGAAAAACGGCGACGACGACTTTTTGCCGTTGCAGGTTTATGACGAAGTCTCGCACTACACCCTTATGGATCTTGCGGACGAAAACGCCGAAACGTACACTTTCTGGACAAGAAACTGGGAGAACGGCGGCGCGATTGAAGAAGTCACAATAACGCTCAGGGTAAGAGTTAACGGCGAATTGCAGGCGGTTGACGCGACATACAATAACAAAAGCGGCATCAATAACGCGCAATATATCGGCGCGACGATGTATTCCACGCCCGAATGCAACCCCGAAGACATGATAATGCAGTATCCGAAGGGCGGCAACGTTTATTGCAGCGGCGACATTATCTTTGACAGGGTAAACTATGGGTATAACTGGGTTTATGCGCCGGCAGCATTAGGCAACAGCACCGAATACCAATATCACGACCTTGCAATTTATGACGGCAAAGGGACAATAGACGCTTCAAAAGAAGAGGATTGTACAAAAGTTGAAAATGCCACCGTGTCTTACAACAAAACCAAGATGAGAGGCGACATATTCTGCATGGGACGCATGATTATCGCGCCCGAAAATCTTGCTCTCATGTCCAAAGGCACAGGTTATAAAGACTTGGTCTTCACGAGAATGAACGGTTCAAACTTCAACCGTTATCTTGATAAAGATACCATAAATAATCAAATTTACAGCAATGGCAATGACTTCTTTACACGCCTGAAAGAGGTGTTTGGTTTCAACGGCAACAAATGGAATTATAAATTAAAGGAAACCTACAACTATGACTATACCGGCGGGTATAGGTTATATGGCAATAACGGAAATATTGAAAACAGAGAATACTATAAAACCGCAGAAAATTTCAAGAACGAAAACCTGAAACCTTTTATTGAGCAATTAAAAGGAAATAACGGTCAAACCTATACCGACTTAAAAAATCTTTTCGAAGACATAATTAACAAGGAAAAGGACAATAATAGCGGAAAATTATACAATTCCGACTATATCTTAAAAAGGGACGGCTACTTGGCCGCTGCTGGAACAGACGGCGTGTATAAAGTGTATCGTCCCATAGAATTCAGCGAAACTTCCAACATTTATATCTATAACTGGAATTACGCGTCGCTTATTGAAAATACGGAAAATAAAGAAGGCTCGGAAGAAAAAGTAAAGATACAGCGCCAACTTAACAGCACTTCACTGGTGCAGGAGTCGCGCGTGGACAGTACGCTCGATAATACCTCGGTCAGCACGGTAAACGACGTAACTTACAAAGCCGCGCTCACGGTAAAATATCAGACTCTCAACGTAAACGAGATTTACGTAGGCAGCGGTAATATCGAGGCTGTCGGTATCGACGCGTTCGGTTACGAAAGCGACGCCGAAGTGAGAGCGAAAAAAATCGACACCATTGGAGATATGATTTCAAGCGAATATCAGGAGCAGAGCCTGCTTGACATCATTATGAAAATTTATGGTTTGGACAAGGAACAGGCGCTTGAAAAACTGAAAAATGATTATTGGAAAGTTGACGATAATTTCAATGCGGTTGCCGACTTGTCGATAAGCGTAAAAGATTATCAGCATAAGGAAAAGATTGGTAAGGACATTAATCGCAAGGGCATAATTTTAAGTTATAAGGTGAATTATACCACGACGGTGGATTATGAATGCACAGATGTTTCGAAGTATGCTCCTTTTGATACATATAGAACAGTAACATGGACTAAAAAAGCGGTTATGCCCAAATACGGATATCAGGAAGGCGATAAAGGCAACGTCCACATAAAGTTTACCTATGAGATTGAGTACTATATGTACGACAGGGAGTTCTATGACGGAAAGGATAACAAAGTTGATGACGAAAAGATAAAAGAAGTTTTCGGATGGGATAATGCTACCATTGAAAGATTCAAAAACAACGCTGCCAAATTTGGTGACGGGCTGTTTTTGGACCTTAACAAAGTCGCATTTGAAAGTAGTATTAAAACAATCGTTAAAAATTACGTATTACAAAACACGGATGATTTTCCGACAAGTTATGAAACAAAAACATATAATGTAGCATTTCCGCCTAAGGTTGGGCAGGATCAGGAACAAAAGAGTATAACTACATTATATGACAAGTATAGGATGACCAAAACGACTTCGGAATACGATACCGTTGAAACCGTTTTGAAATATGACAGCGTAAAAGACACGCTCAAAGATTTTGTCGAAGACGTCAAACAGCTGGCACTTTTAAGCAATAGCGACAATAATAGTTTCAAGGCAATTACGAGCAAAGAAGACGTTGATAATATGATAAAAGCCGACAAGACAACCACAGTCGGCGAAAGCGCATTCTTATCCGTGCGTGCGTTCAGTGACGAAGACCACGGGATGTATCTGCGCTCATCCAACGCGCGGTATGCGAACGCGGACAAAAATTCAAGCGTTTCAGCGGTTTTCAGGGAAATTATCGACGAAGGGTTTGTAAAAATCGCGATACTTAAAACAACCAAACTGACCGCAGAGTTTATGCGCGATCAAATCGACACAGGAAAAATCACGGTCAACGAATACAATCAGATAAGCGAAGTACAGGATGACGCGTCGCTGAACCCGTTAAGGGAGCTTAAACAGAGCGAGTTTATTTTGAAGAAACTGAACGAAAAAACCGCCACGTACACGATCGATGATCTTAATAAAATGTTAGAAAAAAAGCCAATCGATCCCAGGGGTATAACTAACTTCTATGACATTAACAATCTTGCAAACATAGAAGGCAGTGTCGGTATACTTGAGTGGATTGACAAAAACACCAACAATGTATGGACGTATACCAGGCATCAAGCAACGGCGCTAAATTCAAAGAATCGTTTCTATGCGATTTACAACAGCGATAGCGTTGACAAGAACGTGCGCGTTTTACGGTTCACAAACGGAGGCAAAAACGTCACACCGTTGACTTGTGACAACACCTTTGGTCTGGATCCGCTGTATTGTACTTATGACGACGAAGGAAATCCCGTTGGCGGAAATCAGGGCGGTGTATTTGTCAATCTCTCGCTGACCGGAATACGTACGCAGGTTGACTACACCATATCCGAAGACACGTATTTCAACTTCGGCGGAGAAGGCACAGGCGGTATAAATACCAAGTTGCAAGATCCCGTCATCTTCGGCGCGAGCAAAGATAACGGCATAATCGACTCGATTAACCAACTGAACAATACAAAACGTATGAATATTACAATCGACGCAACCGAAAAAGACGTTTACGTTTATATCAACGCGCCTTCGAAATATACTAAAGTCGAAAGCGGGAAAGGTTCATACGTGAAAAACGGCGACGAGTACACGCTTGTCGGCGAGGGTAAGGGCGATTACGAACTTCAGGCGGGCATTGAGTTCAGAAAATGCAGCTGGCGCGTTAAGGGAAAACACAACGCCTATATTATGCTTGTCGGCGACACTTCCATCAATGCAAACGCATATAAACTCAGCGTCAACACGGGCGGCGGTGTTTTCGATAACTCGGCGGATCGAAGCGACTCGATGCTCGGCACGCATTTCTACTCGGGCTTCTACACCACCTATTCGGGTTCTTATTCGATGAACGAAAAAAACGAAAGCAGTCTTAAACTTGCGGCGAAAGAAGTCAGCACAGTCGAAAGCGGCAATCTGTGCATTATCGGGACGATGGGCAACCAGCTGCTTCTGGGACGTGGCGGTTATATCAACGGGTTTGTGTATCTTCCCAACGGTAAATACGTCAACAACTCCACGGGCTTTTTGGGAATCCTGCCCAACGCATATTCAAACAACAACCAGGCTACAATCGTCGCAAAAGATATTTCGGTCAAAGGCAGTAATATCGGAAACCTGGTCTTCCAGGCGTTTGACGTATCGTCAAGCGCGGGCGGCGCGGGCAGCGATATCGATATCGACTATATCGAATCAAACGAAAAGATAACTTATACCAAATGGAATTTCGGCGGGTACTATTACGGCTAAAATGAGAAAGGTTTTGAAACGCTTAAAACTGAATAAAAAAGGCTTTACCTTTGCCGAATGTATCGTTGCAATCGCGTTGTTTGCGATCGTCGGCACGCTGGCGTTCACCATGTTCAACACGGCGACGCGCTATATGTCCAAGGCGAAAAAGGAAGAAGCCAAAAGGTCGCAGGCGCAGGAGCAGGCTCTTTTGAACACGTTTATGTACAAGGAAGGCGACGAGGTAATGGGATATATCATTTATCCGAGCCGCGTTTTGCAGGTGTCGTACATCAGCACGTCAAAAGGCAACGTGCCGCAGTACTCAGTGGTGCTTAATTACGACACCGATTACGGCGCGGTACCGTTTGCGGTTGCGGTCGAAAAAGTAGGCGCCCCCAAAGTGCCATATATCCACAGTATCACAAAATATCAGGTGACGTCGGACAAGGGCACAAAACGTATACTTTTTGTTTATGACGGCGATATCGATTACGACCTGAACGATCCGAAAGAAGTCAAAAGTAATGTTCTTACGCTTGACGAAGTAGATAGGTACTTTAAAGATTAAAATGAGAAAACTCGCAAAAATCTTAAAAAATAAAAAAGGCTTCACCTTGGTCGAAGCGATCGCGGTCGTCGCCATTATGGGTATTCTCGCAACGGTTATCGGCGGGCTTGTCACGGCAGGCACTACGGCTTATATGCGCCAGAAAGAAAACGCCGCCGCAAAAGACCTTGGCACAATCGTCCAGAACGAGATCAAGCGGGCGGCAAGGTCGTCGGTTGAGGTATATTTGCAGGACGGCGATCTTCCGACCGATAGCAACATGATTACAATCGGCGATACTCAAACCACGTACCAGATGAAAAACGCGCCGACGGGCGAGTACAAGGTGTTCTCGTCGTCCGAAGACGGCAGGCTTGTGTATTCGACGGACAGCGGCAACACCACGCAGAACGCGCAGGAATACTTCACGTCAACTGAAGCCGAAAAGCGCGCGTTTTACGGCAGTTTCACGATTAAGGTTTACTTCCGTGCGATTGTCAATACCTTTGGTGAGATTACGTCCGTCAAGGTGTTCTGCGACGTCTATAACGCCAAAGGGCAAAGAAAATTTGACTCCCCGGGGCTTGAAATCGACTTTATCGAGGCGGATTACAGCCAATCGACGGAAACCAAACGTTTCAAAGGTATTTTCAGTTTCGAGCAGGGCAATATCGGGGCAATCACGGGCGACGCAGCCGCCGGTCAATACAAAAACATGCTGCTGGACGCTAACTACAAGCCGTACAACAAAAACGAGAAAGGGTTCAAGAATTTTTATTTCCGAACCGTGACAGGCGGTTGATAAAATGGAACTTGGCCATCTGTTATTCACGATATTTTCCGCATTTTTCGGGCTTGCGGTCGGCAGTTTTCTGAACGTTTGCATTTACCGCATTCCCAAAGGCACGTTTTTCACCGAAAAACACAGTTATTGTCCGAAGTGCGGGCAGCCGCTGAAATGGTACGACATGGTGCCGGTTTTCAGTTGGATTTTTCTTGGCGGAAAGTGCAGGAATTGCAAGGAAAAAATCTCCGCAAGGTACCCGATTGTGGAGTCGCTCAACGCCGTATTGTGGACGTTGTCGGCATATTTTATTGGGCTCAACGCCAACGCGTTCATATACGACGCGCTGTTTTCGGCGCTCATCGTGATGACGTTCATAGACATCGACACGAAAGAGATCCCGAACGGCATCGTCGTGTTCATCATAATTTTGTCGATCCCGCTGTTTTTCACGGCGAAGGACGTTGTGTGGTGGCACAGGCTTGTGGGCGCGGTGGTTATCAGCGTGCCGCTTTACGTAATCGCGCTCGTGACGGGCGGCATCGGCGGCGGCGACATAAAGCTTTATTTTGCGCTGGGGCTTGTGTTGGGGCTTTACCCGACGCTTGTGTCGGCGTTTATCGCGATAGTGGCGGCGGGGCTTATCGGCGGCGCGTTATTACTGACGAAAAAGGTCAGAAAGGGGTACGAGCTTCCGCTTGGTCCGTTTATCGCGCTTGGTGCGGTGGTCACGGTTTTTGCGGGCACGCCCATAATCGACGGCATAAAAAACTTATTCGGAATATAATATTTATATATCATAAGGAGAAGAGATGCAAAGAGGAGCAAGTTTAGGCGACATCCTGTTGGAGAAAGGCTTTATCAAGCAGGCGCAACTGGATGACGCAAAACGTTGGCAAAAAACACATCCCAACGAAAAAATCAGCGCGATATTATTGTCGCGCGGCATTATCACCGAGGACGAGATGCTCTCAGCAATGGCGGAGCGTTTCAACACGACCTATATAAATACGGAGCTTGTCGTCCGTCGTCCCGAAATTCTGAAAAACATACCTGAGCAAATCGTCAAAAAGCACTGCATAATGCCGCTTGACGTGAAGGCGGGGCAGATAATAATCGCCACGCACGATCCGCACGACATCGGCGCGTTCGAGGACGTAAAGATGGTCACGCGTATGGACGTCGGTTTTGTCCTTGCGCCGCAGCGTATCATCGAAAGCGCGATTGAAAAGTACTACACCAACGCCGGCAACTTCTTCGTGTCGGACGAAGCGACGCAAAAGGTTGTCCAGCAGACTTCGGCGGCAACCCAGCAAAAGTTGTCCGAAATCGAAAGCCGCGTTGACAACACGCCTGTCGTCAAACTTATCAACAGCCTTATCACGCAGGCGTACATGCGCCGCGCGTCTGATATTCATATTGAGCCGTTTGAGGAGCAAATCCTTGTCCGCATGCGTATCGACGGCGAGCTTGTCGAATGTATGCGCTTGGACATTTCCACGCTTAACAGTATCGTTTCGCGTTGTAAAATCCTTGCGGGCATCAACATTGCTGAAAAGCGAATCCCGCAGGACGGCCGTATCGACTTCAACAACGGCGACATCAACATCGACCTTCGTGTCAACACGCTGCCCACGATTTACGGTGAAAAGGTCAACATGCGTCTTCTTGCAACCGAGGACGCCGCTCTTATCACACTTCCCGACCTTGGCATGCCCGACAAACTGTTTAATCAGTTCTCCCGCATCATCAAAGCGCCGAACGGGATCATTCTTGTCACGGGGCCTACGGGTTCAGGTAAGTCGACGACGTTGTACGCCGTCCTTAGCGAACTCAACAAACCGAACGTCAATATAACGACGGTCGAAGACCCTGTTGAAAAGCAAATCTTCGGCGTCAATCAGGTGCAAACCAATGCAAAGGCGGGCTTAACGTTCGCAAGCGGACTTCGCGCAATCCTGCGTCAGGACCCGGACATCGTCATGATCGGTGAAATTCGTGATACGGAAACCGCCGAAATCGCAATCCGCGCCGCTATCACAGGCCACTTGGTTTTGTCCACGCTGCACACCAACGACGCCGCGTCAAGTATCGTCCGTCTTATCGACATGGGCGTTGCGTCATACATGGTCGCGTCGTCCGTGAACTGCGTTGTCGCGCAAAGGCTTGTCAAAAAACTTTGCCCGGAATGCAAGAGAAAACGCGAAATCAAGGCGGAAGAGGCTGCAATTCTGAAAGATCCGTCAATCACTCATATTTATGAGCCTGTCGGCTGTCCCCGCTGCGGCAACACCGGCTACAAGGGACGTACCGCAATTTACGAAATTATCGAAATCGACAGCGACCTTCGCCGCATGATATCCGAGGGCAGGACAACCGAGGAAATCCGCGACTTCGCCAAAGAGCACGGCGCAACGTTTTTGGAAGACAGCATCCGCACGCTCATCGGCAACGGCACGACGTCCATGTCCGAGTTTTACCGCCTTATTTACAGCATTTAATAAACAGGAACAAACCAAAACAAAACTCTGCAAGAACTTGCAGAGTTTTTTAATAAAAAAAAGCGAGGCGTTTGCCTCGCTTAATGTTTTGTGTTTTATTCATTGGAAATAGCTTCACCGGGTTTAACGCCGTCTGCAGCAGTAACGGTGTAGGTTACGCTTCCTTTTGTTCCGGACTGTTTGCCAACATAGGTGACAGAATAAGTTTTGCTTGTGCTATCATAAGTAATGCCGATTTTGCCGCCGGAAGTTCCTTGTACACCCCAAGTGATTGCAGTGCCATATGCTTCTGTCAATGCTTCTTCCATCGAATCGCCAGTAGGTTCATCATCAGACTTGTCTGCTACTATATCGGGATTTTCCATAAGTTCAGCATAAATGGTATCGGCAACTTTCTTTGCTTGGGTTTTGTTTGCATTGTCGGTTTGTTTATTAAGTTGTGTTACGGTTACGCCTGCAATCGTGCCTGCAAGGACTGCCATGATTGCGATTACGACGATAA
>ERZ780218.1653-NODE-1653-length-12971-cov-5.324791_pt1 | contig 12971 bp, 9 predicted proteins | sample MGYA00510975_ERZ780218 | MGnify/ENA primary metagenome ERZ780218 (study PRJEB29588, sample SAMEA2152063) | human gut metagenome | biome: human gut; feature: human-associated habitat; material: faeces | place: Denmark | collected 2008/2010 ...
GTCGAGCCGCTCCTCGCGCTGGCTGCCGCCGATGATCTCGCCGATGCCGGGCACAAGGCAGTCCGCCGCGGCGACGGTTTTGCCGTCGTCGTTCAGGCGCATATAGAACGCCTTGATCTCCTTGGGATAATCGGTGACGAACACGGGGCGCTTGAAGATCTGCTCGGTGAGGAAACGCTCGTGCTCGGTCTGGAGGTCGGTGCCCCAGTCGACCTTGTAGTCGAACCGGTCGTTGTGCTGTTTGAGCAGCTCGACGGCGTCGGTGTAGGTGATGCGGCCGAAGTCGCTGGCGGCGACGTGCTGCAATCTCTCGATGAGGCCCTTATCGACGAAGCTGTTGAAGAACGCGAGGTCGTCGGGGCAGCGCTCCATGACAGCGGTGATGATATATTTCACCATCGCCTCCATGACCTCAAGGTCGCCGTCGAGGTCGCAGAACGCCATCTCCGGCTCGATCATCCAGAATTCGGCGGCGTGGCGCGCGGTGTTGGAATTCTCGGCGCGGAAGGTGGGACCGAAGGTGTAGACGTTGCCGAAGGCCATGGCGAAGTTCTCGGCGTTGAGCTGGCCGGAGACGGTCAGGCTGGTCTTCTTGCCGAAGAAATCCTGAGAATAATCGACTTTGCCGTCCTCGGTCTTGGGGACGTTTTCAAGATCGAGCGTCGTGACCTGGAACATCTCGCCCGCGCCCTCGCAGTCGGAGCCGGTGATGATGGGGGTGTTGACGTAGGTGAAGCCGCGGCTCTGGAAGAACTCATGCACCGCGAAGGCCGCGGCGGAGCGCACGCGGAAGGTCGCGTTGAAAAGGTTCGTGCGCGGGCGGAGATGCTGGATGGTGCGCAGGAACTCTACACTGTGGCGCTTCTTCTGCAGGGGATAGTCCGGCGTGGACGGGCCCTCGACCGCGATCTCAGTCGCCTTAAGCTCAAGCGGCTGCTTGGCCTCAGGCGTGAGCACGACCTCGCCGATGACGATGAGCGCCGCGCCGACGTTCTGGGCGGCGATCTCCTTATAGTTGGCGAGAATGTTCGCGTCCATGACGACCTGCAGGTTGCGGAAGCAGGAGCCGTCGTTGAGCTCGATGAAGCCGAAGGTCTTGAGATCGCGGATGGTCTTGGCCCAGCCGCCGACGGTCACGGTCATGCCGCCGTAACGCTCGGCGTCAGCGTAGATCGCTGCGATTTTCGTAATGTCTACCATGTTGATCACCTGTTATATCAAAGATTTTTTCTTAGAGAAACGTGCTGTCAAAGCCACAGGGCATCAGCTCGCGGAGCGTCATCCGCTTTGCCTCGCGTGCGAGGTTGAGACAGATGACCTCCATATCGGGGGAAAACTCATAAAGGAACTGGCGGCACGCGCCGCAGGGATAGCAGAAATCCTTGCTGTTGCCGGCGATGACGATGCGGCGGAATTTGGAATGCCCCTCGCTGATCGCCTTGACGGCGGCGGTGCGCTCGGCGCAGATGGTGAGGCCAAAGCTCGAATTTTCGATGTTGCAGCCGGTATATACCGTGCCGTCCTCGCATTCCAGCGCCGCGCCGACGGGGAAGTGAGAATAGGGGATATACGCGCGGTCGAGCATTTCGATCGCCTTTTGCATCAGCTCATGTTCGCTCATTCGTTCCTCCTTACCAGTCCACGCCGAGGTCGGGACGGACCGAAAGATCGATGATGTCCTCGGCGTTGTAGAATTGCAGATAGCGGCTGCGGGAGTGGCGCAGCGTCGTGCCGTCCGGATGCAGACGGTCGCAGATGACGGCGGAGATATCCGGCTTGATGTAGCTGAACGAATTGACGCCGACGCTCGCGAAGATGCGGAAGCCCTGACTTTGCAAGTATTGGAAGCGCTCGCCGGTCTTGTGCCAGTCGTCGCCGTCGGGACGCCCGCCGTGCGGGTAGAAGAGCACGTTGGTGGGTCCGACCAGACTGCCGACCTCGTCCGCCCAGCGCTCGGTGTCGTTGATGACGGTCTGCAGCGGCTTGTCCGCCAGACGGATGTGGCCCCAGGTGTGACTGCCGAAGGTCCAGCCGGTCTCCTTGAGCCGCGCGATCACGGGCTTGACCGCTTCGATCTCCGCCGCGCGGTTGGCCTCGAACGCTGCGCGCTCGGGGCTGTCCTTGGCGATGTCGCGGTCATCCTGCGTGCGGTAGCCGAGGATGCCATAGTAGCCGGTCAATGAGAAAATGGCCTTCGCGCCGTTGAGCGAGAAGTCGGGGTGCTCGTAAACGAACTCGTCGAGCATCGTGGTGGCGTCGCCCTCCTTGGTCAGGAAGGTCTCCTTCGTGTAGGGATCGGTGCACTCGGCCCAGATCTCACCGTCCTCGCCGACCACGAGCTTGCTCGTGAAGCCCTGCTCGAGCATATAGGGGTAGTAGTTCACATCGTCAAAGCTGATGATGAGCGGCTTTTTGCCCTCGGGCAGCTTGAGCGTGTTGCGCACCATGTGCGTGCCGCTCTCGTCCGTGACCTCACTCCACACATCCTCGATGGCGACAAGAATGTAGCCCTTTTCATACACGGACTGTAAGATCTTCGCGTACTCGTCCGCGGTCACCATCCAGTCATCGAGACCGTAGCGTTCGCTCTGGCTCGCGCTGCAGTCATGAAATGCCCACTGGGGATAGGCGATGACGGGATGGAAGAAAAGGTGCTCCACGATCTGGTCGGGGCCCCAGGACTGTGTGAGCTGGTCCTCGCTCCAATAGGTCCTGACCGCCTCGTAGGGATCGATGTAGGGCTCCGGCTCGGGCGTCACATCGGGCGTTTCGCCGCCCTGCTCCGTTGGATTTTCGGGGACCTCCGGAGCGTCGCCGCCCGGGTCCTTTTTGCCGCAGCCGGGCAGCAGCGTCAAGATCAGCATTGCCGTAAGCAGCAACGCAAGCATTCGTTTCATGGCGTTTCCTCCTCGAGAGATACTGTAAATTGCAGTATACCACGCCCGCGACAAAAAGGCTATAGAAATCTGAAAAGTTTCATGGCTTCTTCAAAAACTGCATTTTTCTCCGTTTTGCACAAACGGTTTTTGAACAAAACAAGGATGTCTACCCGATGTCTACCCGCCGAAACGCCTGGGGCACAAGGGCTTGCGGGTTTTCCGAGAGGGTCGCCGTCTACCCTTCCGTCTACCCATTTTTTCGCGCCGATCCCCGAAACGCCTGCCATTGCTGCGAAAATTTTTGAAATTTCCGAAAATGTATGGGGGTACGATATTGATACTCTATCAGCGAGGAAAAAACTGAGATAGGAGTATGCACTATGAAATACGTAGTAAAAATGGACTATTGCACGATGGCTTTCACTTCTGGTACTTGCTCGCTTCAAGCTCTTTCTAATTGCTTGGCTGGTGATACTGATTTGCATTGGGTGCAGATTTATAATTCGGAAAAGAGTCCATATCATTCTCCTCTCGGCCTTTTGTTTCAAGCCGCCCTGCCGGGGGCGGCCGATGGTGAATGATTCAGTTTTTCGTGTAAAATTCCGAGGTTTCCGCCGGTTTTATGATCTTTTCTTACGGCTCTTACGGCGAAAATATCTCGAATCACCTGTAGGAGTGATTCGCCGGTTTGGTGTCCACTTATGTGCAACGAGGGCAAAAAAATTTCCGGCTTGACAAATCTGCCCGCCGGATTATAATGAAGATAGAAAGGGACGCTGCTGTATCGGCAGTTAGCCCTCACACGTCAAATAGTAGAACTATGTTGACCGCTTGGGTTGCAGCCAGGCGGTCAACACGCTTTTGGGGCTATGTAGATCATGACCGCAAGGATCATGATAAAGCATATCGCGAAACGCAGGGCTCGCGCCCGGCGCCCGTTTCCCATCTGCATCACCCCCTTTCGCAAGGGAGTGGCTAACCGCCGCAATACAACAGCGTCCCTCAGTACGATTGTACCATACCGCCCAAAAAAGTCAAGCCCTCCCGGCCGGGAGGGCTTGCTGCGTATTCAGCGTGGGATACGCAGGCAGCGGTAAGTGCTGCTGTGCGCGTTGAGCGCCGGCTCGTCCGCCGGACGGGGCCACGCTCTTCCGAGCTGCTTCAGGATGCAGCAGGTCTTGGCGTGCGCCATGTCCATCAAGTCCAGCACGCGCTCGTGGGGCGTGCGGTCATCTGACCGGTACGGCACAAACGGCACCTGCGGTTCCGCTTTCTTCATGTCCTCACCTCCTCCCCTTTTGCGCCGCCGGACCGGCGCGGGGCACACATCTGTGCAACCGAAACGAAAAAATTCAAAAATAGATAACAAACCCTTGCGGTTCTGTGCTATAATCAGCACAAATATATCACCAAAGGAGATGCCGCTTTATGGCAAAGAAACAATTCAAGGCAGAATCCAAGCGTCTGCTCGACCTGATGATCAACTCCATCTACACCCACAAGGAGATCTTCCTGCGCGAGATCATCTCCAACGCGAGCGACGCCATCGACAAGCTCTGCTACCTCTCGCTGACCGACGACAAGGTCGGTCTTGACCGCGGCGATTTCAAAATTGAGATCACCGCAGATAAGGACGCGCGCACGCTGACCGTGAGCGACAACGGCATCGGCATGGACAAGGACGAGCTGGAGAACAACCTCGGCGTCATCGCCTCGTCCGGCTCGTACAAATTCCGTCAGGAGGCCGATCAGAAGGAGGACATCGACATCATCGGTCAGTTCGGCGTGGGCTTCTACTCCGCGTTCATGGTCGCGGACGAGATCACGGTCGTCACGAAGAAATACGGCGCGGAGACCGCCTACCGCTGGCAGTCCTCCGGTGCGGACGGCTACACCGTCAGCGAATGTGAAAAGGCGAGCGTCGGCACCGACGTCATCATGCACCTCAAGGCGGACACGGACGAGGAGAAATATTCCGAGTACCTCGACGGCTATCGGCTCTATGAGCTGGTGAAAAAATATTCCGACTACATCCGCTACCCCATCCGTATGCTGCGCCCGACGCGCAGGGTCAAGGAGGGCAGTGACCCCGAAAAGCCCGAGTACGAGTATGTGGACGAGATGACGACGGTCAACTCCATGGTGCCGCTCTGGCAGCGTCCGCGCGGCGAGGTGACGGACGAGGAATACGAGAAGTTCTACCAGTCCATCGCCCATGCCTTCGACAAGCCGCAGCGCGTCATCACCGCGAGCGTCGAGGGCGCCGTGACCTATAAGGCGCTGCTGTTTATTCCCTCGCAGCGGCCGATGGACTTCTACAGCGAGGGCTATGAAAAGGGTCTGCAGCTCTACTCCGCGGGCGTGATGATCATGGATCACTGCGACGCGCTGCTGCCGGATTATCTGCGCTTCGTGCGCGGCGTGGTGGACTCCCCCGACCTGAGCCTGAACATCTCGCGCGAGCTGCTGCAGCACGACCGTCAGCTCAAGGTCATCGGGAACAGTCTGGAGAAGAAGCTCCGCGCCGATCTTGAAAAGCTGCTGCGCGACGACCGCGAGGGCTACGAAAAATTCTACGAGAACTTCGGCCGCGCCATCGGCTTCGGCATTGCCGGTCCTGACGGCGAGCGCCGCAAGGACGCCTTGCAGGACCTGCTGCTGTTCTATTCCTCGACGGAGAAAAAGCTCGCCACCCTGCGCGAGTATGTCGACCGCATGCCGGAGAGCCAGAAGTACATCTACTACGCCGCGGGCGAGAACGTCTCCGCCATTGACCACCTACCGCAGACCGAGCTGCTGAAGGACAAGAACTACGAGATCCTCTACCTCACCGGTGAAACGGACGAATTTGTTCTGCAAATGCTGGGCAAGTATGCCGACCACGAGTTCCGCTCCATCCTCGACGGCGAGTTGGATCTCGGCGGCGAGGAGCAGAAGGACATCGACGAAAAGCCGGAGCTGATGCAGTTCGTCAAAGAGACGCTCGGCGATAAGATCAAGGAAGCCCGCGCTTCCCGCCGCCTCAAGACGCATCCGGTCTGTATGACCGCGGGCGAGGGCCTGAGCTTCGAGATGGAGAAATACTTCAAAAACTTCCAGATGCCCACGCCCGTCAAGGCCGACCGCATTCTGGAGCTGAACACCGACCATCCCGCTGTGCAGGCGATGGAGGCCGCCATGACCTCTGACCGCGCCAAGGCGGAGCTGTACGCGAAGATCCTCTACGATCAGGCGCTGCTCATCGCGGGCCTGCCGCTTGAGGACCCGAGCGAATACACCGATCTGGTCGCAGAGCTGATGAAATAAGGATCGCCCCGAAAACGCATTTTGGAGGACGCCGCTATGAAAAAGCTGTCCGCGCTGCTCCTGTCCCTGCTGCTCCTGCTCACCGCCTGCGGCACGCCCGCTACGCCGGGCGACGCCGTGACACTGCCGACGCCGAACGACGAGATCCTGGTCGAGGAGGGGCTGCGCGCCGAGGATCTGCCCGAGGTCTGCCGCCTGTGGTTCGACCTTGCCGAGACCTCCGGTGCGGCGGACAAGAACAGCAAGCTTCCGCTTGCCTCCCGTGCCGACGAGGGCGCGTGCGATTACCTCGCCGTCCGCCTGCCGGACGGAACGTACACCGATCTCATTCAGGAGGGCAAGCTTGCCGATGAGGGCGTCACGCTTGCCGATTTCTCCGGCGGCAGGGCGAAGCAGGAGGGCTCCTACGGTCAGCTCGCGTGGAACGGCGAGCTGTACCACGCCTTCACCGTCTCCGCAGCAGACTGCACCCTCCCGAACCTCACCGCGCCGGACGGCGGCATCCTCCGTCTGAACATCTCCGGCGACTGCACCGTGGACGGCGGCGGCACGGAGTATGCCTGCTTTGAGGGCTTTGACTGCTTGCTCGTCACTGGCGACGGTACGCTGACGGTCTCCAATGCCGCCGCCCTCGACTGCGGCGGTGGGGACCTCCCCATTCCCTCGCTAGTGCTTGACGGCGATGTGACCCTGCGCTGCGACGACATTCGCCTCGCCGCTCCGAACACGGTCGACGTGCCCGCGCTCGCCGTGCTCGGCGGCACGCTCTGCACCGATATGCTTTGGCTCAGCAACGGTATGCTCATCAACGCCGGCGGCACGCTCAGCGTGCAGGGCTCCGTGCAGGAGCTGAAGCGCGCGGTGTTCCGCGACGGTACGACGCTCCTCGGCGCGGCAGAGCAGAAGGCGGAATTCATCCTCTCCGGCGGCACGGCGCACCTTGCGGGCGGCCTTGCCGAGGGCTCGACCGTCGAGGGCGGCGCGGGCGTTTTTTCCGCACAGAGCTTTTCCGGCGCGGCGGTCAACGACTATGGCGCCGTCCTGTGGGACGGCGCGGATGGCTCCGCCTATCGCGGCGTTTATGGCGCGGGCTATTACCCGACGGACTACAGTCCGGATTGGGCGGGTACGGTCCCCAGCGCGGTGTGGGATGCGCTGAACGCCGAAAACCCTTATGAAAACGACTGGTTCGCCGGTACGCTGACGCTGGAGAACACTCACGCGCCCGAGCTGCTGCCGTGGGGCGGAGCGCACCTGCGTGTCCTCGGTGAAAACACAGTTGGCGGGACTCTCGGCGGCACGGGCCTGCTCTTCACGGGCGGCGGTTCGCTCGCCGCAGGCGAGCTGAGCGTGTGGAGCTTGGGCAGCGTCCGCGCGCCCCTCCTCGCCGTGCAGGACGGCACGAACGTCCGCTGCGGCGCGCTGCACATGGGCAGCAATGCCGAGGAGAAGGGCACGCTGCTCGTGGAGAGCGGCAGCCTAACGGTGGGCGGTGAATTCTGGCTGCAAAATGCCGCGCTCACCGTCACCGGCGGCGAGCTGACGCTCGCGGGCGGCGCGAGCATCGACCGCGGCGAGGTGCATATCTCCGGCGGCACCGTCTCGTTTGAGCACGGACTGTGGCTCGGTGAGGGCGACATCGTCATCACCGGCGGCACCGTCATCGTTCCCGGCGGAGAAGCGGGTCTGACCACCGAAAACGGCAAGGTCACCATTTCCGGCGGCGCCGTTCGTGAGCCGTGACCGCATAAGGAAAAAGAGGCGCGAGCCGACAGCTCGCGTCTCTTTTTGTCGATTTTCGGCGACAAATCGTATAATTCATAGGCAATATTACATTTTGTATTCATATTTTCAGCCACATCGCCGCCAGATGCACGGCAAAGCAGACCGTCATGCCCACCGCCGTTGGCAGCGCGACGCCGACGAGCGTCCATTTCAGGCTCTTCGATTCCCGCGCGAGCGTGAGCGTGGTCGTGCCGCAGGGGAAGTGAAACAGTGAGAAGAGCAGCATACACAGCGCGGTCGTTCCCGTCCAGCCGTTCGCCAGCAGCATGGTCTTGAGCTCCGCGAGCGACGCGCCGTCCACCAGCGTTCCCGCCGAGGAGTAGCCCATGAGCAGGATCGGCAGCACGATCTCATTCGCCGGAAAGCCGAGCAGAAAGGCAAGCAGGATCATGCCGTCCAGCCCCAGCGCGCGCCCCAGCGGATCGAGCGCCGCCGCGCCGTGTGCAAGCAGCGTGGTATCTCCCACGGTGCAGTTTCCCAGCAGATAGATGAGCAGGCCTGCGGGCGCGGCGACCGTCACCGCGCGGCCGAGGACAAATACCGTCCGATCCAGAAGCGAGCGCACCAGCACCTGCCCCACGCGCGGACGACGGTAGGGCGGCAGCTCGAGGGAGAAGGCGGAGCTTTCTCCCCGCAGCAGCGTGGCGGACAGCAGGCGTGAGACGAGCAGCGTCACGCACACGGAGAGCACCAGCGCCGCGAGCAGTCCGGCGCTCGCACCGAGCATGGCTCCACCGGAAAGGAACGCGGTCAAAAGCGTGATGAGCAGCGGAAAGCGCCCGTTGCATGGCACAAGGCTGTTCGTCAGCATCGCGATGAGCCGCTCGCGCGGCGAGTCGATGATGCGGCAGCCCGTCACGCCGCAGGCGTTGCAGCCGAGACCCATGCACATCGTCAGGCTCTGCCGCCCGTGCGCCCCGGCGCGGGCGAAGCAGCGGTCGAGCACGAACGCCACGCGCGGCAGATAGCCCACGTCCTCGAGCAGCGTAAAGAGCGGGAAGAAGATCGCCATCGGCGGCAGCATCACTGATACAACCCACGCAAGCGTGCGGTACATTCCGTCCACCAGCGCGCCGCGCCAGAACGGCGGCAGGAAGGCGAGAAGCTCCCGCAGCGGCTCCTGCGCCGAAAACAGCGCCCGTGAGAGCAGCTGTGACGGCACATTCGCGCCCTCGACCGTCAGCCATAAGATCGCCCCGAAGAGCGCGAGCATCACGGGGATGCCCGTCGCGCGGGAGGTAAGCAGGCGGTCGAGCCGCCGGTCACGCCGCTGCGCGGCGGTCTCGTCCCGCCGCTCGCACAGCCGCACCAGCGCCGTAGCGTGGGCGGAGAGCGCACCCACCAGCGCGTCGCGCAGGGCGTCGCCGGTCAGCTCCCCCAGCTCGGCGCGGGCGCGGACGCAGACCTCCCCGATACGCTCCGCCGCCAAAGCGGGCAGATCAGCGCCGAAGCGGGCGAAGAACAGAGCGTCGTCCTCCAGCAGCCGCAGCGCGTAGAAGCGGCTCTGCTCCCGCGCGAACGGCGCGAGCGCCGGCTCCAGCACGCGCACCGCGCGCTCGACCGCGCGGGGATATTCGACCGCCGTCTCTCTCTGCCGCGGCTTTTCGCGGACGGCGGCGGCCAGCGCCGCGCGCAGTTTATCCAGTCCCTCTCCGCAGCTCGCTGCTGTGCCGACGACCGGCGCGCCGAGCGCGTGGGAGAGCGCGGGCAGGTCGAGCACGATGCCCTTCTTCGCCGCTTCGTCCAACAGATTCACGCACACGACCGCAGGAACATCCGCCGCCTCGAGGGTTTGCAGCACGAGGTTCAGGCTGCGCTCCAGACAGGTCGCATCCGCCAAAATGAGCACGGCCTCCGCCTCGCCAGAGCAGAGATAGTCCCGCGCGATCTCCTCCTCGGCGGAGTTGGGGAACAGCGAGTACGTCCCCGGCAGATCGACGAGCGTGAAACGCTCGCCGCCGTATGTAAGATCGCCGCGCGCCGCGGCGACGGTTTTCCCCGGCCAGTTGCCCGTGTGCTGCCGCAGCCCGGTGAGGGTGTTGAACACGGTGGATTTTCCCACGTTCGGGTTTCCCGCCAGAGCAATGATATGCGCCTCGTTCGGCATGGGGCGATCCCTCCTGAAAAATCAAAGCATTTCGATCTGCACGCCGCCCGCGTCCTCGCGCCGCAGCGCGATGACCGCGCCGCGCACGCCGTAGGCGACCGGGTCGCTCCACGGGGAAACGTGCAGAGCGCGGACGCACGAGCCCGGCACGAAGCCGAGGTCGAGCATCCGGCGGCGCTGTGCACCGGTGGAGCGCAGCGCCGTCACTACGGCGCTCGCGCCGACCGGCAGCGCGTCAAGTGTCATCCGCATCGGGGCCACTTCCTCTCCCTTTGTCAGGGTATGCGCGAGGCCGTGCGGTGGTGCGGAGCCAAAAAACAGCTGCCCCGAAGGGCAGCCGTCCGGCATGGTCTGTTTGATTGTCTGTCGGGGCGCTACACCTGAGGGTCCCAGGAGATGCTGTTTTCCCCGACGCGGATGTCTGTGGCAAGACAGATGCTGCGGCTCTCCGTCCCGTTCGTCACGGTGGCGGAAAGCGTAACGCCGCCGTACCGCGGAACATTCAAAAGCCGCACGGTGCAGATGCCGCCGTCCGTCGTCGTTTCAACGGAGATCAGACCGTTGTTGTCCGGCGCGCAGCTCGCCGACCACTCGTAGCCCTCGCCGCTGACGCTGGGGACGAAGCGGAATACCAACGCAATACCATCGATGTCGAGCGTCAGACCGCTGATGGTGATCGTGTCCGGCAGGGGTGCGGGCGTCGTTATTTCATTGCTCGGTGCCTTGCTGTTTTGGAGTGAACGGTATCCCGACAGCATGGTCAGCACGCCGCAAATCAGCACCAGTATGCCTACGACGCAGCGCAGAGATCTGTTCTGCTTTGCGATCCTCCGGATCTCCTCCGCAAAGGCTTCTCTCTCGGCAGCATCCCCCGCAAAAGCCGTTGCGGGTACCTCGCCGCACAAAGCAGCCGGCTCGCGGCCGCACAGCTCGTCTGTGCTCACGCCCAGCTCGTCGGCGAGCGACGCGAGCTTATAGAGGTCGGGGAGCGATTCCCCTGTCTCCCACTTGCTCACCGCCTGCCGCGAGATGCTCAGCCTTGCCGCCAGCTCCTCCTGCGTCATACCGCGCGCCTTGCGCGCACGGATCAGATTTTCCTGAAAGCTCATCGCTGCTCTCCTTTCCGTTTTCTGTCCTCATCGTAGCGCATTCTGCGGTGGCAGGCAAGAAAAGCTCTCGGGATTTGCGCAACAGACGGTTGCATCAGCCGTTTTTCGCGGCCCTTTCGGCGCGTTTGAGCTTGTAGAGCTCCTCGGCGGCGAGCCGCGTCTTGGCGACCACATCGCCATTCCCCTGCGGGAAGCAGTAGTAGAGCACGTCGCGGTCGCCGATGCAGATCATGTCGCCCAGCTCATACCAGAAGTAGTCAGCGTAGAGACTGTAGCTGGTCTCGGGCTTCTGCGTGAAGTCCAATTTTCCGCCGCAGCCCGTGAGGCGGAAGCCGTTCGCATCGTGGCGCAGGCGGCCCTCGCCGACGCGGCAGATCTGCCGGAAGTTGACCATCACGCAGATGCTCACCGGAGCGTCAAGCAGATAGCTGCCCTGCTCCAGCTCCTCGCGCACGCACGCGCGTTCCCACGCATACCAGTCGGGAACATGGGTGAATTTCGCCTCGGCGTTTTCGCATTCCAGCGCGCCCAGCTCCGTCAGACGGTAGCGCACGCCGCAGTCGCGGCAGATAAGCTCCGTGCCGCGGCCCTCCGTTTCGCCCTCGGTGCCGCAGTGCGGGCATTTGTAGAGCACGCGGTTGAGACCGTCGGCGCGGAACGGCTCGTTCACGACGACGCCATTTTCCTGCTGCCAGCGGAAGTTATCAAAGGAAAATTCATCCGCGAGCAGCGCGTTGATCTCGTCCGCGCTCTTCTCCGCGGCCTCCTCGGGCGAGAGCAGATAGCGCAGTTCCGCGGAGACATTGACCCTGCGGTTCTGCAGTCCGTTGTAGAGCGGGTCGCGCGCGAACGCGCCGCAGGTACGCAGCAGCACGATCGGCACGCCGAGCGCCTTGACGCACTTGCCGAGGCTCTCCGGCAGCGGCGTGGCCGTGCCGTCGAAGCTGTAGCTCGCCTCGGGATAGAGGAGGATGGAGCTTTTGAGCTTCTTCACCGCGTAGAGCATATCGCGCACGAGCGCGGTGTCCGGCTGAAACTTCCGCGTGGGAATGCAGCCGAGCGCGCGCATCAGTCCCGCCTTGCCCACAAAGCCGTCCGACGTGCAGACGATGTTGAAGGGGCGCGGGTAGAGCACCGCCGCAGCGATCTTCAGGTCCAAAAAGCAGGAGTGATTCATCAGAACGAGACAGGGCTCGTCGGGGCCGAGCCGCTCCATGCCCACGCGGTCACAGCGAAAATGCGTCGCGCGCAGGTCGGGCGCGGACAGCGCGCGCAGGAGCGCGCGGAACAGCATGGACGGACGGCGCGGCGGCGTGTGCTTTTCTCTCGGCTGCGCAAGCGCCTGCTCGTAGGGCATATCCACGACCTTGATCTTCATGGCGGACCTCCTGCAAGGGGATTTATGTTTCCTCAACAGGATACCATGAACAAGGCCGCAATGCAATCCAAAATCAGGCGCGGGCGAGAACGTGGCTGCGGTCGAGCACCGCGTAGACCGCGATGCCGGCGGCAATGCCGAACACACCCTGCACGAGGTTGCCGGGGATGGACGCCGCCGCGGCCAAGCCCTTGCCGAGCCACAGGCTCGCATAGCCGAAGTAGCCGAGGACCATGATGATCTCTGCCGCCGCGCCGCCGATAAGCTGCGCCGCCAGCTTGCCGCTGCGCTCCCGCATGGCCTCAAAAATATACGCCGCTGCGACCGCCATCGTGAACTTGATGACGAGCGTGCCGGGGGCATAGTGCGGATAGCTCAGCAGGTCGGCGAGCATCGAGCCGCGGCCC
>ERZ780218.1665-NODE-1665-length-12899-cov-4.312987_pt1 | contig 12899 bp, 7 predicted proteins | sample MGYA00510975_ERZ780218 | MGnify/ENA primary metagenome ERZ780218 (study PRJEB29588, sample SAMEA2152063) | human gut metagenome | biome: human gut; feature: human-associated habitat; material: faeces | place: Denmark | collected 2008/2010 ...
TAAACCAATCCACAGCACCTTGTCTATTGTAGCATTTTGTCCTTGGAGAGGGACTTTAATAACTACTACTTTATAATACGAGGAGGTTTATACATTATGAACGGTAAAAAGATTTTGTTTGGTGCAGCCTGTGACGGGCTGCTTTTGCTTTTGATGAGGGGCGCCTATTAAGCACCTTCGCAGATCCGGCAAACATTCCCATCGGGAGTTGTGCCCTTGATCAAGTTCGTAGATATGTTCTCCGGCATTGGTGGTTTCCGCGAGGGACTGACCCGTGCCGGAGGCTTTACATGCGTAGGGCACTGCGAAATCGACAAATACGCCAACCGCAGTTACAACGCCCTGTTTGACACGAAGGGAGAGTGGTTCATTGAAGATGCCCGAAAAGCCGACCCCAGCACCATGCCGGACTTCCAGCTGCTCTGCGGCGGATTTCCTTGCCAGACTTTCAGCATTGCAGGCTCCCGAAAAGGATTTGGAGATCCACGCGGCACTCTCTTCTTTGAACTGGCCCGCCTGGCTGAAGCCCGGAAGCCTCCGTATTTGCTTTTTGAGAACGTGGTGGGTCTCATCAATCATGACCACTGCAGGACGTTTGCGACAATCCTCAACACGCTGGACCGACTGGGGTATGGTGTGGAATGGCAATGTCTTAACAGCAAAGATTTTGGCGTCCCGCAGTCAAGAAACCGCGTGTACATTATCGGATATCTTGATGAACGATGTAGAGGAAAAGTATTTCCTTTCACCGAAACAGCAGGAAGTTCTCTTATTCAAACCCACGGCGGCCACCAAGGGGAGCGCGTCTACTCCCCCGAAGGATTAAGCTGTACACTGGCTGCCAATCCGGGTGGCTTCGGTGGCAAAACCGGGCTGTATGAGGTGGGAGTGCCGATCAAGTGCGCCACAAAAACCGGCTACCAGATGGCACAGGTCGGTGACAGCATCGACCTGAGTTACGCCACAGTCAACAGTCGGCGCGGGCGGGTCGGCAAAGAGATTGCGCATACACTTACAACGGGCTGCCAACAAGGCACTGTTGAAGTTCGCCCAGTTAAAAATCCCATCAAGTCCGACCTCGCCCGCAACACCGAACGCACCGGTAAGCCTGGCGCACCCATGCATACACTTACCACAAAAGACCGTCACGGCGTTCTGTGCGAGGGGCGCATCCGCCGCCTGACACCGCGTGAATGTCTGCGCCTGCAGGGCTGGGCAGATGACCGCATTGACACGGTGCTTGCCATCCAGAGCGATAACCAAGCCTACAAACAGGCAGGCAACGGTGTGACAGTCAACGTGGTAGAGGCCATCGGACGGAGAATTGCAGCCATGGATGCAGAACTGCGGGGTGAGACTCCTGCCCCTTGATTTCCGTGACCAATATTTTGGCTGTGAAATTGAACTGACCGGGATAAACCGCGCCACGGCAGCCCGAACGCTGGCCGATCTGTTTGGAACCCGCGCCGAGCATTCCGGCGGTGGCTACGATGCCTACCGTGTCAAAGATTTGGACGGTAAAGAGTGGAAAATCGTTCGGGACGCAAGCATTCACCCGGAAGGATATGGACGTACCTCTGCTTCGGGCGAGTATAAAGTCGAGCTGAACTCCCCCAAGCTGGAATACGCTGAAATGGAAAAGCTGCAGGAGGTTGTCCGCGCACTGCGCCGTGCAGGCGGAAAGGTCAATTCATCCTGCGGTATGCACGTTCATGTGGACGCCAGCAAGCACACACCGCAGAGCCTCAAAAATGTGCTGTCCATTATGTATTCCAAGGAGGACATTTTGTTTGCCGCCTTGAAAGTAAACCCTGTCCGAATCTCCAGCTACTGCCAGCCGGTGGATGAACCGATTCTGGAAGAAATCCGCAAGCTACCCAGCGGTGCGAGTATGGATCAACTGAAAGACCGCTGGTATCGCGGGCGGGACGGCAGTGATTATCACTACGACCAATCTCGGTATCGAGCGTGTTATGGCAAGAAAGCGATTATGTATCCCACGTTCCAAACTTTAATTGTACAGCGACAAAAATTATAAAAACAGTCTGTTTTTCTCTACATAATAACTATATAATTTGAGTATTCCAGATATGATGGAGGTTGTTATTGTGGATGATGGAAATCGACTGACCGTGTATGAACTTGTGGAAAGAGTTATCCCTTGCATCATTGCAAAGCACTATAGCGAAAACTATATTCAAGGCTTTCGTTCGACGTTTAGGAACCTGTTAGCGTACTGCAATAAAAATGAAAAGAAATATTTTACAGCGGAATTGGCTCAGCAGTTCATGCTGGATTGCTACGGTGTGCAGCCGGGAACAGTAGAACGGCGATGCTCACGAGTTCACCGTGCAATGGATTTGTTGTCAGACTACCAACACTTCAACGCGGTTATGCTTCGGCGGAGGTTGAATCGAGAGTTCCCTGCAGGACTGCAAGAAGGTGCGGTCAACTACTTGCAAAAGCTATCTCTCCACGGACGCAGGGAGAATACGCTGCGCAGCCACAGAAATGTTCTTCTTCGCTTTACAGATTATTTGTTCAGCGTTGGAGTCACGGATTACAAATTACTTTCAGCAGATATTGTAAATCGATACGTCAAAGTTGTTTCGTGCAATTACAGCAATTCGGTTGTAAGGCTCCATTACAGTATCCTTTTACGCTTTTTTCAGTACCTTGCGCATAGTGGCTACAAGGAAACAGATTTGTCTTTGAAAATGATGCCAATTGTAAAAGTATCCGCTTCCGCGCGAATTCCTACAACATTAGATCTTAGCCAAATCGAAAGTATCCTTGCTTCTGTTGACCGTGAAAGTCCACAAGGGAAACGCGATTATGCAGTTTTAATGATTGCAGTAAAACTCGGCATTAGAACCAGCGATATACGTAATCTTCGCCCTGCCAATTTTAATTGGGAACAGCATTTGGTGTCTTTCACCCAAGTCAAAACAGGAGAGCCGATAACTTTACCACTTCCCACAGATGTTGGATGGGCTGTAATAGACTATCTGAAAAATGGAAGGCCTGTAAGCGATGCCCCGGAAATTTTTCTCCGCGCAGTCGCTCCATACGTCTCTCTGCAAAATTTTGACAACATTCTTATTAAGCATATGCGAAAAGCGGGCATTCCTTTGGATTCAATAAAGCACCACGGGCTTCACTCGCTTCGACACAGCCTCGCAACACATATGTTAGATGAAGGAATCCCCATTACCTCGATTCAGGGTGTATTAGGACACATAAATGCCGATTCTACTCAAAAATATATTGGTGTAAATGTACGTCAGCTTCGCAGCTGCGCATTGGAGGTGACTGATTAGTGTTTGAGGAAAAACTTCTTGAACCCCATTTTACCAGTGTGCTTGCACCATATATGCTGGATGTTGTGGAGCAAAAACGTGCCCTTGGCAATAAATACAACGCCGGTGTTGAGGCACTCAGTGCATTCGATGACTTTTGCAATGAGCAACAATTGCGTATACCTGCCATTTCGAAAGAACTGCTGCAAAAGTGGGAGAAAAAGAGACCTCACGAAAACGAAACCACGCAATGTTTTCGGATTTCGTATGTGCGAATTCTTTGTAAGTATTTGCACAGCAATGGCTATGATGCTCCATGTGCATTCCACCCTGCGCCTCATGTAAATAGATGTTTCGTTCCCTACATTTTTACGAAAGACGAAATCGAGAGATTGTTTTCTGCGGTAGATTGTACCAAAGAATCTTCAGAATCTCCACTACGACATTTAGTTATGCCGGTTCTGTTTCGCCTGCTTTATACATGTGGGCTGCGCGTGTCAGAGGCTCTGCACCTTAAGGTTGCAGATGTTGATTTGGATGCTGGAGTTTTAGCCATATACGGTGCAAAAGGAGACAAAGAACGGCTGGTAGGAATTTCGGACTCAATGCTTGCATACATGAAATCCTACCGCAGTAATCCATTAGTGACAAATGCAAAAAGTATTTACTTTTTCCCTGCTCCTGATGGCGGATTCTATGATACAAGTACAATTTACGATATTTTTCGAAAATGCTTATTTGATGCCGGGATTCCACACCGAGGTCGAGGAAAAGGGCCTCGTCTCCATGATCTCAGGCATTCCTTTGCGGTCCACATTCTAAACAAATGGAGTTCCGAAGGAAAAGACATATATACCTGTTTGCCGATTCTCCGCACTGCTCTTGGGCATGACCGAATTACAACAACCGAAAAATACTTGAGGCTTGTCCCGGAAGCCTACATGGAAGTCACCGAACCATTCAATGACCGATTCCATACCATTACAGAGGTACTTTGCAATGAGGAATAGATGCAGCTACGCCGGTTTAGTCTCCGCATACTTTAGCGTGTATCTGGCAGGAACTAAAAATGTCAGTACAAATACAATTTACTCTTACCGGGACACCTTTGTTATTTTTCATGGCTACCTTGAAAAGTATTGTGGCTTTAAATTAGAGAAAATGCTTTTTAACGACCTTTCCCGCGAACTGATTCTTGAATTTCTACAATATCTTGAAACTGAACGCAAATACAGTATATCTTCTCGAAACCAACGACTTGCTGCGCTGAAGTCATTTGCAAAATATGTACAAATTGAATGCCCGGATGAAATGATTCTGTGTCAGCGCATTCTTTCAATTGACAGCAAAAAAGCAGCAAAGCCGACGGTTCAATATTTGAGTAACCAGCAAACCGATATTCTAATGGAACAGCCTGATATTTCCACGCCAAAAGGTCGCAGAGACTTGGCGATGATTCTTCTCCTTTACGATTCAGCTGCACGAGTGCAGGAACTTTGCGATTTAAGAATCTGCGATATCCGACTAGATTCACTACCGGTTGTACATTTATTAGGGAAGGGGCGAAAAAGTCGAGATGTTCCGCTTACCAAACCGTGTGCACAGGTATTGCGCCAATACATTTGTGAGAACCATCTTGATATACCAGAACGCCGCAATGACCAGCTGTTTATAAATCCGCAAGGGAAAAAGTTGACTCGCAGCGGTGTTTCCTACGTGCTAGCAAAATATATCCACAAAGCAAATACTGCGGTGGATTCATTTTTTCCGCAGATTACACCGCATTGTCTCCGGCATTCTAAAGCAATGCATCTTGTTGAGGCAGGCAAAAATCTCATTTATATTCGTGACTTTTTAGGGCACGAATCTATTGAGACAACACAGGTTTACGCAAAAGCTAATCCCGAAGCCCGGCGCAAGGCATTAGAAACAATGGACACGAGGATGAATACGCCTGCCATGCCGGATTGGAACGACGACCCTGACTTAAAGGCGTTTTTAAAGACCTTGTAGAAAATTATGCTGAGATTTCTGGTGAACAGTCTCGAAGTAACGTCTGTTCTAAAAGATTCTCCGCATAACTTTTTTCTGCGCATAACAGACGATACAGGCGCTATCCCGCCAAGGGTACACGGCCTCGATGGTGCCGCCGACAACTGCCTGCTCGGCTTCAAGGGTGTGTTCAATGTCGGCTTCGCGGGGGTATTTTCCGGGTTCAACAATCAGAACTTTCATCGGAATCCTCCTCATCGGAAGTTTCTTTCAGCGCATTTTTCTGCTTAACGGTCAGCAGCACGATACCTGTCGCAGACGCAAGGAACACGACTACAATAGCCAGCAGCGGGAAACCATCTCCTGTCTGCGGGAGAGTCTGCACCTTATGCGGTGTAGGCGCAGGTGTAGGCGCAGGGGTTGCAGCGGGCGTCGGCTGCGGTGTGGGAACAGGCGTGGGCGCGGGGGTTTCCTCGCGGGGCGTGGCTTCGTCAATCATCTGAATTAACCGCTTGTCGGCGCGTGTCCATTCAACATCCGCATTTTCGCGGACGAGCAGAGAAATCACATCATCCACAGATTCCAACTTGAACTGCACCGATTCGGCAATTTCAAAGCCAGCCGGGGCGGCATCTTCGGTCAGGGTGTAGATGTACTCCTTGCTGTCGTCCGACAGTTTGAGGGAATCATTTGAAATGGGAACACGATGCGTTTTGTAGTCGGTTGTCCAAGTGTCAATAACTTCGCCGCCAGCATCACGGATCGTCAGCGTAGCGCCCGGCAGCAGATTTCCTGCAATGTCTGTTTTGTCGATATCCAGTACAGGCGCGTCCTGCATGATGATTGTGGCATTATCGAGTTTTGTCCAATCATCGTTGGATTTCACATATACCTCATTGACCTGCTCTGTACCGTTCTGCACCAGCTTGAACACGATGCTTTCGGCTTCGGTGTAGCCATCCGGGGCACGAGTTTCGGTCAGAGTGTACGCTTTTTCCAGCTCCAGACCTCGCACGGTGTGCGGCACTTTGCCGGAGGTCCAGCCCTCGATCAGACTGCCGTCTGCATCGCGGATTTCCAGCTTTGCACCGGGCAGCTCCTTTCCGTTGGTGATGTTCTGTTTGGAAATGTCCACACTGGTGCGCAGGTTGGTGTTTGTACCATCTACGACCTGCCACGCGATTTGCTGACCCTCATAGGTGAAGGAAACTTCCATAGGGGTGCTGTTCAGCAGGTATCCCGCAGGGGCGGTGATTTCCACAATGCGGTACCTGCCGCTGTTCTCGCGGCTGGTACTTCGCGGGCCTGCAGGGTCAATGTAATATTCTCCGCGAATCGGCACGTCCACATCGAACCAAGTAAAACCGTTGGCATTGGTGGCGCTGCCGGTGCTCAGCTTTGCACCGGCGTCCAGCAGCTTTGTACCGTCTGCGGAATAAATGTCATCCACGGTGTAGAGTTCATACACCGCACCGGGCAGATAGGTCTGCGCCTCACGGTCCTGCTTGTAAATGCCTACACCGATTTTGCCAACCTTGTCACCGGGCTTTTCAGGAACCGGCAGAACCCGCGCATTTTCAAACACAAGCGTCTGCCCATTCTTGTGGGCATCCGAGGCATCCTTGACATTCACAATGCTGTACGAACATTCCTTGTCGCCGTCCTGCTCGTGGCCGACAATAGTTTTTGCCAGCACAATGTCGTTTTTCTGGTTATCCCAGCCAAATTCGACCGTGTAGCTCTGGTTTGTCAGGATAAAGCCGTAAGGTGCTTTTACCTCGGTAACAGTATACTTACCCAGCGGCAGGGTCACGGTGACTTCGCCTTTGGTGCCATCATGGGTGATTTTCAAGAAATCATAGGTAGCCTGTGTGCGGGTGGGGCTGAATTTTACTTCATCCACCTGACCCTTCGCGCCGGTGGTAACAGTTGCCACCAAATCGCCGGATTTGTACCAGTAAGTGCCTTGGCGGTCAGGTGTGGCAATGTCGGCTGCAGCGTGGATTTCGTACACCGCGCTTGCAAGGTTGTCCTGCGTGTAGATGAACTGTCCATCTTGGTAGTCGGTCAGCACATTGCCCAGCTTACGAATGGTAAGCTGACCGAGTGTTTCGTGGTTGCAGTATTTCTCCATGATGATGTACTCATCCATGTCGTTGGTGGCATTGCCCACGACCTGCCAGACGCGGTCAGACTTGATTTCAAACTCCACCGAGTAGGCAGGATCGTTATAGTACCCCTCCGGGCCTTGCAATTCTTCAATCAAATATCTGCCAAGCGGAAGTTTTTCGGGTGTTTTCATAAGACCGTCTGCATCGGTGTAGAACACATCCGTTTTCTTGGTGGCGCTGCCGCTGGCTGGGTCGATCATGGAAATACGGGTCTTGCGGTCTTTTTCGTCCAGTCGATACAGCGCAAAGGCTGTGTTGGCGATTTTGACCGCCTTGCCGGTTTCTGTGTCGGTCTTGATGAGTTGCAAGTAACCCTCTAATTCTTCGTCCAGAATGTTGTAGGTCATGTAGTCGTTGCTGGCGGTGGTGACGCTGCCCGCAGGAACTGTAAATCGGCTTTGCGGGCTGTTGGCGTCCACTGTCACGATGAACGGATCACACTGGAACACATCCTTGGGGATGGTGGTTTCCACGACAAGGTATTGCCCATAGGGCAAGCCTTCAACGCGGAAAACGCCCTCATCGTTGGTGAACATTTCTCCCAGCCGATATTCAGCGGGCTGATCCGTAGGTATCCAGCCGTTGCCCCTGCCGTTGGCATAGTCGCCGTCTGCGGTCAAGGTCGCGTTATAGGCGTTGACCGTATCGGTGCTGCTCTCGAACATATTGGCAATGGCCTGACCTTCGGCGGTGAAATCGTACTTGAGCGTCAAATTATCGTAGTTATCCTTGCGGTAGGCGTCCAAAATGCTTTGTGCATCGTAGCTTCCATCCGGGTTCTGCTTGAACTGCGCGGCCTTGCTCAATTTGGAAATACGATAGACAGTAAAGCCCGCACCCTCCAGCTTCAGCGCCGGAGAGGGCTGACCGGTGGTGGAAACAAGTTTTTGCAAACTAAAGCCGGATTTGAGGACTTCGTCTTGGCTTTCCTGCCCGGCGTGGATGTGGTAGGTGGATTCATCCGCATAGGACAGGGTTTTGTAATGATTGACCTCATCGCAGAGGTAGCCCTTGGCGTAAGACAGATAGTACCCATCCCATGCTTTGCTGCCGTCCAGCTTGCGGCTCTCGGCTACAGCAGAATACTGGTTTTTGTAGATGTAGTCGGTGTACTCGCCGCCCTTGGTGGCAAGGCTGCTGTACTTGCCTGTGCGTTCGAGCTTTTTGTTCAAAAGCGGATACTTCCCGGTAACATACAGCTTGCCGTTTCCGTCGATGGGCAGCACCAGCCCGGTGGCACGCTCGACCAGATAGTAGCGGCCCATGTACAGGTTGGCAAAAGCCAGCTTTCCGTCTGTAATCTTGGCGGAGGCTACCAGCCGGTCTTTCTGCAAAATAGGTAAATAATCCGTATCCCAGCCGCCATTGGTGAGGACAGTGGTGTGCCAAAGGGGCGTGCCGTTGGCATCGGTGATTTTGGAGTAATCTACGACACCCGAAACACCGTCCGGGTGTTCAAGCGTGTCTGCGGCGTACAGATCGTACACAGCGCCCTCCAGTGTGGTATCTCCGTTGCTGCCCGCAGCCAGATACCGTGCGGCGTCCAAGTCAACTTTTGTCAGCAGGATATTACCGAGGACACGGTCGTTCTGCATCTTGTCGGCATTGGCGTGCATGGTGTAGGAATCTTCGTTGTTGGCAATGCCGGTGGGGTCTGTGGTGTAGGTCTTATCTGCATTGCGGTCACCAAAGGTGATAGTGACGATGCCCTCGCCGGTGTCGATGAGCTTGCCGCCGCTGTTGGCCGTGCTGATGTCAGCGTTATAATCGGCGTTGCCCAGCCAAATCGTCTGACCGTCCAGCGCTTTGGTAATTTCGATGGCATACGCCCGCTTGCCCAGCACGGAACCGGCTGTGCCGGGAGTGTTCACATCCGTCCAATCACCGTAGTACCCGCTGGGGGCGCGGCTCTCCACGATGACAAACTTGCCCTCGTTGCGCTGGGTATAGAACAAATCATCCGAACCGCCCGCATAGTCGCTGTGGTTGATGACCTTGTAAGTGCCATCTGCTTGGCGCTCGACTTTGTACCGGTTGTATCCGCCAAACGGGATATAGCACTGCCGAACGGTGTCCCACTCAAAAATTTTAAACTCGGCATTGCCCTTGATGCGCTGCTTGGTTTCACTGTCGATTTTGTCGATGCTGACTTTTACCGACCATTCGTCGTTTTTCATCTGGTAGTCGTTCGAGCTGTTGGCAGGAACCGTAATCGTTTGGTGGCTGCCCAGCGCACCGGGCGTGGAATCAAAGCCATGCGGGATGGTGATTTCATCGTATGCAAAGGTGACATTCGCAAGCTGCGCCCGCGCCGAGGCAATAGCGGCATCCACCATGCCCTGCGCTTCGTTCTGCAGCTGCCCGATGGCTGCATTCTTGGCGGCTTCTGCAGCGGCGTCTGCTTCGGCTTGGCTGGTGAACGGTCCTTCCTGCCCGGAAAGCGTACTGGTGCTGGTCTTGGACACCTCATAGTGAACCGTCCATGTGGCAGAACCATCGCCGCCGTTGAGGTGAAAACTGTCATCCTGCGTGTGACCACTTGTGGTAATGGTCTGCGCGGTGGCAGGGCTCATCTGCCAACTGCCGCCGTCCACGCTGCCGCCGGTTCGGCTGGGCGTGACGGTAATGACCGCGCCGTCCACCTTTTCCAGCGTGTTCAGCTGAACCTTGTCGGTATTGACAGTGAATGTCAGATCAAAGCTGCCGCTGGCGCTTTGCGCAGGAGCTGTCCATGCAGCGGAATAATACTTCGGTTCCGGAACACTCGGCACATCCGGGATCTCAGTGCCGCCCGCAATTTCTTCACCGACCAGTGCCACAACCTGCCACGCATACCCTGCGGGCGGGTTATAGATGTAGGTGTAGTAGCCGTTTTCCCCGGACTGCGCATCTGTACCGTTTACCAGTTCTTCTGCAGCAGCAATATAGGTCTGCGCCGCGTAGCTGTCGGGATAGTTTTCCATGATCCACTGCTGGGTTTCATCGTAAAGGCTGCCAAGGATGTCCGGCTGTTCTTCACAGCCTTCAGGATCATCTTCAAGGCTTGCCACAACAGGACGGTCATCCAGCATATCCAGACTCAGCTGACCAAGACCGCCCCAGATGTTGACCTGGTTTGCATAGTGGTTGCCGGGGGTATACTGGCCGGGTTCAAGGCGGGACACATGAGAGAAGCTGTAGGTGGGGCACCCCTTGGGCTGGCCGTTCAGGCCGTGGCTGCAGCAGTAGGCTTCCTGACCGTTGAACCAAATGAGCCATGTGCCGCCCTCTTTGGCTATGCTGGTGATTTTGCCGGTGGCATACGGCGGAGTCGGCCCTGCAGCATAGGCAGCAATGCCGTCATCACCGGTGTCGGCATACATCTGTGTGGGTGCAGCATCCTCGCTGATCTGTACATGGATAGATTTTGACTGCGAACTGCCGTCCGAATCCGTATAAACCAGCTGCGCCGTAAAATCGGCAGAGGCTTTTACATACAGGCCGGTGGCTGCCGCCGATTGCTCCGAGTATGTCTGGTGCAGGATTTCAGCCTGCTCCTGCTCGTCTGCCGGGATAGGCTCATAATCGGTGGAGCGGTAACTTAAAAGCTCTACACCGTCCGGCAGTATGATTTCGGATACCGCACCGTCTGCCGGGTATTCGACCTGCGCCAGCAGTGGAACAATGGCATAGTCTGTACCGGGAGTTTTGCCGATTGTGACCGTGTTCTCATCTGCGTTCAGCGCATCGGCATCCATATGGGCATCTACGCCGTCATACAGGTCAGAAGCCCACGCGGAGATACCGATTTTTGTCTCGCCGGTTGCCACGGGCAGACCCATGCTGCCAAGATAACTGCCGGTAGGCGCGTCCGGCAGATCGTCGTACAGATTTTCAGTGATCTGTGAAAGATTCGGTGTCGGGACATTGGCTTCAGCGGTTTCCGGTGTGGCCGCTGAAGCTGTCTCCGGCGTGGCTGCGGCATCCTCCGCAAAAGCGGGCAGCGCTGCGCCCAGATTTGTGAGCGCAATCCCTCCCGCCAGCAGCAGCGACAAGCCCTGCTTTATTCTGTGTTTGTTCTTCATACTGGTTCTCCTTTTGTTGCAAAAGAAAAAGCCCGCTGCGGGGTGCAGCGGGCTTGGTTAGCGTTCGGGAACGTGTTTCTTAGGGACCGGCGCGGCTCTTGCCTTGTAGGCTTTTCTGTATTTTTCGTCAGCATCATAGAACTGCTGCGGAGAGATACCGGCATCCAGACACCCCTGCAAAACAACCGCATTGTAGCGGCTGCTGACCGGGAGCAACTGGTCGCGGTACGGCTCGTTCATCGTGTAAACCATGATTTCGTGCGGTGTGCCGTCTGCATCCGTGACCGTCACGGTTTCCTTGTCATAGAATGTCGGGTAACCCTCGTAACAGTCAAGCTGTGATTCGTCATGGTCGGTGACAGACCAGATCAGCCCTTCAACGCTTGCGCCCTCTTTGGGCAAAATCGTCAGGTAGCCGCGCCGGAACGCCAGCTCATAGCCGTCCAGCTTGGCGATACCCACGGCGGTTGCCTCCGGGCAGCGGTAAGCCATCTGTTCAAAATTCAGATTGGAACCGTAGGCAAAATATTCTTTTTTCGACATTTCTTCTCCTATCTGGCCTCGCCTGTGCGAGGCCTTGATTGGTTGCTGGGATATAGCGACTTATCATGGCGCCACGCCTTATCACCGGGCAGATTTTTCAGCAGGTGCATCCGAACATTTTTGTACTCAGGACCAATCAGCCCCAGCCGCAACAGAAAGGTGCGGAAGGTGAACGCCGGATTATCCCCGATAGGCGTTTTCCGGAACTGCGTGTACTTTTGGTTGATGCCCTGCGCCGAGATCGCCATAGCCAGAATGATGTTTGCTTTGGCTTCACCCGCATGGAGCGTGGAATTGAACAGGCGCCATTCGATTGTACCGTGATAGAATACAGAATGCATATTGCAAGCCCTGTACCGTGACGAATGGTAGTGATAATCACTCCCATCCCGCCCTTGATACCAGCGATCTTTCAGTTGATCCATACTCGCGCCGCTGGGCAGCTTGCGGATCTCTTCCAATATCGGCTCATCCACCGCCTGACAGTAGCTGTCGATGCGGGCAGGGTTGACTTTGAGTGCTGCAAACAAAATGTCCTCTTTGGAATACATGATAGAAAGTACATTTTTCAGACTTTGCGGCGTGTGCTTGCTTGCATCCACATGGACATGCATTCCGCAGCTGTCGTTTACGATGCCCCCTGCGCGGCGTAAGGAACGGACAACCTCCTGCAGCTTTTTCATCTCGCCGTATTCGAGTTTCGGAGAGTTCAATTCGACCTTATAGGTTTCCCCAATAAGAACAGACCGCCTGCGGCTTTCGGGATGGATGCTGCCGTCCCGAACGATTTTCCACTCTTTACCGTCCAAATCTTTGACACGGTAGGCATC
>ERZ780218.1670-NODE-1670-length-12863-cov-7.313866_pt1 | contig 12863 bp, 9 predicted proteins | sample MGYA00510975_ERZ780218 | MGnify/ENA primary metagenome ERZ780218 (study PRJEB29588, sample SAMEA2152063) | human gut metagenome | biome: human gut; feature: human-associated habitat; material: faeces | place: Denmark | collected 2008/2010 ...
CGTTATCTAATCTTATAACATTTCCCAAATCTAACCACACCCTTAATCTCTTTGAAGCCCATATAAAGAGCGATACGGTCATATTCGACTATACGACAAAAGAGGGCAAACAGAACGTATTCAAATTTCCACTCACGGGTTTTAACGAGAAATATTTAGAGCAGTTCATATAAATCAATAAATGTAATCCTTAAAAAACGATAATATAGTTTCAAAACTCTGCTTTGGAAACAACTCTTTAAAGTGCGGTGAGTACAAAAGAGTATCCATTTGCATCCATTTTATTTCAAATCGCTGAGCAACAGAATTCGGATTGACTTTTGTTGATTTACATGATAGAGGTTGATAATAATTATCCCATTCACAGGTTATTGTGTTGTCATTACAATTAGAGAATCTAAACCTGCATTCTGAAGAATTAGAATCTATATTTAACTGTGGGTAAATCAACCAACATTGACCAATAAATCGACATAATTGATTGTAAAACTGATCTGCATGGGAATCTAAAAACTCATCAATGGATATTCCAAAGTTTTTCAGTATATATAATAAATGGGTAACTTGGTTGTAGCTGGAGATGCAATAATTATAACCATTGTATCCATTTAGCCCGCTATACGGTGGAATATCTTCTTTTCTGATATTGTAATTGGATTGGTTTAATAAGAAATGGGTAATGTGTCGAATGTTGGTAATTATTTTTTCACAATTCTCATATTTCCGCATAATAAGGTCTGCCAACCGCTCGCAAATAGCAGGAAACGTATCTTTACTAAAAGGTATTTTCTGTAAAATCCATTCTTCAATCACATCATTCAATGAATATTCATAGGGCGTGGAAGACGAGAATTTATGGATATAACCCGTAAAATCTGTTCTCTCCCCATAAAAATGATGAAAGATATTCTTGATGTTTTGAAAATGGCAAACCAGCAATATTTTATCGAAATTGTATTTATTCAAAGGGTTGCCATGTGCAAGTTTTTGTTCTGAATAATCTTGCATATCCCAATGTGCGGAAAATACATTGAGGATGCGGAATATATGGGCAGGATCAATTCTATCCATATCTTCAATAACAAGGATAACTTGCCTGCCACTATTTTCTTTAATATCTGTTATTAGTTGATAAATAATCCGTGATATAGGGTCAAATTCATATATCCCTCCTTTTTGGCTTGCAAATTCATCCAAATATGATTCGATACTATCGGACTGGGAATGATTGGCTTTCTCTGAAAAGTCTTTGAACTTGGCAATGTTGTCCCGAAATACTTTTATAGCATCTTGGGGAATACTGGCCAAAGAGGATGCAATTAAAGAAACAATATCCGATACAAGGTCTTTTCCATGTTGATTTAGGAATTCCCATAATCTCAATGAAAAGCCATATTTTTCATCCGAAAAATCGATCTCGGATGTCATCAAGATTTGCAACAATATATCTCGCTTAATGTACTCGAAAATATCCTTGTTCTCTGCAACTTGATAATTTACAGGATATATAGTGATGAATATATATTTATCGGATAATTGCTTCTTAACTTCATTCAGAAAGAAACTCTTTCCGTCTCCAAATCGGGCAGATAAAATACCACGGCAATTATTATTAAGATAGTCAGAGAAAGTCGTGATTTCGGAATCTATCGGAATAATATCGTTCATAATGTTTGGGGTCAAAGTTTCTCAAAATTACAATATTTCCTTTATAGATACAAAAGCAACACAACATTCTTAAAAGGAGAGACCAGGAAGGAGGGGAAAATTTTTCGCCGATTTTCCGCCCAATTTCCGTCTTTTTTCATAACTTTAACTAATTATTATTAACCTTGCAACTTGTGTAAACCGCTGTGTAAACCGCAAATATCGAAAGGAGTTTTCTGCAATGAAAATGTGCCCCACGACGCACTCTGACGCACATTTAGCCCATAGCTCAGTTGGTCAGAGCAGCGGACTCATAATCCGAAGGTCGTGGGATCATGCCCCTCTGGGCCCACAGAAAAAGAGGTTACGAATTGCCGTAACCTCTTTTTTCGCACTCTTCGGGAACGGCGTTATTCCAGCTTCGCCGCGTCGGAGGCCAGCTTTTCGTAGATGGCGACCATTTCGCCGAACGATCCCTCGCCGCGTTTCAGCTCGTACATGAAGACGCCCTTGTAACCGACCTTCATCAGCGCCCCGTACAGCGCGGGCCAGTCGATCTTGCCCTTGCCCGGAAGCCAGTGACGCTCATCGACCATGTCGTAATCCGAGACATGGACGGTCGCAATCCGGTCGCCGCACGCCTCGACGAAGTGCAGCAGGTCCTCCGAAAGCAGGTGGTTCGTGTCGAAACAGATTTTCACCTCGGGATAAGGGGCGATGATGCGCAGCAGCTCGGCCGAGTTCCGCCCGAGGCACGTGCGGGGCAGATCCTCGATGCACAGCTGCGCGCCGATCCGCGCCGCCTCCCTGCGCAATATGCCGATCGAAGCGATGCTGTTCCGGATACGCTGCTCGCGCTCCCCGTCCGCAATCGGTTCGGAACTGGGATGCAGCACCAGTTTCTCCGGTCCCACTTCGCCGCAGATCGCGATCATTTCGGTCAGGAATTCGAGGTTGGCCATGCGGGCGCTGTCGTTCAGCACCGAGATGTCCAGCTTACGGGAAAACGGGAGGTGGCACGACCAGACCTTCAGACCGGCCTCGTCGGCCATGTGTTTGGCGTGCAGCGCCTTCTCGCGGATTTCAGCCACGGTCCCGCGGCCGCTGATGCCGATTTCGACATACTCCACGCCGGCCTTCGCGGCGGCGGCCATCTCCTCGGGGCTCATGCTGCTGGTCGAGCTTCCGACGCCGAGACACTGGGCCGTCAGGTTGGCGGCGCACACCAGCGCCGCTGCCGTAAACAGAATTCTTTTTTTCATCGCTTCCGGTTATTTGGTGTAGTTTTTCACGCAGCGGACGTTCAGATAAATATCCTTGGCCGCCTCCTGATTGGTCTTGGTCTGAAGGTTCAGACTCGTACCGCTGATGACCAGCGAACGGGCCGTCGAGGCGTTGGTCTGCCCGATGAACCACACGTAGCCCCATTTGCCCAGCGCGCCGCTGTTGAAACTGCCGTCGGCCTTCTGATAGCCCAGCGGATACCAGCCGAAACCGATGCTTTCGGCCCCGTCGACGAATTGCAGGAGGGGTTCCCCGGCGTCCGTGAGCGTCATATTCGCCTGATTCCAAATACCGCCGTCAACGATACGGCCGTTGCCGCCGCGCAGCCATGCGCCGACGTTGCCCGTATTCTTGACCGTGCAGCCCGACTTGTAGAATCCGGCCTTCGTAATGGCATTCTCGGGTTTCCCGTCGTGGCCGCCGGAGAAGGTGTATCCGCCCTGCGCGAAATCGTCGGGAATGGCATACTCGCTTTTGATAGCCATCAGCATGTCCCACCAGTCGTTGGCGTTGGCCACGTGCCAGCCTTCGGGACAGCAGCCGCGTATCTGGACGCCGAACTCGCCCTCCTCCGTACCGTCGAGTTTGAAGGCGTTGCCCACGTCGTCCACCCCTTCGTAATTCTGCACATAGGGACACTGCTCCGCCGTACAGCCCGATATGCCGGTCATCGCCTCATACCAGGTGTAGTAACGGCCCTTTGCGTCGTTCAACCGCTGCAAATGCGACGCCTCCAACCCCGCAACCGAGAAAGCCGTCAGGTCGGGCGCAACGCCCAGGTTGCCGTCCTCGCCCGCTTCGTGGCAGTTCTCGGTCATCCACCAGCGTTTGCCGTACTTCTTGATCGTATAGCCCGGCAGCTCGATGGGGACCGACACGGTGATCGCCGCGAAATACTCGCGCACCTTGCTCGCACCCAGTTCGTTTTTGGCCACCACCGACACCGACTGGGCGGGAATCACCACGTCGTCGTTGACCACCCTGACGGTGATGACGTTGGTTCCCTGACCGTCGATGATCGAGATTTTCGACTTCTCCTGCTCGGCGATCGTCCATTCGTAGGTCTCGGCCCACTGAACCTTCGAAACCGAGAAGGTGAACTCTTCGCCGCCGTTGCAGGTGAGCGTTGCCGGCACCTTCGTGATCGGCCCGGGTTTCTTGGGAACGGTCATCTCCTGGATTTCCTCCTCGGTGTCGCGTTTCACGGCCTCGGTGCAGGCGACCAGCGCCGCAGCGGCGGTCATGCATGCCGCGGCCATCATGTATTTTCGGATGTTTTTCATCGTTTTTGCATTTTAAGTTTTACAAAGTGTGAACCTCGGGATACCCGAACGGATTCTCCACATACCAGCGGGCCTTGTAAATCTGGTAGCCCGCGCGGTTGAACAGCCGGTTGCCCTTCATGTCGCACACCTCGGCCGACCACCAGTTGCTCCCGCCCGACGTGGGGCGCATGACGATCGTGGAATACCCCTCCGGACCCGTCGAAATGCTCTTGATGGTGTTCTGCTGGAAGATCTCCACGTCGAGGAACTTCTCCGCCGCACAGTCGAACTTGTAGACATGCTGATTCGTCGATACATACATCGCATCCTCCCCGCAGACGGGCGCCAGGTCGTGGGCATCGGTATTCCCCGCCGCCATATCGTAAGAGCGCACCTGCGTCAGTTCCGGAGCCGTACGCTTCCCGTTGTAGGCGAGCTTGAGCAGCTGGGCGCCCGTCGCCGTCCAGAGGCAGCCGCGCTTCCGGTCCCAGACCACGTTGTGGGCCGAATGGACCGGCATGGTGAAGGCGGGTCTGGAAACGTAGCTGTCGGCGCCATTGTACACGTAGACGCTCAACAGGTTGCCCGTGCTCGACGCCACGACGACATTCCCGTCGGGCAGCACCTCGGCCGAGTGGGGGTTTCCGCCCGGCTTGGCGTAGAACATCGCCTTCTTGTCCGCAATGCGGATCAGCGCCACGCCGCCGCCCGAAGCCGTGACGAGCACGCACGTACGGTTGTAGACCGGTTTGGCCTCGTCGGGCAGATCGAACCACGCCTGTTCCGCCGCCGAAAGCCCGCTGTCGGCGGCCGTCCACTCCCAGGCGACCTTCCCCGTCGGCTGGTCGATCATCACGATCCGGTTCTTGGCCTGCTCGGTCAGAATCATCACCTTCGTGGCCTTGTCCAGGTCGATCGTCTCCTCCTTGTCGTCGCCCGGCCGCCAGGGAACGTAAGGTCCCTCCTCCTCGTCTTTGCTGCAAGCCTGAAGGAGGAATGCGGCGGCCAGTATCCACAGATATTTTTTCATAATTGCCAGTTAGCGGTTGTCGGATTAATAATTGGGATTCTGTTCGAGTTTCTTGTTCAGCAGGATCTGGTCCGCCGGAACGGGCCACCAGTAGTCGCGGTCGGGGTCGAACGCCCGGACGGCGATGTCCGTGCCCGCATAGTCCTGAATCACGGCGTTCATCACCAGCTCGGCGGTCATCCAGCGGCGGATGTCGTTGTAATAAAGCCCCTCGCCGGCGAATTCGACGCGGCGCTCGTGGCGGATGATCTCGCGCATTTCGGACTGGCTCTTCGAACCGTAGGCGTAGGTGGGCATGCCGACGCGGCCGCGCACGCGGTTCACGGCGTCGTAAACGGCATCGGAGGGCGTGGCGTCGACCTCGTTCTGCGCCTCGGCGAACATCAGCAGCACGTCGGCGTAGCGGATGAACATGTAGTTGGTCTCGCCGTTGCTGTCGTCCGAATCGCGCTTCTGCGCGTCGTAGATCGTGAGTTTCCGGTGTGCGAAGCCCGTGAACTGGCACACCTCCCCGGCCGGGCAGTTGGCCTTGCCGAGGAACGTGCTCCCGGGATAGAAATTCGTCGCCGCGAAACGCGGATCGAGGTTGTCGTACTTGCCCATCGTGGCCGCACCGTCGGTCGTCGTCCGGTAGTCCATCACCAGATCGAGCAGCGGTGCGTTGTTGCGGTACTGGACGCTGTAAACGTTGAACGAATTGACGGCCGTGTTCTTGGTCTTCGAAAATTCGATGTTGAAGACGCACTCGCAGCTGTGCTCGTTCGCCGGCAGGAAGAGTTTCCGGTAGTCGCCGAACAGGTCGTAGCCCGCCTGGGCCTCCTTTTCGATCACGGCTTTGGCCGCATCGGCCGCAGCCTGCCATTTCGCGGCGTCGTTCGAGGGGTTGACCAGCTTGCTGGCCTCGAAAAGCAGCAGACGGGCCTTGAGGGCCATCGCCGCGCCGCGCGTGGCGCGCCCCTGGTCGGCGGCTTTGGTCCACTGCCAGTCGAGCAGTTCGCGGTCGATGATGTCGTTCAGATCGTCGAGAATCGCCCGCACCACCTCCTCGCGCGAGGCGCGGGGCAGCGAACCGTGCGCATAGACAGGCTCTTCGAGGATCAGCGGCACGCCGTTGTAATAGGTCACCAGCATGTAGTAATAGAGCGCGCGGAGGAACTTGGCCTCGCCCTCCATCTGCACCCTGCGGTCGTCGGCCACGACGGCGGCAGGCAGGCGGTTGAGATGGGTGTTGCAGCGTCCGATGCCCTCGTAGCACTTTTTCCAGCGGTTGGCGATGATGCCCGAGCTGTTGGCCGTGTGGGTCCCCTGGGCGATGACGTTGTATCCGCCCGCGTTGTTGTAATTATAGGCGTTGGGCGTGCAGGTCTCTTCGAGCAGCGGCGCCGAGTCTCCGAACAGCGCGCTGTTGGTCAGTATATTGTAACAGCCGGTCATGGCGGCCTCGGTTCCTTCTTCGGTTTCCCAGAACGTCTCGACCGTATATTTGTCGGTGGGAATGGTGTCGAGGTTGCAGGAGGCCAGCGCCGCCGCACCGCAAAGCATCAATCCGATTACTGTTTTTTTCATGTTTTTCCGTATTTGAAGCGATTAGAAAGTAATGTTGAAGCCGAAGTTGATCGTCCGCAGCGAAGGATACTGCATCAGGTTGGTCGACGAAAGGTCGATCTCGGGGTCGAACATCTTCAGCGGGGAGATCGTGAAGAGGTTCTCGCCGTTGACGAAGATCTGGCACTGGCTCATTCCGAGCTTCGAAATCCACCTCTTGGGGAGGGTGTACGAGAGTTGCAGCTGCTTGCAGCGCAGGTACGACGCATCGTAGAGCCACTGCGTGTTCTTGTAGTCGTGCATCTCGGGCGCGCCCGTGGCGGTGTGGAGGATCGGCAGGCGGGAGTTGTGGTTCTCGGGGGTCCACGCGTCGGTCGCCCACTCCTTCAGCACGCCCGCTCCGTTCCAGAACGGGGCTGCGAGGTTGCCCGAAAGATAGGTCTTCACGTCGGCGACGCCCTGGAACTGCGCCGAAAGTTCGAGTCCCTTCCATCCCAGCGAGAAGTTGAAGGCGTAGGTGATGCTCGGCGTGAGGTTGCCGCAGACGGCGCGGTCGTCGTTGTCGATCTTGTCGTCGTTGTTGAGGTTCTTGTAGCGGATGTACCCGGGCTTCACGCCGCTGCCGACGGTCACCGAATTGGCGATCTCCTCGTAACTGTTGTAGAAGCCGTCGGCCTGGTAGAGATACCACGCGTCGATGGGTTCGCCCTCGCGGATGATGTTGAAGGTCTTGATGTACTCCTGCCCGTCGAGGTCGACGACGATGTTCTTGTTGTAGCAGAAGTTGCCGCCGAGGCTGTAATGGAAATTCTTGACCGCGCTCCGCCACTGGAGGTTCAGCTCGACGCCGTCGTTGGCCACCACGCCGATGTTCTGCTTCGGGCCGTTCAGGTTGCCGATCTGCGCCGGAATCTTCACGTCGCGCAGGATGCCTTCGGTGCGTTTCTTATAGAGGTCGACGCTGAACAGCAGGCGGTGGTCGAAGGCCTCGAAATCCAGTCCGAGGTTGTAGGTGCGGGTGGTCTCCCACGAGATGTTCTCGTCGACGAAATCCTTGATCGCCGCGCCGCCCGACAGCACGTCGCCGAAGCTGTAATTGTAGCTCTTGTTCGCCAGCACGGCCATCAGGTACTCGTAGTTGCCGATGGCCTGGTTGCCCATCTCGCCGACCGAGCCGCGGAGCTTGAGCACGTCGACCGCCCGGACGTTCTGCATGAAATTCTCCTTGTCGATGCGCCATCCGACCGACACGGCGGGGAAGAAGGCCCATCGGTTGCCCTTGGCGAATTTCGACGAACCGTCGTAACGCGCCGTCACGTCGATCAGGTATTTCTCCTTGTAGTCGTAGGTGATTCGCCCGAAGTAGGAGAAGAGCAGTTCGAGCGACGATCCGCCCGAAATATCCTCCATCGTGGAGCCGACCGACAGGGCGGTGAGCTGGTTGTTGAAGTAGTCGCGTTTCTTGGCCTGGAAGTTCTTGCCGTCGTAACGCTTGTACTCCGTGCCGACCATCACGTTGAAGTTGTGGTTGCCGCCGAAGCTCTTGCCCCACGAAAGGGTGTTGTAGAAAGTGTAGTTGATCGCGTTGTTGTCCCAGTCCTTGGCCGAGACGTAGGCGCTGAAGTTCTTCCGCTCGAGGGTTTTGGGATTGTAGGTGTACATCGCGTGCTTGAAGTCCTTCGAATAGTGGTCGACCTTCACGTAGCCCAGGTTGGCGTTGTACTTGATGCCCCACGGCAGATCGTAGCCGATGTTGATGCGCCCCAGAATGCGGTGAAGCTGACGTTTGGTGTTGCCCTCGTGCAGCTCCATGAGCGGATTCTCGGGGTTGTTGCGCCCGGGGGTCGAGAGCCACGTCGAGAGCCACTTGCCGTCGGGCAGCTGCGTGCCGAAGATCGGCAGGGCGCGGTTGATGACGTTGACCGTCGTCGATACGCCGTAGATCGGGTCGGTGTTGTAGCGCAGGTTGCCCAGCAGGCTGACGCCCACCTTCAGGCGCTTGGTCACCTGCGCGTTGATCTTCATGTCCCACGAGAAGCGTTCCGCGTCGTCGTTGGCGACCATGATGCCGCGCTGGTTCATGTAACCGCCGCCCAGCGAGTAGGAGATCTTGTCCGTGCCGCCCGAAACGCGGGCGTTGTACTGCTGGAGAAAACCGTTCTGGTAGCAGAGGTCGTACCAGTCGGAGGCGGGATAGATGTACTTGTCGTGCTTCATGCCCTCCTCGTATTCGAGGATGTCGTCGCGGTTGTAGGTCACCGTCAGCTTGCCTTCGTTCAGTTCGGCCTGGTTGCGCATGTTCATATACTGAATCGGGTCGGTCACCACGTCGGGCACGTAGGTCGCCGACTGAATGCCGAAGTTGGCGCTCAGCTTCACCACCGGTGCGCCCTTCTTGGCCTGCTTCGTGGTGATGAGGATGACGCCGTTGGCGGCCTTGGAACCGTAGATCGAGGCCGAAGCGTCCTTCAGCACCGAGATCGTCTCGATGTCGCCGGGATTCAGCTCGTTGAGCGAATACTCCATGCCGTCGACCAGCACCATGGGGCTGGAACTGCTCATCGTGCCGACGCCGCGTATGCGGATCGTCGCGCCGTCGCTGCCGGGCTTCGACGAAGCCTGGTTGATGTAGACGCCGGGCATCGAATAGAGCGCCTGCGAGGCGTGCGTCATGGGCTGGTTCTCGATCTCCGACATCTGGCGCACGGCGACCGAACCGGTCAGGTTGACCTTCTTCTGCACGCCGTATCCGATCACCACCACGTCGTCGAGGAGCTGGTTATTCTCCTTCAGCACCACGGTCAGATGCGTCCGGTTGCCCACTTCGACCTGCGCCGCGTCGTAACCGATGAACGACACGCTGAGCCGCGCGCCCGCAGTCACGTTCAGGGCGAATTCGCCCTTCGAATTGGTCACCATGCCGTTCGTCGTGCCCTCGACCAGCACGTTCGCCCCCACGATCGGATCGCCGGCCTCGGTCTCGACGCGGCCCTTCAGCTGGTATTCCCGGCCCCGGCCTGCCGGGTCGGATTTGTAAAGCACGATGTGGCGGCCTTCGAGTTTGGCCAGAATTCCCTGGTCGGCGAGCACGCCGTCGAGCAGTTTCAGGACGTTCTGATCGTGCGCCTCGACCGAAACGCGCTTCCGGAGGTCGATCTCGCTCTCCCGATACCAGAACGAGTAGCCGCTCTGCGTCTTGACCGCTTCGATCACCTCGCGCACGGTGGCGTTCTTCAGCGTCAACGAAATCACGGGATTCTGCGCGTAAAGAGCCTGGGCCGCCACCGTGAACCAACACAGGGTCAGCAATCCGCTCAGTCTGCACAGCATCCGCTGGCCGAAAAGGTCCCGGAAGGACCTTCTGCTGGTAGAATTGTTACTCATAAGGATTGAAATTTAGGTTGTAGTGAAAAAAATCGTGAATCTCTATCGGTTTCTGTAAAGCTCGAAATGGTTCTTGCGGCTGCGGCAGAGGATACGGCTGTCGGCCGAGATGATCCGCATGATTTCGTGGATGTTCTCGCCGTCGACGAACTCACCCGTGAAACAGATCCTGCGCAGCCGTTCGTCGGGGATCGTGATGTCGACGTTGAACTGCCTTTCGAGGCTCCGGGCGATCGACGCCAGGGGTTCGGCCCGGAAGTAGAGCCTGTCCTCTTGCCACGAGAGCACCTGCTCGACGTTCACCCTGCGCAGCGACAGCAGTCCGGAGGTCCTCTCGAAGAATCCCTGCTCGCCGGGACGCAGCCGCACGCTCCGCGACTCGGGACCGCCGTCCACCAGCAGGCTGCCCGTCGCCAGCGTGATCTGGTAATTCTCATCCTCGGAATAGGCGTGCACGTTGAAAGTCGTTCCGAGCACCGTCGAGACGACCTGTCCCGTGACGACGACGAAGGGCTTGCGGGCGTCGTGCTCGACCTCGAAATAGGCCTCGCCGTCGACCTCCACGCGGCGTTCGTCGCCGAACAGCGCGGGATAGACGATGCGGGTGCCGCCGTTGAGCCGCACCCGCGAACCGTCGGGCAGCACCACGTCGGACTTCACGCCCAGAGGCGTCGAGACGCTCACCGGCTGCGCCGCGGCGACCAGACGGCTTTCGGTCCGGCGTCCGCCCATGAACCAGCTGCCGCAGACGACGCCCGCCATCACGGCCGCAGCCGCGGCGTAGCGGACGATCCGCATCCGGATTCCCCGGCGGCGGATGCGCGAGCGCACGTCGGCCCACACCGCCTCCCGCATTCCGTCGGCCATGGCGTCGACTCCGGGTCCCACCCGGATGCCGTCCAGCAGCTCCGCCAGCCTGCGGCGGTCGCGCTCCGAACCTTCGATAAGTTCCGCCATCTCCGGCTCCCTCTTCGTATGCTGATATTGCATGATTTCTCCTTTTTGGTCGTATACACATATAGAGTGCGAAAGCCGCGGTTCCGTTTAAGGGAACCGCGGCTTTTTTTCATTCCGGCAGGCGTCAGAAACGCGCCGTGAAGAGGAACAGCAGCAGGGAAACCAGCTTCAGGTCGGGATAATGCGTGCGTATGCCGGCCACGATCCTGTCGACGGCGATCTTGATCTGGACCCGCACCGTGCTCTCGGAGAGCGACAGCGCCTCGGCGATCTCGCGCGACGACAGCCCCTCCTGCCGGTTGAGCAGGAACACCGTGCGGCAGCGTTCGGGCAAATCGTTTATGAGACGGCGCACCAGCTCCTCGACTTCGGCCTCTATCAACCGGCTATCGGGAGCGTCTTCGCTGTGGGGGGGGGGAATTTCGGTCGATCAGCGAGATGGGAATCTCCTCGAACGAGAGGCAGCGGCGGCGCGTACGGGACTCCTTCAGATACCGGTTCGCCTCGTTGCGCGCGACGACGTAGAGGTAGGCGTCGATGTTTTCGATCCTCCGCAGCGCGACGCGGGACTTCCAGACGGCGACGAAAACGTTGCTCACGACCTCGCCGCAGGCCTCCCTGTTGCGCAGAAAATAGTAGGCGAACCGGAAAACGCTCCGGTAATAGAGATCATAGAAAACCCGGAAAGCGTAATCGTCGTTCTCGCTTACGGAAACAAGCAAATCCTCAAGTTCTTTTTTCTTCTCCACGTCCGGGCATGTTCAGGCTTTCACAAGACAAAATTAGGAAACTTTTTCAGAACCGCAATATACGGTTCCGTTAAAATCCCGCGACGGCCCCGAAGCGGCAGCCGCAAAGAGAGAGAGGGACCGCGCCCTCCGCACGGTCCCTCTCTCCGCCGGCCTGCGGCCGGATTATTTCCCTTCGTCGCCGCTGCGGATCTCCTTGCGGCGGATCTTGCCGCTGATGGTCTTGGGCAGCTCGTCCACAAACTCCACGATGCGGGGGTATTTGTAGGGCGCCGTGACCTGTTTGACGTGGTTTTGCAGCTCCTTCTTGAGCGCGTCGGTGGGCTCGTAGCCACGGTTTTTCACCAGCACCACCGTGGCCTTGACCACCTGGCCGACCAGAAAGCAGATCACAGTGATAACCGCCACTCCGGTGATACCCAAAGAAGAAATGTCCATGATATGTACCTCCATCAAATCAGATTCAACCGATCCAGCACGACGGCCAACTCCTGCCGGGTCATATTATCGCGGGGCCGGGTGCCGTCCAGTACGCCCTTGTCCTTGGCCTTCTGCCACGCCTCAGCGGCCCAAACGTCCGGGGTATCCTCCGCGTTGTCCGCTCCCGTTTCGCCCTGCCAGTCCACGCCTAGCCAGTCACAGATTCCCTTTGCGGTGGCCTTGGCCAGATTGTCCCGGTACTTGCTATCCTTGAGATACTCCGTGTCCGTCTTATTGGTATGAAAGCCGTACTCAATGAGTGCGGCGGGGGCGTCCGTCTTGGCGAGCACGGTATACATCTTGTGCTTGATAGGCTCGCTTCGGAGGCTTACGCCCGCCGCGTGGAACGCGTTGACCAGGTCAGAGGCCAGCACATTGCGCTGCGCCGTCATGGGCCCGGCGCTGGTGTAGATCTCCAGGCCGGACGCGCTCGACCAGCCGCCCTCCCCGGCCGCGTTGGTGTGGATACTCACAAAGCAGTCCGACTTTGCTTTGTTGCTGATGGCGGCCCGCTCCGTCAGG
>ERZ780218.1686-NODE-1686-length-12761-cov-7.906973_pt1 | contig 12761 bp, 16 predicted proteins | sample MGYA00510975_ERZ780218 | MGnify/ENA primary metagenome ERZ780218 (study PRJEB29588, sample SAMEA2152063) | human gut metagenome | biome: human gut; feature: human-associated habitat; material: faeces | place: Denmark | collected 2008/2010 ...
GTTCTGAAATGGCTCCGCTGGCATATAGCAGGCTCTCCGTCAAGGTCGTCTTTCCAGCGTCTACATGGGCAAGAATTCCAATATTGATTATTTTCATGTGATTGTCCTCCCTTTACTGCCCCGAAGGGCATAAAAATCCCCAGCAGTAAAATACTTTTACCGCTGGGGATCATGACTTCGGACACACAGAAACATACACGACTTACATAAGCCGCGGTCCGTCACGATATTTACTAAAAAGGCAAAAGTATTCTTAAAATTGGGTACAAAAACCAAGCCCCTGCAAGGGGCAATCATTTTTGCGCCCATTATCAAATTTTATTTAAGAATACCTTGCCGCATATTTGATAGACTCCTCAAATCAGGATAATAGCAGTATATCATAGTACGCTCTAAAAAACAAGAAATCATTTTACCGATTCCACAAATAAAATCGGAGGGTATTCACTGGAATACCCTCCGGTTTTGGTGATTATCGTGCGTCTATCCGAATTTTTGACTTTGCGGCCCGTTTCCGTTCCTTTTCGGCATGTTCCTGCTGGTAAGCTGCCTCTAATATTCTGTCCACTTGTTCTGGGCCAAAGGCCCTTTTGACCCGCTCATAGTCAGCGGAGACTTGCCGCATGGCCTTGTTTTCCAACTTGACCTCCTGCAATCGATCAGACAGGCGGATGTTGCTCTCCCTCACCCGGCCATAGTCCCCTTGCAGACGCTCAAATTTCCCCCGCAGCTCCACATAGGCCAGATACAGGGAGCGCAGCACCTTGACGATTTGGGCCAGCAGGGGCTTTGCCTTTTTCTCTCGGTAGGCCCGGCCTGTTTCCAGCGTTCCCGGCTCCGGCAAAATCTCCTCCGGATTGGCGGAGAAATCCGCTGCCAACCGCTCCATATTTTTCACCGCCGGGGCAAGTTCTTTGAGCCGCCGTTCCTGGCTCTCCACCTGGTTTTCTTTCTCCGCCTTGACCGTCTCCAGAACGGCGATCTCCTTTGCCCGCTGCTCTTTCTTGTAGTCCAGCACAGACAAGTGCTTGTCGTGGGTGCCTTTGTCCTCCCACTCAATCCCGTGGCGCTCCATGACCAGGGAAAGCTGCTCCTTTTCCGAGCGCACCCACTGGCTCCACTCTGTGTCCCCTCTGGTGCCGCCCTGGAAACCCTGGGCCGCTAACGCCTGTTTCAAAGATACCCTCGTGTCCAGCCCTCGCTTGCTCCCGGTGGTGAATGGTACAAAGTCAATGTGCAGATGGGGCGTAGCCTCGTCCATGTGGAGGTGGGCAGAGAACACCCGGAGTTGGGGGTTGCGCTCTTGAAAGCCCTTCATGTACTCGTCCAAAACCGCTGCCGCAAGCTGTCCCTCCTCGCTGTCGGCGCTCATATCATCTCGATTGCCCACTTGCAGGATGATTTCATGGAACGGCTTTTCCTGCTTGCCGGAGCGGATCTTCTCATAGTAATCCTCTATCCTTCTGTCGGCCCTGGTTTGTTTAGCGTTGTACCGTTCCAGAGCCTCGTCAAAGAGTTCATGGTACACCGCCTTGATATTCTCCTGGCAGTAGGTTATATTCAAGTGGGAGCGTTCCGGGTCAGTGTTCTTGGCGTGGAATTTTCTACTGTTATGGTTCACCGATCCTTGGCCCACCATGGCGCTGATTGTCCTTTTCAAATCAATCCCTCCTCCCTTTTCCGCCGCGCAAGCGGCGAGCCTTTGTTACTTTCTGCGAAAGTAACGCAAAAGCACTTTTGACAGCCTGACGGCCATCAAAAGCGCATTTGCGCCCTACGGGGTGGTGTGGGGGCTTTGCCCCCGGCAACTGCGGTTGCCTCCCCCAGCAGGGCCGCCCTTTGAAAAGGGCACCCTGCACCCCGCCTAAACTTTGTCACTCGCCGTTGGGCAGGGTGGAAAGGCCAGGGGCCTTTCCACCGCCCGGCAAGTGTTTTCCGTGGGCCGAAAGTCAAGGGGTACGGGTTGTATTGACTTGCGGCAATCTCCACCCGCAGGTATGCCCCCCTTGACTTTCGCCCCCGCTCCCCGTGACAGCCGTGACGACCGTGACGATGTTTTACACACCGCCTCCGCACTCCGAAAAGCTGTCACAGCTGTCACGGTCGTCACGCCTGGGGTTCCTCCAACGTGAGCTTGATACTCCGCCCGGCATGGGTTCGGGCGCTTTCATAGTGGATGTGGTACTCATAGGACAGCCGCCACGCCCGGACATTCAGCCGCATAGCCAGGGCATTGGGTTTCATATCCAGCCCCAGGGCGGCGACAAGTTCCGTGGCCGTCCCTCTCCACTCTGGCCGTTCCGCCGTTACCAGGGCGGCAACAGCCTCCAACACCGGGTCAGGCGGCTCCTGCCGCAGCTCCGTTTCCCGCCGCTCCAGCTCCCACACAAGCCGTTCCTCGTCCCGCTTGAGGTAGAGGCGCTGGTCTTGCTGATCCCGCCCAGAAATGTCCAGGGTGGCGGCGTTGTCTGCCCGCCGCTCCTTTTGGAGCAGAAAGGCCCCGTCTGCCGCACCCAATAAGCCGTTGGTGCCGGAGATCATATCAAACTTATCATCGGCCTGCTGCTTGCGGGTGTGATGTACAACCAGGAGGCAAACCCCGCTTATATCGGCAAACCGTTTCAGTTTGGTGATTACCTCATAGTCGTTGGCATAGCTGTACTTCTCTGCCCCGGCCTCCCGGATTTTTTGCAGGGTGTCGATGATAATAAGCCGGGTGTCCGTGTGTTCCCGGACAAAGCCCTTTAGCTGCTCCTCCAGGCCACCGCCGAGCTGCTTAGCTCCGATGGCAAAGAACAGGTTTCCGGTACTCTCTACTCCAAACATCCGGTACAACCGCTCCTGTAAGCGACGGTGGTTGTCCTCCAGGGCCAGATAGAGGACTGTCCCCTGGCGCACCTCATACCCCCACAGGGAAAGGCCCATACTCACATGATAGGCAAGCTGGGCCATGAGAAAGGACTTGCCCACCTTGGGAGCGCCCACAAAGAGATATGTCCCCGCATAGAGCAGACCGTCTACCACAGGAGGTCTGCCGGGGTACACCTGTTCGTAGAGGTCATTCATAGACACGGTAGGCAGATAGGCCGGGTCATTGACCCGGCTTATCTGCCGCAGGATTTCCTCCAAATCTCTTTCCGGGGGCTTGTGTTCTGTCACGCCCTCTGCTATACTTTGGTTAGGTTTTTGTGAGAGCGACTGTCCCCCGTCTGCGCCAACAGGCGGATATGGGGCAGTCGTTTTCTCTTGCAATCTATCCATCTATCAATCCTCCCTCATGCCGTCCATGATGGCGGCGATCAGCCGGATGGTGTCCAGCAACTCCCCATCCACGCCATTCCCGGCCTCGATACGCTCCAGTTCTTCCAGAACGGCGGCCAGCTCGTTCCGCAGGGCCTTATACACCCTGGGGTTGCCCTGTACCACCACATCCCGGCACAGCAGCCGTCGGGTGATGTAGTCCTGTTTGGTAAGGCCGGAGAGCCGCACAGCGGTTTCAATTTCCCTGTCCTCATCCGGGGACACCCGGAAAGCCACAGTTTTGTTTCTCCAGCGGTTGTGTCGGTCAAGATTTTTCACTGACATGATTTAGGCCCCCTTTCGCTCCATGTCCAGTTTGTCCGCCATCTCCGCCTGCCGGGTGGGGAACAGGTGGGCGTAGCGGTAGGTAATATCAATGCTTTCATGTCCCACCCGGTCAGCGATTGCCAGGGCCGTAAAGCCCATGTCAATGAGCAGCGAAATGTGGGAGTGCCTCAGGTCGTGTATTCTGATCCGCTTTACCCCGGCCTCTTTCGCACCCCTGTCCATCTCCCGGTGGAGGTAGGATTTTGTCACCGTGAAAATGCGGTCGGTGGGCTTCACCCCATACAGGCTCTTGATATAGTCTCGCATTTCTTCACAGAGGAAAGCGGGCATTTGAATGACCCGGTTGCTCTTAGGGGTCTTGGGGTCGGTAATCACATCCTTGCCCTTAATCCGCTGGTAGGACTTGGAGATGGTGACGGTCTGTTTCTCAAAGTCGAAGTCGCCAGGAGTGAGGGCCAGCAGCTCCCCCTCCCGGACGCCGCACCAGTAGAGCATTTCAAAGGCGTAATAGGAAAGGGGCTTGTCCATCATGGCCTCGGCGAATTTCAGATACTCCGCCTTTGTCCAGAACAGCATTTCCCGTCCCTTTGGCTTTCCCATATTGCCCGCCTGGGCAGCGGGATTGACCTTTAGATTGTAGTGCCGTACCGCATGGTTGAACACGGCGCTCAACTGATTGTGCAGCGTTTTTAAGTACACCGGAGAGTAGGGCTTGCCGTTCTTGTCCCGGTAACCCAGCATTTCATTCTGCCAGGCGATGACCTCCTTGGAGTGAATGTCGCACATCTTCCGCTTGCCGAAGTACGGCACCAACTTCTTGTAGAGGATATGCTCTTTCGTCCCCCAGGTGTTTTCCTTGATACGGCCTTTCATGTCCGCCACATAGACAGCCACGAAGTTTTCAAAGGTCATTTCCAGGTCGGCGGTCTGTTGTTGCAGGAATGTCCGCTCCCACTCCAGAGCCTCCCGCTTGGTGGGAAAGCCCCGTTTCATTTTCTTTACTTTCTTGCCCGTCCAGTCCTCGTAGTAAAAGGACGCATACCATGTGCCCTTTGCCTTGTCTTTGTATGCCGGCATTGTGGTTCCCTCCTTATTGTCTGTCCCGCAGCCCATAGAATTTTTCCTCGAAGTAGCGCCTGCTTACCCGTCCGGGAATGGTGAGAAAGCCTTTTTTCTTCAGCTCCTCGTTCATCTCCCGCACCAGCTTGTAGGCGTAGGGCTTGGAAATGCCCAGCTCCCTGGCGACCTCCTCTGCTCTCACAAACAGCTCCTTTTCCATGGTCAGCACCTCCTTATTTTAGTTTCGCAAATATGTTAATGTCACCATCTTCATTATACATTAACATAAGTGTTAATGTCAAGAATTTATTTCGCATTTTTGTTAAAGATTATCTTGCATCTTTCGCTTTTTTGCGCTATACTATTGGCAAAGGCGGTGGGATATTATGACAGTCGGAGACAAGATAAAGAAAATCCGCACCTTTCGAGGCATGACACAAAAGGAATTGGGGCTTGCTATCGGCTTTGAGGAAAAGGGAGCGGACAACCGGATCGCCCAGTATGAGACGAATTACCGTGTTCCGAAACGGGAACTGCTGGACAAGATGGCCGAGGCGCTGCGGGTAGACCGCCAGAACTTCTACACCATCGCCCCCGGCTCTGCCGAGGACTTCATGCGGACATTCTTCTGGCTGGACGAGGACAGCCCTGGCGCTATCCGCCTGTTCCAACTTGTCCGCAATCCGGGCAGAGCAGGGGCCGCTGATGATACCGCTGTACGGTACAATGATAGCGATGACTGGCCCGCACACCCTCCCGTGGGTATGTACTTCCAGTATGGCCTTGTGGACGAGTTCATGCGGGAATGGCTTTTTCGTCAGCAGGAGTTACACGCCGGGGAGATCACCAGGGAAGAGTATTTTGAATGGAAACTCAACTGGCCCCATACCTGCGACGATGGCCTGGAAAGCGAATATTATATCCCTTGGCGGAAAAATAAATAAGACAAGCAAAAAAACCGCCCTGCTGAATTTGTCGTTCAGCAGGGCGGTTTTGCTTGTCCTTTTGGGATTTTTCTCTTGAGAATACCGGGCGGACACAAATAGTATCAATCCAGTATCAAGAGCAGTATGGACGGGCAAAAAAGCCTGTATTCATGCGGGTTTTCGCCGTTTCGAGCGTCATTCCCACTCATTCAGCGCAAATTTTTAATTTTCCTTTTGCTATCAATGCTTTCAGCGTTTTCATTTTAATCTGTTCCGCAAATTGTTCCGCATATTTTGGCCGTTTTTCAAAAAAACAGAAAATACTTTTTTCTTGCTCCATCTAGTATCACTTAAAAGTTAATGGAATTGTTATACCCTTTACAATCGTTTTTCCTAATTGTTTGGCTAATTCTGTTATAAAACTTGTTCCGTTTATCTGATTTTCTAAAGTATTCTTCTATATTTGATACATTTTATAGGCTAATTCTTCTCCATCATATCCATTTTCTTTTAATTTTAAGTATAAAAGCATAGGATTTGATAAAATATCAGCTAAATTATTATCATTTAATACACTATTCAAGTAATTTCACCTCCTTTACTATTTTATTTTCTTTTAATATTCGCTATTAGCAGGAACATAGGGAAGGGGGGATGGTTTTGGGATTTTTTCACTTTTTTATGCGTGGCTTTGCTTTTTTGGCTGTTTCCTATACCGCCGCTGTTTTTTCAAATTACGGCGGCGGCGGCGGGAAGATACTGCTTTTCTAAGCTGGCCCAATGGTATTTTGCGGCGGTCTTATTTGAGTTGTTTAGACATTTCAAGATAGAGGATTTACTTTTTAATCCTACTGCTTTTGCGGCCTGTCCTACGGTATCAAATAATTGTCCCGTTTCAATACATTTAATTCCCTTAAATATTTCATTTTCAAAGTCATTATAAGTTAGTTCTGTTCGTTCTTCATGCCATTCTTTACTATACAAAACATTTTCTTTAGTTGTCTTTGTGCAGTGAATAGAAACATCAAAATCCTCCTTTCCGTAAATAATAATATCATCATATAGGGCGGGACAAATAGAAAGAAACTACTCCGGCTTTTCTATCGTTGCATCTCTTAGCCGTTTTGAATTTGTCCACGGCTCATTTTCTTCTCGTAAGTATTTTAAGGGAAAGAAATAAATAAATTCTGTACTTTTGCTTGTTAAAGTGCATAAAGAATAAACATATAAAGAGCGGTCTATATTCTTTATATCTTGTAAAAGAGGCGGATAGTCAAAGGATTTTGTTTTCCAATGATTATCATGCTTTAATATCATTGTCTATTTCCTCCTTTGGTTGTTCTGGTTGTATCCAATGATAGCCCCTAGACCTTTTTGAAGGATTATTTATAACTCTAGTAATACAAAATGGACTTGATAGGTTCATAGCTTTGGCCGCAGAATAGACATTTTTATAAACCTTACCTGTTTCGACACATATAACAGGATTATTTGGAACAACAACTATATTATCCTCTACTTTCTTATTTGCAATATAGCTATTGTAACCTTTTTCCGGTTTCCATGTTTCAAGATTGATAATATATTCTGTTTCTAGCTATTTTGCCTATTCTTTTGTAAGCCCATCCGCAATTATTTCATGATCAAAATTTTGCCATCCGTAAAGAAGTATATCTTCAAAAAATCTAGGCTAGTTTCTATATCCCTGTCCATTCTGCCATCTATCCAGAACATCAAGTAAACCAGTGCAACCTATATACCGTTTACCTGTTTCTTTATTTATGTGCTAGTAAACTTTATAATTATTTTCGCTTATCATTGTAAGCACTCCTTTCTAAATTTGTTCTAATATATATAGGATTTTTTAACCCTATAAATAAAAAATTTTTCTGTAAATAAGTGTACTAATTTTTTACCCTAATTCCTACGATATAGAAAAGTGACTGTATTTTATATTATAGAATTGTAAAATAGCATAATTGAATGGTGGTTTTCCGCTTTCTGTTGGCCCCCAAAAATACATATTACTGTTATTATTATTAAGTATTTTTGGGGGCCAATAGATACAAGAATTATTATTTAAGAAGAAGGAAATTTTTTCTTTATTCTTTATAAATTAGTCACTATTCAATATTATAAAAACCATTCTTTATTTCTCTTATTATAGAGAATAAAGAATGGTTTTTAATATTATTCTGCCTCTTTCAATTCCCGCTTGTACTTGTAGTAGGTATTGCGGGAAAGCCCTGTCAGTTTCATAACCTCTGTATCGTCCAGTGTACCGCAGAAGTCCCTAGAATGTTTCTGTATTACTTCTTTAGCGGCAACGCTCTTTTTCGTTGTCAGCTTTGCGCCTTGCCGCTGGCCTATCTGCTTACCGTTTAGTCTGGCCGTTTCTATGCCCTCTCTTGTGCGCTGGTGTAAATCCTCTACCTCTTTTTCGCTCTGCTCAAAAGCTATTCTAATCTGCTCTTTCGCAAGCGCCATTAGATATTTATTGATACCTTCAAGAATGAAGTCAACACTTGTATTTGTCATTGAAATAAGATTGCTTAACGCTTTCTTATAGGTATCTGTATTTATGTGCGGCTCTTTTATAAATACAAGGGACACGCCACGATTATATAAATCTTCATAGGCGGCTATACCTTCATCTGCGTTTCCGCTCATGCGGCTAACACTGTCAAATATGATGGTATCGCCGCTCTTTACTTTATTATATAGTTTATTCCATTCTTTGCGGTTTAGCGTTGTTCTAGTGAATACCTCTTGCACAATAGTAGCATTAGGAAAGGCCGCTTTGATATTTCTAATTTGTCTTTCAATACTCTGTTTCGCTCTGCTTATTCTCGCATATCCGTATTCCATAGTAAAGCCCCCTATATCTCTAATAATATCTTATCTGACCTTCGTTAGATTTGATACTACTATTATAAGGCTTTACTGCCGCTTTGTCAATAACTTTTAATACTATTTTTAATATCGTTAGATTTAATACTATCTTTCTTCACCATGATAATATAAATATCTCTGTATTGTATCTAATATAAATCGTTTTCCGTTTTCACTCATATTATGAAGTAATGCAGATATTTCTTTATCAATACTATTATTGCTAGTTTTAATATTATCAGATAATAAGCTATCAACTGTAACGCCTAGCGCATTAGCAATATCAACAAGCGTTTCAAGACTGGGCTTTCCCTCGCCTCGCTCAATTTGACCGATAAAGTTAATGCTTTTATCTGTTCTTTCCGCTAACTTCTCTAAAGTCAATCTTTGCATAAGTCGCTCATCCCTAATACGCTTTCCTAATGCTGTGTAGTCCATTTAATCACCTCTACTTTATTTTAGAGGGATTATAACCGCCATTAAATCAAGCATAAGATTAAATCATATTGACTGAAAGATTAAAATGTGGTACACTCAAGGCAGTTACAGCAACGGCCATAAATCAGCAACAACAGAACAGGAAAGGAATAGGTGAACATGAAAAGATTGATAGCATTAATACTGGCGGCGGCTCTGGCCTTATCCCTTGCGGCTTGCGGCTCAAGTACTCCAACCAAAGATGAGATGCTAGAAAATGCACAAGAAGTAGATTTCAAAGAGTACGCAATCCAATATGCTGAAAATTCTGCCACCTTGAAAGAACAGTATGGGGGTCAAACTTGTACCATAAGCGGCTATGTTACTAATATTAGAGGCGATATTAATGAAGTACAGCTTGAATGGCATGATGGAACAGCATATTATACAGAAGAAGAACAGGCTAGATTAACTGATAATTCAATGGTCTTGGATGCCTCTAATTATATTCTTTTTTGTGATATTGCTGAAGATGGCGGCATAACGGAAATTAAGAATGGAGATTACATTTCTGTTGTCGGTCAATTTGATGAAAATGGAAGACAGCTTGAAAACGCATATATTATATTAGAATAATGATTTAAAGCGGCTAGTATCAAATACTAGCCGCTTTCCTATTGACAAATAAATAAAGCCGCTATAATATAATAACAGTAAATCTATTTAATAGGGGGCGTTAATAATGGCAAATAAAAAGAAAGAGCGCAAACCTTTGCAGGAAATGTCCTTTACAGATTTAGACTATGACGCAATTATTGAACACGCTTTAAGTCTAGGCGGCGAAACCAGCGTAGAGGCGATTGCTTTTCTTCAAAAGATGGAGGCTGAAAAAGTCCCCTTTGATGAAAAGATGAAAGCCGAGCGGCGTGAAGCATTAGCGGGAAAGAAAAAGCGCAAGCGTGACGAGAACACAAACAAGATGATTGAATTAGACGAGCCTCTATATACTGCGGACGAGATAGATAAAAAGCTAGGTAAAATTAAAGAAGTCCCTAAATACAGTTTTTCGCAACTCAAGCAAGCTTACTGTGAGAAATACTATCCTTCCGTAATCAAGAACGCAAAGAAGAAAGACGAACCTACCTTTGCCGACAAGCTGGCGGCGGCGATGGAGAAAGCAAAGGCGCAAGCACAAGCTAAATAATACCACTGTATCGAGCGGGTGAAGATAACTCCTTCACTCGCTCTTTTCTTGCGTGGCCGTAGCCTTGCCGATGGAGCGGGAGTGTACCAGATAATAACCCCTGGCGGCGGAGGTGTAAGCGGAGCCGCCCAGCACCGGAGGCGGCTGTAAGCCGCCGTAGGTAGCGCAGGCGGCGGGTAATACCTATGATGGAGCGGAACACACACGCAAGGCCATACAAGCCCCCTAGAGGCCGCTAGAGGCCGTTTAAGCTGGCGGGAGTATCCCAGCACTACAAGACGCATGAAAGCGGCGTAGAGGGCAATACAGGGCAAAGGGCGGCGGCTGTCGATCTATTGCAAGCAAAGAGGGGGCGGCTAGTTGTTAGCCGTCCCCTTGCTCTGCTGTTCCTGCTCTGCCTCTGCTGGCCTCTGCTCTTGCGCCTTGTCCTCTGGCTTATCCATGTCTACCAGTTCTTCAAATATCAGCGCAAGCGGCAAGCCGTAATACTCGCACATAGCACCGCCCCTTATTCTTTTTTGTCCGCCTCTTGTTCTTCTTCATCTTCTCCGAAAGAAGTATTCTTCTTGAATGTATCTTTCAGCTTAACACTTGCAAGAGTTAGCGCATCTGCGTTAGCGTCACCGTAAGTATCTAGCGTCATTGCTCTGCTTGCGTGTCCCATCATAAGGGCTAGGCTTGCAATATCCATTCCCGCCCTGATACCTACGGTAGCAAAATTGTGTCTTAAGCCATGTGGTACAATCTTTTTACCATAGGCATCAACTAAATTATTTCTTTCTACAAACTCACTAAATAAGCGATTATATTGTTGCGGGTGCATAAACTTTTCCCCTTCACCTATTATAAACCAATTATCATTTGGATTTATAAGCGTTTTCCGCTCTTTAAGTGCTTGCTCTAATTGCGGCAACATGGGGAAAGTCCTACTAGAGCTTTTATTTTTTGGGTTTTTCGTGTAATCTTTAAGCCCTTGTATATTGCTTACACCAACCGCAGACCTGATTCTTATTGTGTGTTTGTAGAAATCAATATCATTCCATCTTAAACCGCATATTTCACCACGCCTTAACCCTGCATAGAAAGCTAACAATATTCCTACATACATAGGGTCTTGCGGCTCATAGTCTAAATAAACTGCCTCCAAAACATTGTCCATCTGCTCATTAGTCAAGTGTGTTACTTTTGTATCGCCCTTTTTAGGCATCTTCACACCTTTGAATGGGTCTTTTAATAATTCGCCGTTGTTGTAGAAGTAATTATATACTTTTTTCAGTCTTGCATAAGTCGTATGTATTGTATTTTGCGATAGCCCTAACTGATATAATTTTGTTAGCCAACTGTTAATAACAGTATTATCAATCGTTGCAAACATATAATCGCCTAGATACGGTTTTATATACTTGTTATATGAATGTAGGCTATTGCTATAAGTGCTTTTTTCTATTTCTCCTGTGTCTAGCTGGTGTTTAAGATACTCTCTATATGTTTTGTCTACTGTACTTGCCTTTCCCGCATTTGGCATTAAATCTGCCTCTGCATTAAGGGTGTCTAACCATTCTTTCGCTATTCGTTGAGCGTCCCTTTTGCCTTTAGCGTCTGGCAACATTTTACTAACTTCTTTCCATTTACCATACACATCTTTGTATTTTGCCCTTGCTTGCCATGGTTTTCCCTTGCGATTGTCTAATTGCCGCACACTAACAGCAGTGTACTTCATCTGCCATACCTCCTAGGCTGACTTGTTCCGCATCTAGTACCCAAAGTGTACCGCAGATGTTCCGCAAAGTCAATACCTGTTCCGAAAATCAGAAGTCCGCAAACCCTTTATTTGCAAGGGTTTGCGGACTCGATTTTTTGGAGATTTCTTAAAACATTATTCCCACTCAATGGTTGCCGGGGGCTTGCTGGTGATGTCATAAACGATCCGGTTGATGCCCTTGACCTCGTTGACGATGCGGGTGGAGATCTTGTCCAGCACGTCGTAGGGGATGCGGGCCCAGTCGGCGGTCATAAAGTCGCTGGTGGTGACGGCGCGGAGAGCCAGAGTGTAGTCATAGGTCCGGCCGTCACCCATAACGCCCACGGAACGCATGTTGGTGAGCACCGCGAAATACTGGTTCATGGTGCCCTCCAGATGGGCCTTAGCGATCTCGTCCCGGAAAATGAAGTCTGCCAGGCGCAGAGTGTCCAGCTTGTCCTTCGTCACCTCGCCGATGACCCGGATGGCAAGGCCCGGACCCGGGAAAGGCTGGCGCATGACCAGATACTCCGGCAGGCCCAGCTCCCGACCAAGCTGACGGACCTCGTCCTTGAACAGGTCGCGCAGCGGCTCGACGATTTCCTTAAAGTCAACGTAGTCGGGCAGACCGCCGACGTTGTGGTGGCTCTTGATCGTGGCAGATTCGCCGCCAAGGCCGGACTCGACCCGGACAACCTGCCGGCCCTACTCGTCTTTCTCGTGCTTACCACGCTCGGCAGTGTGGCTTGCCTGAAATGGATCGAGCAGCCCGCAGCCCGGTGGTTGAAACGCAAAATAGCATAATGCCATGCTGAAATCAGTGTACGATTGTTCGGTAATCGAACTGCCGCGGATCGAAAATGCGAAAGGGAACATCACGCCGGTACACGGCGGGGTCAACCTGCCATTCGAGATAGCTCCGGGTTTCTATCTG
>ERZ780218.1696-NODE-1696-length-12679-cov-6.036597_pt1 | contig 12679 bp, 8 predicted proteins | sample MGYA00510975_ERZ780218 | MGnify/ENA primary metagenome ERZ780218 (study PRJEB29588, sample SAMEA2152063) | human gut metagenome | biome: human gut; feature: human-associated habitat; material: faeces | place: Denmark | collected 2008/2010 ...
GCGATAACCAGCGGCTGATCCGCAGCCTCGAAGAGCTGCGCGACGCGGGCAACTCGGTGATCGTCGTCGAGCACGACGAGGACATGATGCGCGCCGCCGACTTCATCGTCGACGTGGGACCCCGCGCCGGGCGCAAGGGCGGCAACATCGTGGCCGCCGGGACGTTCGACGACATCCTCCGGTCCGACACCATCACCGCCGATTACCTGACGGGACGCCGGCGGATCGAAATTCCCGAAACGTTGCGCAAGGGAACGGGCGGGCGCATCGTGATCCGCGGCGCGCGGGGCAACAACCTCAAGAACGTCACGGCGGAATTTCCGCTGGGCAAGTTCATCTGCGTGACGGGCGTCAGCGGCTCGGGCAAGTCGACGCTCGTCAACGAAACCCTGCGGCCGATTCTCGCCAGAGAGCTTTACCGCTCCTTCGACCAGCCGCTGGAGTACGACGGGGCGGAGGGCCTCGAACATATCGACAAACTGGTCGTCGTCGACCAGTCGCCCATCGGGCGCACTCCGCGGTCGAATCCCGCGACCTATTCGAACGTCTTTTCCGACATCCGCAAGCTGTTCGAGATGACGCCCGACGCCCAGATTCGCGGCTTCAAGGCCGGGCGTTTCTCGTTCAACGTCAAGGGCGGCCGCTGCGAGGAGTGCCGCGGGGCGGGCGTGCAGACCATCGAGATGAACTTCCTGCCCGACGTTTACGTGCGCTGCAAGGCGTGCGGCGGCCACCGCTACAACCGCGAGACGCTCGAAGTGAAGTACAAGGGCAAAAATATCGACGACGTGCTGAACATGACGGTCAACATGGCCGTGGAGTTCTTCGAGAACATCCCCAATATCTACCAGAAGCTCCGGGCCATTCAGGAGGTGGGCCTCGGCTATCTGACGCTCGGGCAGCCCTGTACGACGCTGTCGGGCGGCGAGAGCCAGCGCATCAAGCTCTCGTCCGAGCTTTCGAAGCGCGACACGGGCCGCACGCTCTATATCCTGGACGAGCCTACGACGGGGCTTCATTTCGAGGACATCCGTCTGCTGCTGGAGGTACTGAACAAGCTCGTCGACCGCGGCAATACGGTCATCGTCATCGAACACAACCTCGACGTCATCAAGGTCGCCGACCATATTATAGATATAGGTCCCGAGGGCGGGGCGGCCGGCGGGGAGATCATCGTCGCGGGCACGCCGCACGAGGTGGCGCAGTGCGAGGGCAGCTACACGGGTCAGTTCCTCAAAAAACTGGGGTTGTAGCGTCTCCGTCTGTCCGGCGGGGCGCTCTGCCGTTAGGCCCTGAAACTCGTCCCGAGGGAGGGCGGCGTATGCAAACGCCGACGCCCGTGACGGTAACGGTGTCCGGAAGCGGAAAGTGACCCATGATCCCGCTTTCGGCACAAAACTTGCTTTCATAGCCGTAACAAACCTTATGTGCTATGAAAAAAACAGTCATTATCGTTGTGGGCCTGCTGCTCTGTGCGGCGGCCGTTACCGTGATCGGACAGAAAAAAGTGCTGTCGCCCAAGGAAGAACGCCGCGAGGTGCGCGAGAAACGCCGTGCGGAACGTATCGCCAACTACGAGAAATTCATGGACTCGCTCGTGCTGTCGCGCAACTTCCAGTTCAACCCGACGACCTTCCAGCGTCAGCCCGCAGGTCCGATGCGCCAGATTATGAACCCCGCGTTCAACGTCGGCATGTGGGACGGAACGGCGGACATCACGCTTCCCTACATCAAGGGTTACGTGCCGCCTTACTATGTGACGATCATCAATTACACCGTTTCCGATTTGCAGGGCTATATCACCGAGCAGACGCACGAAGGCTGGATGGTGACCTTCTCGACCTCGCTGTTCTCGGCGTCGACCTACACGTTCACCTTCGAAATCTTCTCCCGCACGGGCGGGGCTACGCTGACGATCACCAATCCGTGGTATAACCCCGTGCAGTATACGGGTTCGATTTCGCAGCTCTATTGACGTAAATTCATTTTGCCGGACCCATCCCGGGCAGCCGTATCTGCTGCGCTGTCCGTTTGCCGCTCCGGCGATCCCCGAACCCCCGCCTCAAGCGGGGGCTTTTTTCCCGTTCAATCCGATGTCCGACTTATGAAACACTCCGTTTTTTCCACCTGCGGCGCACTCTCTTTCATCGCCTGCGCCGCCGTCGCGCAGACCCCGCAGTATACGCTCGAAACTTCCGCCGCGGACAGCGTGCCGCAGACGACGATCGTTCCCGTGCAGCAGGCCCCGGTGCAGGTCGTGGAGCATACGACCGTCTACGAGGAGCCTGCGGCGGGGATGGACCGCGCCCAGCGCAGGGCTTATAAGGCCCGGGTCTACGCCGCGAAGATCGACTCGCTGGTGCAGTCGCGCGACTATATGTTCTTCCCCAACTCGATGCAGCAGCTGCCCGGCGGAATGATCCGTTCGATCTATGCCGACTACTTCTTTTTCGGGGTGTTCGTCGACCATGTCGAGGTGCACCTGCCTACCGAACGGGGCATCACCCAGTGTGTCGAGATGCTGAATTTCGATTCGATGTCGGTCCGCGACTACCGGGCGGCCCGCGTGCAGTGGGGCTGGTCGGTCTCCTTCAATATTTCGGACGGCAACACGCTCTACCACGCCGATTTCGCCGTCTCGACCGCCACGGGCGAAACGGTGCTGACGCTCCTGACGCCCGACGTCACGATGCGCTACGTTGGCTGGCTGTGGAACAAGCGGGTGAACGACCCGCGGTATCGCAGGATGGATTAGAAAATGAAGGATAAAACGGCGCCGAATCAATTATAGGCGCCGTTTTATCTGAAATTACTCGGTACTCATGGCCAGCCTCAAACCTACATAATCCGAATTGTAAGATTGTGCAGGCCTGTGTGATACGCGTGCGGAATTGGACCAAATAGCCCAACATCCGCCCCGTATAACGCGCATAGACCCGCTTTGCGGACCTTGTGGATTTGTTTGAGGTTCCTCGGGATAATCGCCCAGCCAGTCACTGCAATATTCGTAAAGATTACCGCCCATGTCATACAATCCCAGTTCATTGGGTAATAACTGTTTTACATAATGCGGGCTGTTTCCATTGTTACGTAACTCCCAATAATCCCACTTGTTTTCATTGAGTATATAGGTTCCGGCATTGTTGTAACACCAGGCCGCCAGGATCGAAATGTCAGAGCCCGGATAAATGTGTCCCTGGGATCGGTTGCCTCCCCGTGCTGCATATTCCCATTCGGCATCGGTCGGTAACCGGAATTTTAATCCCGTTGCTTGGTTGAGACGTTCGATAAAAGGTTGAATGTCGTTCCACTCCACGCCTTGAGGCTTATGGTATTCAGAATAGTCGCACTCTGTTTCCATAACTGCGCTCCAAAGTTCCTTTGTGACCTCTGTTTCTCCGATATAAAAGGTATTGAGCGTCACTTTATGTACAGGATATTCGGTGCGATCCGGTTTCCAGCCGCTCGCCTCCTGTTCACGGGTTGCTCCCATCTGGAATGTTCCTCCATCTACTTTTACCATGGTAAAAGAACAGTTCTTAAATGTAATTTCTTTTACCGGAACATTCTGTTCGTTTTTCGAATGTCCTTCGTCATCATCTTTGCTGCATGCGACCAGACAGATCGCCAAGAACGGCAGCAGAATACGGTTTTGTTTCATTTTGATAGATTGGTTAAGGGTTAAGAGTCAATAAAAAACGCGGACAAATTCCTTATCCGCGTCAGAGGTATTGGACGACCCATGCAATGAGATAGAAGAAAATGCCCGCGCCGTAAAACAGCGCGAGCATCAACTTTAATTCCTCAAAGCAATAGAAAGTGTCCAATTTTCTGACGCAAGAAGAAAAGCCGATGCGCTTTTTATATGTCGTGTGCCCGCAGGCACGGAGTTGAAAGGTTGTTTTCTACTGCTTCATAGGCGTCGCGGTTTGGTGTTTGATCGTACAAATATAAGCAATTCTGAATTATTTCCTGTCCGCAGGACGGTAAATAAGCGCCACGGCGGAGACGGAGATGCCTTCCTCGCGCCCCTCGAAGCCCAGATGCTCCGTGGTCGTGGCCTTGACCGACACCCGGTCGTCGTCTACGCCCATTGCGCCAGCCATCGCACGGCGCATGGCGTCGATGTGCGGCCGCAACCTGGGCTGCTGGGCGCGGATCGTGCAGTCCACGTTCCCGATCTCGTAGCCCTTTTCGCGCAACAGTTCCGCCACGCGGCGCAGCAGGATCTTCGAGTCGATGCCCGCAAAATCGGCCGACGTGTCGGGAAAGTGCAGCCCGATGTCGCCCAGCGCCGCGGCGCCCAGCAGGGCGTCGCACAGGGCGTGGATCGCCACGTCTCCGTCCGAGTGGGCGACGCACCCTTTCGTGTGGGCGATCTCCACGCCTCCCAGAACCAGCGGCAGGCCGTCGGCCAAAGCGTGTACGTCGTATCCGTGTCCTATTCTGAAATCCATTCGTTCCCGTATTTTATATTGTCAAAGTTACGGATTTTTTCCTAACTTTGCAAAAATGCAAAAATCTATGTCGGAAATAACCTCTTTGGAACCGCGTCTTGTCTGGGAACAGTTCGACGCCATCACGCGTGTGCCGCGTCCTTCGAAGAAGGAGGGCAAAATCATTGATTTTCTGGTCGATTTCGCCAAAAAGCACCATATCGAATATAAAAAGGACGCCATCGGCAACGTCGTGATGCGCAAGCCCGCCATGCCGGGCATGGAGGAGCGCGCAGCCGTGATCCTCCAGTCGCACATGGACATGGTCTGCGAAAAGAACTCCGATGTGGAGTTCGACTTCGACAACGATCCCATCCGCACGCGTATCGACGGCGAGTGGGTCCGGGCCGAAGGTACGACGCTGGGCGCCGACTGCGGTATCGGCATGGCCGCCGCGTGATGCTCGACGAGACGGTGGAGCATGGTCCCGTCGAGGCGCTGTTCACCGTCGACGAGGAGACGGGCCTCACGGGCGCGTTCGAGCTGGGCGAGGGGATGCTCACGGGCAAATACCTCGTCAACCTCGATTCGGAGGACGAGGGCGAAATCTTCATCGGCTGTGCGGGCGGCATCGACACCATCGCCACGTTCCACTACACGATGGAGCCGTCGCCGAAGAACTACACGTTCTTCCGTGTCGACGTGTCGGACCTTCAGGGCGGACACTCGGGCGACGACATCGACAAGGGCCGCGTCAACTCGAACAAGACCGTGGCGCGCCTGCTGTGGGACGGCATGCAGTCGTTCGAACTCAAACTGTGCTATTTCAACGGCGGCAACCTCCGCAATGCCATTCCCCGCGAGGCTTACGCCATCTTCGGCGTTCCGGCCCGCTTCAAGGAGGAGTTCGTCAAGCGTTACAACCTTTTCGCCGCGGACCTCGAAGCCGAGTTCCGCTTCCGCGAACCCAATTTCAAAATCACGCTCAACGAGATGCCCCACGTCGACGAGGTGCTCGACAGCAGGACGCAGTCGGCGCTGGTCTACTCGTTGGTGGGCGTTCCCAACGGGGTCGTGGCCATGTCGTTCGCCGTTCCGGGGCTGGTCGAGACCTCGACGAACCTCGCTTCGGTGAAGTTCGCGGAGGGCAACCGCATCGTCGTCACCTCGTCGCAGCGGTCGTCGGTCGAGAGCGCCAAGACCTACGTGATGCAGATGGTCGAGTCGGTCTTCGCGCTGGCGGGCGCCGATGTGGCCCATTCCGACGGCTATCCGGGCTGGATGCCCGACCCGCAGTCGAAGCTGCTGGAGGTCACCGTCGATGCCTACAAACGGCTGTTCGGCTCCGAACCCAAGGTCCGCGCCATCCATGCCGGGCTGGAGTGCGGTCTGTTCCTCGAAAAGTATCCCGATCTGGAGATGGTCTCCTTCGGTCCGACGCTCCGCGGCGTGCATTCGCCCGACGAACGGCTCGAAATCGCCACGGTTCCCAAGTTCTGGAAACTGCTGACCGAAGTCCTGAAAACAATCTGATTCCGATTCCGGCGTCCCCGCAGCGGGGACGCCGGAATTTGTCATGCCCCATCCCCGTCTGACGCTGCTCCTGCCGTGTCGCGACGGCTTTTCTGTTTGCCGGACCGTTTTGCCGCGCTGCATGCGATCCGGTTTTGAATCGTCGGACTTTTTGCTATCTTTGTGTTCTGTAAAGTCGCAAAGATATGCTGAAAAGTCGTTGTGCCCTGTTGTTTCTCCTGTTTCCGTGTGCGGCGGCGGCCCAGTACCCCGGCGACGAATACTATCCCTATGCCGAACGCGAGGAGCGGCGCGAACTGCTCACGACCGATTCGACGATCTTCTACCGCGCCGTGCAGTCCCCTTCGGACCTCTACGGCCTTCGCACCGGTTTCAACCTGCCGCAGGTCGCGCTCCGGCGCCGCGGACTGGATTACACCCTGGAACGCACGTCGCTCATGGGCGTTGCGGTTTCCTACCGTTACCTCGCGGCGCTGCGCCTGCTCGGGGCCGAAGAACAGCGCTATGCGGGGCTTGCCGCCGCGCCCGGGGAGCCGGCTGCGGCGGGCGGCATGCGGGCGTTCCGGTTTTCGGACGGGGAGCCGTTGCAGCCTTTTCTGGCTTCGGTCCGCTTCACCGACCGCAATTACCTCGTGGGAGCGAAAGCCGCCGTCTCGGCGTCGCCGGGCGACGGCTGGCGCATTTCGGCGGCTCTCGACGCCCGCTCCGGCCGCGACATGCACGTCGAAGGGGTCTTCACCAATGCCGTGACCGCCGGACTGCGCCTTGCCCGGCGTTTCGGCGAAGGGCACGAACTCTCCGTGCTGTGTATCGTGCCGCCCTCGGTGCGGGGCACGCGCCTCTCCTCTTCGGAGGAGGCTTTCACGCTCACGGGCGACCGTCTCTACAACCCGGCGTGGGGCTGGCAGGACGGCAGGGTGCGCAACTCCCGCGTGCGGCGCGAGACGGTTCCGCTGGCCCTGGCCGCCTATGCCGTGCCGCTGTCGGCTTCGACCTCGCTTGCCGCCACGCTTGCCGCCGAGGCGGGCGTCGCGAAGTACAGCATGCTCGACTGGTACGACGCCCGCACGCCGATGCCCGACAATTACCGGTATCTGCCCAGCTATACGGGCGACCGGGAGACCGAGCAGGCGTGGCTCGCCCGCGATCCGCGCTACACGCAGATCGACTGGGACGAGCTGATCCGCCAGAACCGCATGGCGGGCGGACATGCGGTCTATGCGTTGGAAGACCGTGTCGAACGGCTCTGCAACCTCGCTTTCGACGCGTCGTTCGCCACCGAAGCCGACGCCCGGCTGACGCTCCGCTACGGAGTTTCGCTCCGCCGCGAAAACACCCGTTCCTACAAGCAGATGCGCGATCTGCTGGGCGCCGGGTACGTTACGGACATCGACCGCTTCCTGATCGACGACGATACGTACAGCAATCTGTTGCAGAATGACCTGCGGCATCCCGGACGGACGGTCCGCGAGGGCGACCGCTTCGGCTACGATTATGCGCTGACGCTGCGCGGGGCTGCGCTCCGCTTGCAGGCCGATTACCGCTCCGACCGTTTCCGGGCCGATCTTTCGGTCGTGCTGGGGAGCGATGCCGTCAGCCGCCGGGGCTATTACGAGAAGGAACTTTTTCCCGGCGGGCAGTCCTACGGCCCTTCGCGCGTCATGCGGTTCACGCCCTACACGCTCAAGGTCGCGGCGGGCTGGGCCTTCACCCCGCGCCGCTATATCGAAATCGCCGCCGCGGCCGCCGCCCGGACCCCTCGGGCCGGGGATCTTTTCTTTCAGCCGCTCTATAACAACCGTACGGTCGACAATCCCGTGCCCGAACGCATCTACGCCGCCGAACTCAACTGCCGCCTGACGGGACCCGTCGTCGATTTTCAGGCGGCGTTCTTCGCTGCCATGACGCTCGACGGCATCGAGACGCGGACGTATTACGACGACATGGCCTCGGTCTACTGCGACATGGCCGTGACGGGCGTCGGACGCATGTCCTGCGGCGCGGAGGCCGCGGCCGACATCCGGCTGTCCTACCGCTGGCTGCTGTCGCTGGCCGCTTCGGCCGGACGCTACGAATACATTCGCGATCCGCGCGTCACGGTGCTCTCCGACGTGGATAACTCGGCCGTCGACGTGCAGGCCGTGAGCCGTATGGGCGGCTGCGAGACGGGCGGCGCCCCGCAGCTGACCGCTCTGGCGGAGATCGCCTGGTTCGGCCCGAAAGGGTGGGGATGCCGCGCTTCGGCAGGATATGCCGGGCGGCGTTACGTCGAACCGATGCCCCTGCGCCGCACCGACCGCATCGCGGGTCAGGGCGGTATCACATGGGAGTTTTTCGACGCCTTCACCCGGCAGGAGCGGCTGCCGGACGCCTTCACGCTCGATGCCGCGCTGTTCAAGTCGTTCCGGTTCGAACGTTCGCGGCTCACCGCGTCGCTGATGCTGCGCAACCTGACGGGCGAGGCCGATACGGTCTATGGCGGCTACGAGTCGCTGCGCGTGCGCCGCATCCGCCCGGGCGACGACACGCTCTACGCGCCCCACGCCTCGCGCTGCACCTATGCGTGGCCCCGTTCGTTCTATCTTACAATCTCTTACCGGTTTTGATCCGCACGTAAAAAAACGTCCGGATTTTTTGGATTTCCGCGTTAAATTCGTATTTTGGAGAGGCAAAAACCTTAAAAACTTCCAGATCCATGATTATCGGTATTCCAAAAGAGATCAAGAACAACGAGAATCGCGTTGCTCTTACCCCCGCAGGCGCCCGGGAGCTTGTCAAACGGGGACACAAAGTTTATGTGCAGGCTACGGCCGGTGTGAACAGCGGATTTGCCGATGATGCCTACACGGCCGTCGGGGCGGAGATGCTTCCCTCGATCGAGGAGGTCTACGCCCGGGCGGAAATGATCGTCAAGGTCAAGGAACCGGTGGCTCCCGAGTACAAACTCATCCGCAGGGACCAGCTGGTTTTCACCTTCTTCCACTTCGCCAGCAGCGAACCCCTCACCCGTGCGATGGTCGACAGCGGGGCGGTCTGCTGTGCCTATGAGACCGTCGAGCGCGCCGACCGTTCGCTGCCGCTGCTGATCCCGATGTCGGAGGTCGCGGGGCGCATGGCCGCGCAGGAGGGACGCTATTTCCTCGAAAAACCCCGCGGCGGCAAGGGCGTGCTGCTGGGCGGCGTGCCGGGCGTGAAGCCCGCCAAGGTCTTCGTCATCGGTGCGGGCGTTGTCGGAACGGCTGCGGCGCGCACCGCTGCCGGAACGGGGGCCGACGTGACGATCTGCGACATTTCGCTCCAGCGGCTGACCTATCTGGCCGACGTGATGCCCCGCAACGTCAAGACGCTGATGTCTTCCGAATACAACATCCGCGAGGAGCTGAAGCATGCCGACCTGGTGGTCGGCTCGGTGCTGATTCCGGGAGCCAAGGCCCCGAAGCTCGTCACGCGCGACATGCTCCGGGAGATGGAGCCGGGAACGGTGATGGTCGACGTGGCCATCGACCAGGGCGGCTGTTTCGAGACTTCGCGCCCCACCACGCACGAGGACCCGGTCTATTACGTCGACGGCATCCTGCACTACTGCGTGGCCAACATTCCGGGCGCCGTGCCTCGCACCTCGACCCTCGCGCTTACGAACGCGACGCTTCCCTACACCATCCAGCTTGCCGACAAGGGCTGGCGGCGCGCCGCACAGGAGAATCCCGAGCTGGCGCTGGGGCTGAACATCATCGGCGGCAGGGTGGTCTGCAAACCCGTGGCCGACGCCTGGGGGCTGCCTTACGAACCGTTGGCGCTGTAACCTGCCGGGACGGTAATCCGCAGGCGTTGTAACCTGCCGGCCTGTTTTGCGGCGGCCTCCCTGTCCATCCGGGACGGGGAGGCCGCCGGTGTGTAATTATCCGACTTTTTGGACGATTTGTTTTTGAAATTATTAAATAATTCATATATTTGCAAGAGAGCAAGGCAGTTACGTCGGTCGTTCCGGTTTCATTCCGGTTGGAATGCGTCGCTAAAAGCGTCGAATCTTCAAGTCCGGCGGCTGTTTTTGTTACGGATCGTAAGCAATACAGAAAGTCAGGGTGGCGTTTGCCGCACGGAAAGCGTGGGGCGGCGTCATTAAGTTTTATTCGATAAAGAGGTTAGTATGAGTGAGAGATTGTACATTTTCGACACCACGCTGCGCGACGGTGAGCAGGTCCCCGGTTGTCAGTTGAACACCACCGAAAAAATTGAAGTCGCCAAGCTGCTCGAAAGCCTCGGCGTAGACGTCATCGAGGCGGGATTTCCCATCTCCAGCCCCGGTGATTTCAACTCCGTGCTGGAGATTTCCAAGGCCGTTTCCGAGCCGACGATCTGCGCGCTGACCCGCGCCGTGAAGAAGGACATCGACGTCGCGGCCGATGCGCTGCGGCTGGCCAGGCGCAAGCGTATCCATACGGGCATCGGCGTTTCGCCGCAGCATATCTACGACAAACTGCGTTCCACGCCCGAGAAGATCGTCGAATCTGCCGTCGAGGCGGTGAAATATGCCAAACGCTACGTCGAGGACGTGGAGTTCTATGCCGAGGACGCCGGGCGCGCCGACGTCGAGTACCTCGCCCGCGTGGTCGAGGCGGTCATCCGGGCCGGTGCGACGGTGGTCAATATCCCCGACACGACGGGCTACTGTCTTCCGAACGAATACGGCGCGAAGATCAAATACCTCGTGGACAACGTTCCCAACATCGACCGGGCGATCATTTCGACCCACTGCCACAACGATCTGGGCATGGCTACGGCCAATACGTTGAGCGGCATCCTGAACGGCGCACGGCAGGCCGAGGTCACGATCAACGGCATCGGCGAACGGGCCGGCAACACCTCGCTCGAAGAGGTGGTGATGACGCTCCGCTGCCACAAGGACGTGGCCGTCGACACGAACATCAATTCGCGCCTGATCACCAAGGCCTCGCACCTGGTGTCGAGCCTGATGAACATGCCCGTGCAGCCCAACAAGGCCATCGTGGGCCGCAACGCCTTCGCCCATTCGTCGGGCATCCATCAGGACGGCGTGCTCAAGCAGCGTCAGACCTACGAGATCATCGACCCGCAGGACATCGGGCTGAACGAGTCGGTCATCGCCCTCACGGCCCGCAGCGGGCGCGCGGCCCTCGTGCACCGGCTCGAACTGCTGGGCTACGACCTCACGCAGGAGGAATTGGACGCCACGTACGAGAAATTCCTCGCCCTGGCCGACCGGAAGAAGGAGATTCACGACTACGACCTGTTGTACCTCGTGGGCGACATCGACCGCATGAAGCAGCAGTCCATTTCGTTGAAATTCATGCAGGTGACCACCGGGACGCTGGTTCCGACGGCTACCGTGGTGCTGAAATTCGGCGACCACGAACGCATGTCCACCGCCACGGGCAACGGTCCGGTCGACGCGGCGGTCTCGGCCATCAAGAAACTGATCAACGAGAAGGTGGTGCTTGCGGAGTTCCTGATGCAGGCCATCACGCGCGGTTCGAACGACGTGGGCCGCGTGCATGTGCAGGTCGAGTGCGGCAGCCGCACGGTCCACGGATTTGGCGCGCACACCGACACCACGCGGGCTTCGATCGAGGCGTTCCTCGACGCGCTGCGCATACTGAACGTAACCGAACGCAAGGAAAAGGAGGCGTAAGATGGGAAAGACTCTTCTGGACAAAATATGGGATGCGCACACCGTGCGCACCGAAGACGGGGGACGCTGCGTGCTCTACATCGACCGGCAGTACATCCACGAGGTGACGTCGCCCGTGGCTTTCGCCGGACTCGAACGACGCGGCATCGGCGTGGCGCGCCCGGCGCAGATCACGGCGACGGCCGACCACAACATCCCCACCGTCGACCAGCACCTGCCGATCGCCGAGCCGGAATCGCGGCGGCAGGTCGAAGCGCTGGCGGCCAACTGCGCCCGGTTCGGCATCGAGCATTTCGGCGTGGGCGACCCCCGGCAGGGCATCGTGCACATCATCGGCCCCGAGCTGGGATTCACCCAGCCGGGCATGACGATCGTCTGCGGCGACAGCCACACTTCGACCCACGGAGCTTTGGGCGCCGTGGCGTTCGGCGTGGGGACTTCGGAGGTCGAAATGGTCTTCGCCAGCCAGTGCATCATCCAGTCCAAGCCGCGGAGCATGCGCATCACCGTGGACGGGACGCTTCGGCCGGGCGTCGAAGCCAAGGACATCATCCTCTACATCATCTCCCGGCTGACCGCTTCGGGCGGCACGGGCTATTTCATCGAATTCGCCGGCGAAGCGATCCGCTCCCTCTCGATGGAGGGGCGCATGACCGTCTGCAACATGAGCATCGAATGCGGGGCGCGGGGCGGCATGATCGCCCCCGACCAGACCACGTTCGACTACCTCCGCGGCCGCGAACGCGCGCCGCAGGGCGCCGCTTTCGACCGGGCCGCGGCCCGCTGGCGCGAACTTTACAGCGACGCCGACGCGGTTTTCGACAAGGAATACCGCTTCGACGCCGCCGACATCGCCCCGATGATCACCTACGGCACCAACCCCGGCATGGGCATGGCCGTCGATGCGGCGATTCCCGCCGACGCCGATCCCAAGGCGTTGAAGTACATGGGATTCGAACCCGGCGGAACGCTGCAGGGCAAACCCGTCGATTACGTCTTCGTCGGCAGCTGCACCAACGGCCGCATCGAGGACCTGCGCCGT
>ERZ780218.1700-NODE-1700-length-12655-cov-2.832619_pt1 | contig 12655 bp, 22 predicted proteins | sample MGYA00510975_ERZ780218 | MGnify/ENA primary metagenome ERZ780218 (study PRJEB29588, sample SAMEA2152063) | human gut metagenome | biome: human gut; feature: human-associated habitat; material: faeces | place: Denmark | collected 2008/2010 ...
ACCACTCTGGCCAGATACCTGGCCGCGTCCCAGTCCCCGTACACCTCCGCCGGCCCGCTCGGTTCCATCTTCTCCGGGTCCATTGGCCAGATTGCCACCGATCCGCCGGCGGGGTCCGCGTCCCACCTGGCCGTCGATTGCTCCGTGATGTTCCCATCCTTGTCCCGGCAGATCCGCCCCAGTGTGGCGGTGCCTACTCCGATCCCGATAACTCCCACGCGCTTTCCTCCGTTTCTTTCCGGTGGCTATACCGCCACCGCCTTTTCCAGTTCCTCCATGGTGCTGATCTCCGCGCCGCACCACTCCGGCAGGTTGGCCCGCACCAGGGCCGTGGCGAAGGGAGGGGGAACCGCGTTCCCGCACCGTGCCACCTGTTTGGTCTTTGGGTACTCCCGCCCGGTATAATCCCGCTCGATCTTGTAGTCCTGGGGGAACCCGTTGGCCATATACAATTCCCGGGGCGTCAGCATACGCAATCCTATGTCTGCCATGAAATAGGCCGTGCCGCCGATCTCGAACAGGATCACGTCCTCCGGCCCCAGGCGATACCCGCAGTAGGTGTTCAACAGGTCCCGGATCTCCGGCCAGTGTTTCAGGTCCGCGCCCTGCTCCGCTTTGACCACCGTTGTGGTGACGACGCCGAAATGGCCGCCGCCGGCGGTGATGGTCTGCACTGGCTCCGACATGGGACCGCCCAGGTTTGTGCCCTTCATTTTGACCAGGTGCGTGGCCGTCATGGCATTGTGATCCACGGCCGTGACGGTGTGGAGCGGTTCGGACATTCTGGACCCCTCCCCGGTATATGGTCCCTCCGTAGAACTTGGCCAGGTTCGCCGCCAGGACGCCCTCCCGGTCCTTTGCGGTGATGGTGTGGAGAGGGTCCCCGGCGCCCTGTCCGTGCTGGTCGCTCCCGTAGTATTTGACCAGGCTGGTCGCCGCCAGGCCGTAGCGGTTGGAGGCGTCAATGGTCATAAGCGGATCCGCCAGCCCCTGCCCCCGCACCCGCTCCGTCTGCTCAGTGTGGCACTGGATCATGGCCGCCAGCGTCGGGGTGATCACCATTTGATGGCCGCCCGCTCCGCTGCTTGTGATCGTGTTCACCGGCTCCGTGATCCCTTTCCCGGCCGCGTTCTCGTTGTTGTGCATGGTCAGCGGGGCAAGGAGGGGAGAGGCCACACCATACCCATGTTTGGCCGTGACGGTCTGGAGCGGGTCCGCCGTGTTCTGCCCCCGGAAGTCCCCGGCGTGGTTTACCACCACCAGGAACGGCTCCGGGGCCTTGATTGCGAACTTGTCCACCCCTCGGATCACTCGCCGCATTGTGTTGGGGCGGAGTGGCCGCTGTGCGGAAAGCCCGTATTTCTCCCGGATGGCCTCCCGCGTGTCGAAGATGGAAGGACAGGGCAGGCTCCAGTCTATGACCTCCGCCGCGCTCCTCCACGGCTTTTTCTTCCCCTCCAGCACCTCCCGGCTGCCCGCCGGTGCGTGTGTCGGCTCCGGCCACACAATGGGCGCGCCGTCACACCTTGCCACCAGGAAAAACCGTTTCCTGGTCGTTGGCGCCCCGTAGTCCGCCGCCACCAGTTCCCGCCATTCCACGGCATACCCCAGGGCCTCCAGTTGCGAAAGCCACCGGCGGAACGTCTGGCCCGCCTTTGACTTCACCGGGCGGCCCTTTCGGACAGGTCCCCAGGTCTGGAACTCCTCCACGTTCTCCAGCATGATCACCCTGGGCGCCACGGTCCCGGCCCACCGCAGGACGATCCAGGCCAGGCCCCTTATGTTCTTGTCTACCGGCTTTCCTCCCTTGGCCTTGGAAAAATGCTTGCAGTCAGGGGAGGCCCACAACAGGCCCACCGGGCTGCCGCCGGTGACTTCGAGCGGGTCCACATCCCACACGCTGGCCTGATAGTGTACGGTGTGCGGGTGGTTGGTCTTGTGCATTAAAATGGCGTCTGGATCGTGGTTGATCGCTATGTCCACCACCCGGCCCGTGGCCAGCTCAATTCCCGTGGAAGCTCCACCGCCGCCGGCGAAACTGTCCACAATCTTTTCCTCCCACATACTGATCTGCGCTTTGCTCACTGTCTGCCGCCTCCTGTCATGTCCATGTATAGGGCGCAGTCTTTCCCGATCCTCTGGCAGTACGCCCATTCCACCATGGCGCCGCGGCTCTCCCGGTAGTCCGGCAGGAACACGGCCAGATCTGCCGCGTTCAGCATGGCCATGCAGATCTGCATATAGTCCGCGTCTGTCAGGCCGTCCGGCAGAGTGGCCGGGTTCAGGACCACATGCCCCATTCCCTCCAGCGCCCTTGTGGCCTCCCGGAACTTTGCCCGGTATTTTCTATCCCCGGCGATCCTGCCGGCAATGTAAATTTTCATGGCGTCCTCCTATTCGTTGAAAACCTCGAAATATTCCTGGTATGGGTAACCGCTGATTTCGTGCCACCCGCTCCGCGTGGTGGATCCGTCATCGAACATGTACAGCACGGCGCCCTTGCTTGGCTTCGGCTCCTTGCGCCAGGAGGAAGCGGCCACGGTGGTGTATGTAATCACGGGCTTGGCCATGTTTTGTGTTTTGCTGTACCTCTTGCCCCGCTTCCCGATCTCCCGGTACTTCTCCATGGTTGACCGGCTTTCTTTGACCAGATAGGCCGCCAGCTTTGCATGGTTCCCGCGGCGGTCCAGCGGTTTGAAGCTAACGCCCCCGCCGCCCCTCGGCACAAACTCCCACGCCTCCGTGATGATCTCCGGGTCCATGCGCGTTATTACCACATGAATGTGCGGATTTGTCATCCTTTTGGTTTCGATGACCACCACGGCCTTGTACTTGATCCCGCGTTTTTTGCAGATCTTCCGCAGGTTCCGCAGGAAAACGGCTTTGTGTTCCAGTATTTCCTCAAAGCTGGTGTCCTTGGCGTAGTAGTGGAGGACGGCGTGGAGATCCCGGTGTCCGAAATTGGCGTTGAGGTCCCAGCGCAGGTGTTCTTCTGCCACCCGCTCGTTGATCTTGGCCTGCTTTTCCGATGTGGTCCCGTGGTTCGGCCCCCTCTGGCCCCCCTTGGTGTGGATCCGGTATGACTGCATTTTCCTGTGTTCGATGGTGCGGCCAGCTTTCACCCGCCTATGGACATAGGCCATGGTGTTCTCCTCCTTTTGGCCTGCTTGTCACTTTACTAATTGCTCTTACCGGAGCTATACGGGGCCGCAGCCCCGTCAAATTTTGCGGCTTGCAGGCCGTCCGGGAGTATGCTATAATACAGCTATCCAGGACGGCCTCCGCGCCGCCTCGTATCTGTCCACCTGCGCCGTGTTGTCAGCACCGGGCGCAGGTGGTTTTCTTTTTATGATAGGTAGTCATTTGCCAGCTCCAGCAGCTCCGCCGCGTGTTCCTGATCCACGATCTTGACCTTTCCGGGCCGTTTTGGGTCTTTCTCGATGGCCCAGCAGGCTTTATTTGCCAGCATTTCCCACTTTCTATTCTGCGCGGCCATTTCCGCGTTGTAGTGGTTTCTGTCCTTTTGCCAGGCCATGAACTCCAGGAACTCCTCGGCGCTCATATTTACAGTTACTTCCATTATTTTGTGGCCTCCAGTTTCAGCCACCACGCCGGGCTGTTCCGCTCCGCTTCATGCGGGCATACCTGCGGGCAGTCCGTTGTTGGGCAGTTGTCGCAGAAAACCCGGTGGAAAGCGTCATCCCATGGGGCGTCCAGGCAGGGGAGGGAGGCCAGGAAAGCGGCCAGCACCTCCGGGGAGGCTGTGATCCGGTCAAAATTCGTCTGCGGCATTGTCACGCCTCCTCTTTATGGAGATCTACGCCCTCCAGGGCGTTCCACACGGCCCGCTCCCATTCCTTTGCCCAGCTTGACCGGGCCTTTCTCACGGTGTCCAGGGCCACCACTTCGTTGTCCCCGCACCATAGTAGGCGGTCCCCGTCTACCACGGTTGCCTGCCCATGCTCTGCAATTTCCCGCTCCATGATCTCCAGGTCGGACAGGCTCACGCCATAGCAGGCGCCGCCGCCCTCCGGCTGGAATATCTGGTAACCCTGCATGATCACGGTGGCCATGGTCACCGTGTCTGTGCGTTCCCCGGTTCTCCAGTGGGAAGTTTCGTCCATGGCCACATCCGGCATGATCAGCTGCGGATCCCCGTCCTTTATGATGGACATGGGCGCCGTGTCCGGTATCATGCCCATGTGTTCCACGATTGTGGCCAGCACCTTGCGGGGCAGGGCCGCCCGCTTGCACTGGACATACCATTGCTCCGTGTAGATTGCCATGCTATCGTCCTGGGTCACCACCGCGTACCCGGCGGACCTATACGCCCGCTTGATACAGCGCACCAGGCCGCTTTCGTTGATCAGCATTTCGCTCCGCCTCCTTATTTATATAATGTAGGCATTGGGACCGCCTTTTCTCCAGGGGCCGCCCACACCTTTGCGTCCCGGATCTCTGTCCAGTCGCAGCCCCATACCTCCGCCGCGTTCAGGATCGCCGCCAGGTTTGAACTGTGCGGGACCACTACGGACCCGCGGGCCGGGTGTACCACTCTGGCGCGGCCCGGTGCCTGCCAGCGGTGGATCCGTGCCCTCCGCTCTGCCGCGGCCCGTATTCCTGCCCGGCTTATATCCCATTCCATGCGTTCACTGTGACCTCCCACCGCTCCATGGCTTCCACCACGGCGGTGGAGTAGTCGGTGGAGGTGATACCCTCCGCCCAGGCATTTTCCGCTCCGCTCACTCCCATGTTGTACGCCATAGCCGCCTTGTTTGCGTCCCCGTATTCCTGCATGTACTTTCCCAGCAGGTAGCACCCAGCGGCAATGTTCCCGGAGGGTGTGGTGGGGTCCAGCTCTGTTTCGGCCTCCAGGTTGATCCAGTATGTATTCTCCGGGCCGGGGTTCAGCTGCATGATCCCCACCTCTCCCACGGCGCCCACGGCGTCCATGTCGAAGTGGCTTTCCACCTCCGCCACGGCCAGGGCCAGGGTGTAGGGGCACCCGTATTCCGCGCAGGCGGTCCGCATAACGTCCTGGAGGTCGTAGGAAAGCGGGATCTCCTCGGAGAAATACCCCTGTTCCAGCAGGGCGGCCTCGATCTTCTCCGCCTCCAGCGGATCCTCCCCCAGGACTGCCGCCGGCGTGGTAATTGGCGTGACGGCCACGGGATCCGGCAGGATCGTTTCCGGTTCGTCAGCACCTACGGCCGCGCAGGCCATAGCGACGGCCCACACCACAGCCAGGACCAGGGCGGCCATGCAGGCCAGGGCGGTGATCCGGCGGCGGCGGACGATACGCCGGCGGCGCTCATTCCGGCGGCGGCTGGCCTCCCGGCGCTCCTCCTCCGCTTGCTCCTGTGCCCGCACTCTCTCCTGTTCCTGCTGCTCCCGGGCGGCGGCCCGCGCCCGTCGTCTGGCCGCCTCCGCCATTTGATCCTCCCGGCGGTGCCGGACCTCCATGGCGCCGATCCGGCGTTTCAGGTCGTCCACGTCTGCCGCCACACCCTGGTACTGCTCCATGGCCCGGCGGTACTCTTTTGCTTTTCGTTGGCTCATTTCCTGGACCCTCCCGTGAAAAATACTCGCTTGACCTCATAGGGGAGGCCATAGCGCCGGCGGCCGCACTTGTCGCAGGTGATCTTCTCGGACCGTCCGGGCAGTTGCTTGACCTCCCGATCCTTCCGGGCGGCGGTTTCCACCGCGCAGGGCTTGCAAAGAACCTTTTTCATTCCTCCTCCGCCTCCCGTTCATCCACCCAGGCCGCGCACATATCCGCCTGGTGGAGGCGCCACACCCACGGGGTGGCCTCCATGGCCGCCGAAAGGGCGCGGCCGTCACCCTTTGCCGCGTTGTCATAGGCCCCCATGTGCCACCGGATGGCCAGGGCCTCCTCCGGCTCCAGGTCCATGTGACGCTGGATCAGGTACAGGCTTTTCTCTCCGTGGCCCAGGGGGAGGGGGTCCCGGAACTCATACAGGCCCACAGCGCCCAGGTTTCCCTCCGCTATGTCCTTAAATGGGTCCGTCTGGTGGTACACGCCCACCTTGCAAACATCGTGCAGCAGTCCCAGGATCGCCACCGTTTCCTCCACGTCCTCCGCCAGCAGGTCGGAGGTGGTGGTCCCATAGGTTTCCACGCACACGATGGCCCGCAGGCGGTGGTACACGTTCAGGGAATGTTCCAGCAGGCCGCCAGGGTGCGCTCCGTGGTGCCTGGTGGAGGCGGGGGCCTCGAAAAAGTCCGTTTCCCGCTCCAGCCACGCCAGGAGGGCGTCCGCATAGTCCCGCTGTACCCGCTCGGTCCAGATCTTCAAAAACTCCGCTTTTCTGTCCATGGTCTATACCTCCACACCTTGAAAGGTTTCTTTGATGGTTTTCCCGCGCACCTCGAAAGCCACGATATGGAACCGCCCCATGGGGTGGATATAGTCCACACGGCCCCGCATGGGCCGCCGGATTGCCTTTCCGTGCGCCTCCTCGAAGATGGTTTCCGGCGTCCGCACCACTTCCTGGCCGATTTCCAGCCGGGCCGGGCGCCGCCTCCGTTCGTTCATTGGTTCCTCCTATTCCGCCGGCGGAACCTCGTTCCCCCATGCGTCCCACCCTGGGGCGCGGTCCCGGGCGAACAGTTCCAGCCGGGGAACGTCCCCCAGCAGTTCCACGATCCGCCGGCGCGTTTCGTCTGGTTTCTTGCTGTGCCCCTCAAAAGGGGCCTCGATCACCTGGTGGACCCGGTGACTGCGGACCCGCTCCCGGGCCTTGAACCCCTGGGACACCCCCAGCAGGCAAACCTCCGCGTTTGCCCTTGTGTAGGCGCCCATGCCCCAAAAGTTTCCGCCGTTCTTCCGGTTCTTTTTGATCCACACGAAAGCAGCGGTTTTGTAGACGAACCCCCACGCCTCCAGGACCTTGATCGCCTCCGCGATGTTTGGGAAAGTTGCCCACATGAAACAGACTGCCCCCCCCGCAGATTTTCCGCACTGGCAATTTGCATATATCCTCGGTGGTCATAGTCTGGTAATGCTGTTTTGCTATGCCGTGGGAACTTTTCGTTTTTCCACCTTGCTGATAGGACCACGGCGGATCCGCATAAATCACGCTGTATTCCTTTTCAGGTAGCGGGAGAAAGTCCGCCATTGTCGGCACTCCTTTCTGCCCGCCGGCGCTCCGCCGCCGTGATGAACTCCTCCACCATGCCCCGCTCCCGGAGATCCCGGAGGTTCAGGGCGTGTGTGGTGCGGTTCACCGTCTTTCCGGTTTCTCCGCTCTTGATCTCAATGGACAGGAGCGGGCGGCCCATGCAGGTGGAGAAAAAGGCATGTGCCGTGTCCCATTCCTGCGTGATCCAGTCCAGGGCATAGTCCGGGGTTCTCGGATATTTGATGAAGCTGGTCCCGCTCCGCATAGGAGGCAGGTTCGGCACAAATTCCGCCACCAGCTTGTACAAACTGGTTTTTGTGGCTTTCAGTCGTAGCATTACAGGATCTCCTCCCGATACCAGGCCAGGATCCGCTTGGCGTACTTCTTGCGGATCCGCTTCTTTTTGGTGTGGTGGTAGCGGGCGGCCAGCGGCCTGTTGGCCGCCTCCGCCCACCGCAGGGCCTTGCGGAACTCCTCTGCCGCCCGGATCGCCTCCCATGCGTCTACCATCGCTCTGGTGGCCTCCGCCAGCTTGTCGCAGAAAATACCGAACGCTTCCGCCATAAAGCGGGCCGTTTCATTGAACTGTTCCATCGTAAAGCCCATTGACGCAAGGAGCGGCGGTGCCTCCATGCTCTCCACCTGCTCCGGCACCGCGACAATCTCCGGCAGCGTGATTTCTCCGGCGTATTGCACCGGCTGTCCGTCTATGTAGACCGCCGCCTTGGCGGTGCCTTTCCCGTCAGGTCCCATCCGGCCAGCCCTCCCCGCGTTCAAATCCCAGGAGCGCGTTGTGTCCCAGGCTTCCCAGGTTTCCCCGCAGCGCCTCCAGTTCCAGCAGGGTGTTGTATGAAATTCCCGCCGCCTCCAGGTGGCCCCGGAACTCCTTGGCCTCTTCCACGGCTTTGCGGAGCGCCTGCCGTTCCCGTTCTGCCTCTATCGCGGCGAACTCCGCCCGCAGGTCCTCCAGGTCAATCTCTCCGGCTGCGATTGCCTGGCAGAACTCCACGGCCTCCTCCCAGGTGAATTTTCTGTAACCCGCCGTGCTGATCGTTCTTGCGGATCCCTTTGTGTCGTAGCAGCTTACGGTGTGTTCCCGCTCCGGCATGTCCCACGGGTGATAAATCCGAAAAATGATCCCGTTCTGCCGTCCGATCATGGTGCCGCGGGCTTCCCACCGCCACTTGATTTCCTTTCGTTTTGCCATGTCCGGCTCCTTTCTCCGCCCCTTGCGGGGCTTGATTTTTCTGGATTGTTCGATTAGATCCAAAAGCCGGGGGCCACGCCCCAGGAATCGGTCGCGTTCGTGCTGGTGGCAGTGCCGTTGGTGCCGAGCAGGCAGAAATAGTTGCTGTACGACGCATTGACGGACCGGGTGTAATGCGGCCATGTCCGCCCGTTCCACATCTTCACGCGGTCCCGCTCGGTCTTGTAGACTGGCAGTTGCTCCTCCGTGGGATCGTCGCCAGAGGCCCAGGGCCGACGCCCGAAAAACTCCGTTGCGCTATGCAGCCACAGCAGATCCGTGGTTACCAGTTCCTTGTCCTCTACCGTCTGCCGAATGGTCCGGGGTGTAATGATGGACACCAGGTCCTCCGGGAGATCCTGGACCAGATCGGTGTTGCACCACTTCCGTGCGTCGCTCTCTTTCCAGGACACCGGGCGCACCAGCAGGCGCTCATACATGGGACGCTCTGCCACGCCGTCCACAAAGCCCATCCACGCCCGGCCCGGTTCCACCTTTTCCACCATGATGGCCACCTCGGTGCCGCTCCGCAGGTTGAAGCGGATCACATCCCGCTCCGCCAGCAGCTTGTCCAGCACACCCATCTCTCTGGCCCTGGCGATCTCCGCCCAGCTGATTTCCTCTTTCGTCTGTTTGATCATGGTTGCCATTGTTTTTTCCTCCTTTGCATTTATCCGCCCCCATGGCGGTGGGGTCACTCATTCACTGGCGGCCCGCGCCCTGTTCAGGGGCTTTCCGCGCCGGCGGAGGCTTTCCTGGAAACGACGCTGGGCCAGATCGGGGTTGTATGACTGGCGGCTGTTCTTGTCCAGGGTGCCGTTGTTCCCGCGGCGCAATTCCTGATAGATGGTTTTAGGCGCCACGCCCACCAGCGCCGCGATCTCCCGCACCGACGCATAAGCGGCCCACTTCTCCGCAATCAGCTGCCGATCCGCGGGTCCCAAATATTTGTTGCTCATGGTCCTTTCACCTCCGTTTTTCATAAAAAAATAAGAGTAACAAGGGGGTTACCCTTTGTTACTCTTATTAGTAGCATTTTCAAACGCAAATGTCAATAGGTAAGCGTAACAAAAAGTAAAAAAATTTTCAAACGGCCTCGATCAGCGCCCGGAACATGTCCGCGCTGCTGTACCATCCCAGGATCTTGCGGGGGTATCTGTTCAGCCAGTCCTCCACCATTTTTACCTCCTTTGGGGAAACTTTATCAAAGTTTGTCCCCTTTGGAAACTTCCGCCGGATCATCTGGTTTTGCTTTTCGTTGCTTCCTCTTTCGCTGCTACAATATGGGTGACAGTAGTACATTTTCGTGCGCTTCGCCCGCTTTTTTAATACGGATTGCTCCAGGCCGGCGCAGTCCGCGAACTCCACACCGTTGTCGATGGTGATAGACCGGAACATCTCCCGAAACGCGGCGGAGCCCAGCTTCCGCTCCATCCGGTTCAGCGCGGCCACCACGCTGGCGCTGGTTCCGTCCTTCATCAGCTCGATGATCTCCCAGCGGGTCAGTCGCTCTGTCAGAACAAGCAGCCGCTTCTTGGACCGCCTGGCGGAGACCACAGTGTCCATCTCCCAATGCCCGAACGTCTTCCGGCTGTTGATCTCTTCGGAGCGATCCTCGATCCCGTCCCCTTTCGGCAGCCGAGCCTCCTGCACCTTCCTGTATGGATGCTTCTTTTTCTTCCCCGTGGGCAGGCTTTTGTTGGTGATGGTGGCGAACACGCCCTTGTCAATGTAGCTGTAAAGCGTCCATTCGCTGATCTCCACAGAGAAGATCCGGCCTTCTTCCTTGATCTTGGCTAGTGCCGCCGCCGGGGAATAGTGCTCCTTCCCGATCTTCTCTTCCAGATAGGAGGCCAGGGCATGGTCATTTCCGATTTTTAAGTCCGGCCCCTTGGCCTGCAGGTTCTCCCGGTATTTCCGCTCCGCGGTCTCCGGGCAGTATTTTTGCACATACTCCCACTCACTGGTCATTTGCCACGTCTGCCCCCGCTTGATCTCCCGGTAAATGGTGGAGTTGTGGACGCGTAGAGCGTCTGCGATCTCCTGGACCTTGCGCCGTTCATCCAGCATCCGCCTGATTTTCAGCCGGTTTTTCCAGGTCAAGTGACTATACTGCCGCTCCATAGCACGTCCGCCTCCTTGTCAGTTTAATTTAATAATCCATAAAAAGCCGGAATTTGTCAATCCCTTCCAAGTCATAAAAAAACGCTCCCATAGGCTTATAGCCTATGGGAGAAATTTTTTCGTTCAGATCATATCGCCGCACAAAAACCAGTCAGCGGAGACGCCCAGCACACTGGACAGCGCCCAAAGCTCATAATCCTGCACCATCCGGTCCCCGAGTTCGATCCGGCTGATGGCGTCCTGCTCCAGGACCACGCCTTCGGTCTGAACCTTCGCCACCAGCGCCGCTTGAGAGAGGCGCATGGACAGCCGCTTCATGCGTACCCGCTCGCCTGAGATATTCCGCCGCCCTTCATAATCGTTTGCCTTCACGCCGTTCCCTCACTTTTATGGGAATCTTCTGTATCTCAGTTGACTTTACCATTATTTGGCGATATAGTCATGGTAATATCCCATAAAACAGCAGAAAAAAGTAAAACGGGAAGGCGGTGTTTTTTTGGAAGCAGTGTATGTCCTTGGCGGATTTGGCCTAAGCAGCATTTTCTATGCAGTCGGTGGCTATCTGAACGAGCTGTGCATTTACTTGGACAACATGGGGCACCCTGGATTCTTTCAAAAAGTCTTAGTGGTCCTTTCGGTCACTTGCTTTATCTTATCTATTCCTGCGCTTATCGTCTTTTACCCACTCCAGAACCTTTTGTTAAAGCGCATGGAAAGATACTGGCGGAGGGATGAACGGGAAAGGTTGAGATAATATGAAATTCTTGATCTGGTTTGTATATTTGGCGATTGCTTCGATTTTGAACTCGCTGTTGCTTTCGCTCGTAGATACTTCCGCCTCCTTACAGGGCGTGATGTTGTTCTCTTTTTTTATTACCGTTGCAGTTTACGGAGCCGCGATATTTTTTGCCAAGACAACTTGTAACTGGTATGCCAAAAAGAAAAACAAATGCACTCCAATGCAGTTCGTCCCATCTACGCGGATTACGCAGGTACCCACCTCGCAAGAGATCGTTGAGGTGTACCGCCAGCCAAAGAACCGCGTTGCGCTTTCCCACCCGACCGGTACTATTCTGGTTCTCATTTCCTGTTTGATCTGCCTTCTGTCCATCGGATTTTCCGCCTGGTCGTGGTGGTCCGCAAAGAGTGAGTATCGCACCATGGCAGAAGAGGCACAGAAGTCTTATGAAAGCAGAATACCTGCTATCAGGTCGGCAGCTTATGACGATGGTTATGCGGCCGGGATTGAAGATGGGAGATCATCTGACGCTTCTATTCAAAGGCGGTTGGCCAACCTTAGAGACTCTGCGGAATTGGAATTCTACAGGAGCAACGCTGTGTTTGTAACCGTCAGCGGTGAAAAATATCCCTGCTACGGCTGCCATCATCTCACAGGACACAGGTATTTTATCTATAACATTGAACTTGCCAAAGAAATGGGATACGAGCCCTGCTCCGATTGTTGGGGTGGGTAACTCGAAAATCTGCTCCTGTTGCGATCCATAGGAGGGTATTCTTGTGAAGGCCTTGAAAATCATATTGATAATTTTAGGCGTACTTTTTGCGCTCGCCATAGTGGTAACGCTCCTGCTTGACCTGTTTCCAGATCGGTATGCGATTGTAAATTTTCTTATTTACTGTGGGGCCGCTGCGTTCCTTTTCATGGTGAGCAGGGTCCTGATGTATCTGTGCAGGGTTTATGCTGACAGAGAAGAGCACTATATTCGTTACAGGATATTTTCTGCGCTTTGGATCGTTCTCGTAACCGTTTCCTTTCCTGTTTCCATCCCGCTCCTCTGTATCGAAGATAAATTCGAACATCTATACCTATCTTGGCACGAGCGGGATATAAAGGCGTGTAAAGAAATCGTTCAAGAGCTTTATTGTGCGATAAATCGTGGAGATAGGGAAAAAGCTGATTCTCTGTATAATGAATATTTCCGCTAGTAAGGTTTAAGAGAGCCCCCGGGGATCATCCCCGGGGGCTCTCGTCATTACGCCTCGTCCTCTTCGTGCATCCGGTCGTAGACCTCCCGGCCCACCCGTTTGTCGAAGGGGTTCTTGTTCCATTTCCAGGACTTGTTCTGGAGCTGCCACAGGATGGCCCGTTCCCGGTTGTCCAGGCCCGGCATGTTCTCGAGCG
>ERZ780218.1715-NODE-1715-length-12527-cov-4.003047_pt1 | contig 12527 bp, 13 predicted proteins | sample MGYA00510975_ERZ780218 | MGnify/ENA primary metagenome ERZ780218 (study PRJEB29588, sample SAMEA2152063) | human gut metagenome | biome: human gut; feature: human-associated habitat; material: faeces | place: Denmark | collected 2008/2010 ...
AAAACATAAACCTACTTAAAGGAAAACACAATCATGTCTAAATATCAGGAATACGATAAAATTTTTAATAAAGAGATTTTACAAAAAAGTAAGGGTATCATATTCTCTTATTCTCCAATTACAGATACATATACTTACAATTCATACAGTCACGGTGTTTCTGATACAGCCGTGGAAGATTTAGGCGAACTAATGCGGCACAACCTTTTCTTTTATGCCTTTGGAGAAGAAGAGGTTGTCGCTTATTATAAAAAAGACAGATTTTCTTCAATGCAACAGGCGGCAAGGTATTCATATCAGCAAAGATTGCCAAAACGTGCAGATATAAACGATGGTCTTCCCAGTGAGGTACTTTTGGATTTACTCGTACAGATCTACAATCCGAGTGCATATAAACTGGCAGTAAGGACGCTTTTTCGTCAAGATGATAATAACGAGATCAAGGGATATGATCTTACCTATTTTACAAAGGATGAATCTGGTATCAGTCTTTGGCTCGGACAAGCCAAACTAGGTGAAAAAAGTTATTGCAAATCGAGTATTCACAAAGATTTGCTGGAAAAATTCAAAAAAGAGTATTTGGCAAAACAGTTATTTTTTATTTGTGACAAACGCATCGGAATTACAGATGATGCCAAATCAATTCTTGAAGCGATTGAAGACATTAATCTGCTTATGATAAATTCCGATGAGAATAGTCGCTCTGATAATTTGATTGATTATTTCAAAAAGCATCATATCAATATAAAAATACCGTGTTTACTTGCATATGGAAATGGCACAGTATATGATGATGCAAAAAAATTATCTGATAAAATCAAAAACGAAATTGATTCAATAAAACAATACTATGATAAAAAGGCTTATGTATTTGATAGTATTACTCCGGAAATTATTTTTTGTGTTTTTCCTATTGAAAGCATTGAACGATTGAGAGATAAGGAGTACGGATTTTATGCAGGATTATGCTAGTTTATTATTAAATGCCATAAACAATTATGATCCGGATAATGCGCATTCTATTGATGCGCTGCGTGATCTTGTTTGTTGGATTTCAGATAATGAGATATTGAAAAAAGATAAACTGATTGCTGAACTTCTTTATATTGCATCTCAAAAAATGCGTGTGTTTGGATACAACATATTGAATAAATATACGGAAGAACCAATTCCTCCTATTGGCAGTTTAGATGCAATTTCAGGTCCGTCTATAAAAAATTTATATCGTTCCAAAGTTTATTCAAATAATATTTTAGATAAAACTCAACATGAAGTAGTTGATCTTTTTCAGTCATTGGATATTCGAAGACTGCTTGTAAGTGCACCCACTTCTTATGGCAAAACTTTTTTAATGCGAGAAATTGTTTTTTTAAATAAAGAACGATACAACAACATACTTTTAGTTTTTCCTACAGTTGCATTACTTCTTGAAAATGCAAGAATGATGGAAAAATTTGTTTCAGATCATAAACTCGAATATAGAATAATCAAAACTGTTGATGAAATAACTGAAGAAAATACTAAAAACATTTTTGTATTTACACCAGAACGTGCATTGCAATTGATTGCAACCTATCCAAATTTCAAGATTGATTTCTTCTTTTATGATGAAATTTATAAAATTGATGAAGATTATTACAATGAAGGTTTAGACGAAGAAGATAATGAGGTTCCTTTTAAATCTTTAAGGAGAGCAACTCAAGAACCTGATTTTTTAAATGAAGATCGAGGGAAAACATTTCGTATAGCATTATATCTTCTTGCAAGAACAGTAGATGAATACTATTTAGCAGGACCAAATTTAAATAAAGAAAAATTTGGGCGTGGAATGCAACGTTTTATAAAACATAATAACATTACGGTTAAAGAAATATCTTTTGAACCGACTTTAAGAATTTCGGTAAATGCGTACGGTTCTCGCATTAAAGAAGTTTTACCGGGATTTGTTATGGAATCAAAGCACAATATTGTTTGTCCTATCCAGTCAAAAATTAATGATAAAATAAAAAATGTTATAGCATATATAAATAAAAATAAATATGGCAAAACTTTGCTATATTGTACATCCCCGAAAAAAGCAATGGAATATTCTAATAAACTTGTAGATAGCATTTCATACGATAATTATGTGAAAGAATATCCACAGAATTTTCAAGATTTTATTGATCATATAAAACATGAGTACGACATTGATGGATCTTCCGAAAAGTGGAGTTTGATTAAAGTTTTAATGAATGGATTTGGAATGCATCATGGCAAACTTCCTAAATACATCCAACACGAAATTTTAGATCAATTTAATAAAGGTGCATTTGATATTCTTTTTTGTACTTCAACAATAGTTGAAGGTGTTAATACTGATGCTCAAAATATGATTATTTTGAATTCGTCAAAAGGAACTAAAAAACTCACGCAATTTGATATTAAAAATATTAAGGGTAGGGCGGGAAGATATTATCATTGTTTTATTGGAAGAGTTTTTTATATGAATAGAGAACTTATTGAAATAGAAAAATCAGATGATATTTCTTTGGATTTTGTCACATTTTCTAACAAACCTCTTAGTTCAATTGATTTAGATAATGCGGAAAAAGTAGATTTAACAGATAAAAATGTTCAAATAAAATTAGAAAGAGATGAAAAAACCAGCAAATATCTCTTGCCACAAACTGTTTTTATTAAAAACCGTACAGTTTCAAAAGAGAATCAAGAAAAGCTTATTAATTGTTTCATGAAAAATGAAGAATATAGGAAACTCCGACCGCTTCTATTACATCCAGTAAATGTGGAAAATTTCTTGGAGTATAGGTGGATTAATAAGATTTTAAAATTGTTTTTTGATGCAGGATTAATAAATGAATATGTAAATAAAAAATATTCAGCTGTAGCTAACAATTATTATGAGAAAGGTTTTAAGGGCATTCTCGAGTATGAACTAAGTCGCAACTCCGATGATGTTGATAGAGCATATTCAGAAACTTTTAAATCATTGCGAGATATACTAGAACATAAAATCCCTAAAATTTTATCTTTATTTGAAAGTATTGCTCAGTTCATTCTTGAACAAAAAGAAGACTATTTTGATGATTTCTCACTATCAAATGTTCGTCGCTACTATGAGACAGGAGTAAAAAGTGCTATAGGAGAAGCATTGTCAGAATATGGATTTCCTACTGATGCAATTCGGAGAATCGAAGATAGGCACATTAAATTATCTTATTTTACATTATCAAAATCAAAAGAATATTGTTTAACACATTATGAAAATGATATAGAAAATTTGCTTGATAAATATGAAAATCAGTTATTTATAAAAGCATTAAATGCCATTTAGAGATTTTGACAGTTATAATGAACAACTTAAGTATTTTAATTATAAGGTTTCTATATTGATTGATTTAAGATATGCACGATCAAATCATCTTATAGCGCTGCGCGACCTAATTAACCGCACAGCGCTTTTTTATGCAGAAGTTCGTAAATATATTGCGGCTATTTGCAGATAAGTTCGGTAACGCATTTGGCGAGAATAACATCGCACAGGTCTGTCGATTTTTTTTGATAGCCGTATCCACTGCTGCAACTGCCTAGTTAAATGGTATAAAGTTCCGAAGAATAAGGATCTAACAGAAACACAACAGGAAAAGATAGTCAATCTCCTCATAGTGTGGATCGAAAAAGAGATGACAGCATAAAAGTTAAAGCAGACGCCTTGGACGCGTCTGCTTTTCATACATTCCGATACTTATTCCGTTAATAATTTTACAGCAAGTTTGAATCCGGCTTCAAATGCTTTGCTTTCTGCTAAAGAGGAGTATTTTTCACTGTATGATATGTATTCTTTGAACGTCGATAGGTCATTATCCATTAAGGACGCAAATAATTTTCCCTGGTGCAAAGCCATGGACTCTATAAGATTTTTCTCTTCTTTGCTGATTTCTCTGTTCTCGCATGGGCGGAGATTTCCGTACCACAGATCCTGAAGTACTGACATAAAATCACTCCTTTGCAAACACACATATCACAAAGAAACAACAAAGTCCAGAAAATTTTAAAAAATATAGTTTTAACGCACTGTTCGACAAATTTTGATAGACTATATATTATACTATTTTATCGAAAGGAGGAGAACCGATGCGCTATCAAAGGTTATTAGAGCGGGTGGCAAAAGAATACAACACCACACCCGAAGAAGTTGAAAAAGAAATGCGGGAAGCGCTGAAAGCGGCAGGTTATGATATTGAACCTGCAGTCTTCATTGCGCTTGCCGCAAGCAAAGTAGAAAAGACTATATATCGTAATTAGTATATTGTATAGTCTATATCATCCCGGCAAAATTAGTATCATAATTTTGTTGGGAGTGATACGGATGACGATTGTTGAAGCCACAAAACAGCGTATAGAAGAACTGTGCAACGAGCGGGGACTTAATTTCTGCCGCCTTGCGACAATTTCCGGTGTTCCCTATACAACGGTCAAATCGATCATATACAATCAAAGCAAAAATCCGAGTATTATAACGATCAAGAAGATATGCGACGGTCTTGAAATTTCAATAACAGATTTCTTTGACACGGATACTTTCAGAAATCTTGAACAGGAAATAAAATGATTAAACGCCTGCATTTTATGAGTGCAGGCGTTTACTTTAATTAAGATTCCAAAATATCCATTAGTTCATCATGAATTGCATAGTAATTATGCATATCTTCAGGACGGCAGGCAATAAATTTCGATTCTACAAAGCGTTTTAAAATAGTGACATCGATTCTGTGTGGCGAAAGGCCATATTCTCCCGGGATAGGAATGGTAATATATAATAAAATATTATTATCTTTAACATAACTTAAAAGTTTGATAAGGTTATCCATATTCTTTTGAGCGCGATTTATCTCGTTTTGATTGTTTCTATCATAATAGAAACAATTTTTCAAAATATGATAACCTAATATAATTGCTGAAGGCTTTGGTGCAGACAATGGAATTCGTCGAAGTTCGCAATATCTTTGAATTGGCAACATTATTATCCAACGCCATTCATGCTCGTAGTTCCAAATATCAGCCTTGTTAATAGCAGCACATAATAATGCGGCATCAATAGAATGCTTGAATATTTTTTCTTTCTTATCTTGAAGTAAATCGGATATATTAATAGGCTGCTTTGAATAAGCAATGGGAAAGATTGCATTTTTTATAGTGTTCTTTATTTTTGCTAAATTAAAATCATATTCTATGCATATTCCTGTATTCGATGCGGCATAGTGTGACCACATGAGAGTAGAATTATTTATGCTCGACAAGCAACAAGCATATGTATTAAAATTATCTAAAATTCTGAAAATGGCGCGGGATTCAGTCTTTAAACTCCTTCTTCTTCCACGAATAAAATCATCGTGAACATCATCGAGTTGATAGCTGGCCGATTTGGCTAAAGTATCTAATTCACTCCATTCATTTTCCGATTCCTGTGCACGAGATTCTTGTGTTTCAAAATGGCGAATTGTGCCGTCAAATAAATCATTAAATTCCCCTATTCGAGTTGCTGTTAGGTAGCCAGTAAGTATATCATTAAGTGCGTAATCAGAAAAAGAACAATATTTATATAGCTTTGGTAATTTTTCCGGAAGACAATATTCCTGATTGTCTGCACCGGTTTTGATTCTTTTTTCTACGAATGTACGAAATTCCGTATCATTTAAAAGATCTGAAAAAGTAATAATTTACTTTCACCTCACTAATTTGCTATTTAATATCACGGGATAGATAACAAATCTGTATTTATTATCGCTAATTTGCTAAAATTAATTATTTATATGTTTTTATAAGGATTGTTATATCTTCATAATATAATAAATTCATTTTAATAGTAGCATAATTAAATGATTTTGACAATAGAATCTAAGCATTGACGACGATTTTCAGTTATCTATTAAATGTTTATTTTACGAAGAAAGTATAATTTTAATGATGTAGTGATTCATTTGATATTTGGAATAGTGGAATACGTTCAGTGTTTGTGAAACTTGAGTTGATTAAAAATCAAAGAATTCTGCAATTTTGCTTATTTATGGGCATTCATTAATTGCCCTTATTTTTCCCTTTAAACCATTTTCGATTGGATAGTTTTGCAACGGTTGGTATTGTCTTTTAGACATTGACTATTCTCGTCAGAAATGATATAATTGATGAGAATTAAGCGGAGGTGACGAGATGCGCCGATTTGATTACAGCAGTCTAAGTGATAAAAAGTGGGATAATGAGATCATCAACTATCTGTCGCAGATTCATGAGTACAAAGGCAGGCAAGCATCTCATATTCAAAACAAATCGTCTGAGCTCAAACGCTTAGTAGAAGTTGCCAAAGTGCAGAGTACCGAGGCTTCTAACTCCATTGAAGGTATCCGTACTACCGAAACAAGACTTCGTCAGATTATGAATGAGCGGACGACGCCGCGAAATCGCGATGAAAAAGAAATTGCCGGTTATCGTGACGCTTTAAATATCATTCATGAAAATTTTGAGTATATTCCGTTGACCCCGAATTTTATTTTACAACTTCACAAAATATTATTTCAGCATACAGATTTAAGTTTCGGCGGATCTTTTAAAGATGTGCAAAACTATATCAGCGCAACAGATGAATTAGGCAACAGATTTACATTGTTTACGCCTTTGTCACCGTATGAAACGCCGACCGCAATACAGGAGATCTGTGACGAGTATAACCGCGCTATCGGAGAGGGAAAGGTAGACCCGTTGCTGATAATTCCTGTGTTTGTACATGATTTTTTGTGTATTCATCCATTCCTTGACGGGAACGGCAGAATGTCCCGCTTGCTTACAACTCTGCTTTTGTATCGCTCAGGATATGAGATAGGTAAATATATTTCACTTGAGGCAAAAATCGCAAAGACCAAAGACGCGTATTATGACGCTTTGGAGATTTCGCAGGAGGGCTGGCATGAGCAGAAAGATGATCCTACTGAATTCATAAAATATTTGCTTGGAACAATTATTGCGGCATATCGTGATCTTGATGATCGCATTCATATTGTAAGTCCGACTTCGTATGAAACCGTAAAAAAAGCAGTGGACAGCAAAATCGGTAAGTTCACAAAAAGAGATATATTGGAATTATGCCCGTCTATTAGCCCTTCAACTGTTGAGCGAAATTTAAGGAAATTGACGGCAGAAGGATATATTTCCAAATACGGTGCGGGTAAAAACACTTTTTATGTTAAAAATTAAATTTTAGGATTTTATTTTATATCAGCACTGTTTATATTGTTCATCACCAAACCGTGAACCGGGTGTGGTTCACGGTTTGATTTTTGTGTTTTTATCTGTAAAATTAATTTTTAAAAAGACTTGATTATTAGCAAAATCTATGCTTAAATGCACAACACACAGATATAAAAAAGAAAGGTGGTGTAAATATGGCAACCAGAAAAAAACCGAAAAATGTATATGGCGAGGGCTCTATCTTTTACAGCAATGTAAAGAAAAAATGGATGGCTCAAATTAATCTTGGTTTTGACAGCAACGGCGTTCGTAAAAGAAAAACTATCATAGGCAATACTCCTAACGAGGTCAAAGAAAAACTTCGCAAAGTCAAAAATGATATATATTCTGGTAAATTTGTGAGCGCAAATAGCATTACTTTCGGGCAGATTACAAAACAGATTCTTGATGAAAAACTTGCTATGAACGAGATTCAAAAGCAGACTTACAGCCGTCATCTTGAAACTATGAAACATTTCAAAAATATAAACGATATACCCATTCAAAAGATTGACTCCACAATGCTCAAACAACTCATTCTTTCTAAAATTGATTACTCTCAGTCAACCATAAGAAAAATATATTTGATGATGAGTCAGGCATTTAACGAGGCAGTCAGACGAAAGATAATAGTTGAAAACCCGATGGCTGATGTTAAAAAGCCGAAATCAAGGCAAAGAACCGTAAAAACAAGGGCACTCACGATGGAAGAGCAAAAGGCATTTTTCAATGCTCTTCAAACCGATGACAACATTCTTTATAAAGACCAAATGCTGATTTCAATGTTTACAGGAATGCGAATGGGTGAGATAAATGCCTTAAGCCGGAATGACATAAACACAAGGTTTAATTTCATCAATGTGGACAAAACTATTGCAAAAGATCTTCACGGTGAGTCGTTTTTGAACGATACTACTAAGACAGAAAAAGGCAATCGTCAGATACCGATAAATTCAATGGTTAAGCCTGTGATTGACAAACTGATTGCGAATTATGTTCCTACTGATGACGGAATGCTGTTCCACTCAAAAAAAGGTCAGTTGCTGTCAACGAATCAGGTTAATATGGAATTTCACAGAGTTTTGAAAAAGTATGATGTCAAGGACGAAACTGTAAAAGGCAAGTTGACGCTTCACAGTCTGCGTCATACATATGCCACTCGTTGTATCGAGGGCGGAATGCCTGTAAAGGTTCTTCAAGACTTGCTCGGTCATACAGATATAAGTATTACCCTTGATACTTATTCCGATGTGTTTGAAAACTTCCAAACCGAGAATATACAGAAAATCGATAATTACATGAGCACAGCAGGATTTGCTATGAATGCATAACCAAAAACAAAAGCCGATTGGTATCTCTTAATTGAGAAACCAGTCGGCTTTAAATTATATTGACTAATTTTAATTGCTGTGTTACAATGAAATTGCTTTGAGGCACAGTATTTTAAATTTAGAACATTGTATTTATAGGTTTGTTTTTATTTATGCAAGTGAATATCTGCAAACACGCAAAAACAAAGAGTTAAATTTAATCTATCGATGTCCGGCTATAGGCTGTTGTTGCATTTGCAGACGGTCTGTTTTTGTCGGGCTATTTTGTGCCTTTTAGTAGATAATACTAGGAGGTTTTTATTTTATGAAAAGAACAAATGATCACATCGAAAACATTCAAAGAAAAATTGGGTATGATTTTAAAAATACGGACTTGATGTTTCAAGCGTTTATTAGAAAATCATATTCAGAAGAAAACGGCGGAGAGAACAATGAGGTTTTAGAATTTATCGGAGATAAAGTCCTTGATCTAATTGTAGTTAAACTTCTTGCCGAAAAACACGGAGAGATTAAAAAAGCTAAAATTGGGAACATGAATGAATTGGAACTCTTTGTCAGTGAACTTGATGAAGGTGAACTGACAGAGAAAAAGAGAAAACTTGTTGAAAAGAAAAATCTTGCAGAGAGAATGCTTGATTTAGGATTTTCAAAATATCTGATTATGAGCAAGGGCGATTTAGAAAATGATTTGCAGTATTCTAAATCTGTAATGGAGGATTTATTTGAGGCAATTATTGGTGCGATAGCACTTGACTCCAATTGGAATCTCAAGGAAATACAGAATGTTGTTGAATGTATGCTGGATTTAGAAAACTTCTCAGATGATGACGAAAATTATATGAATAAATTGCAGGAATGGTCTCTGAAAAAATACGGTGTGTTGCCCGATGTTCAGTTAGGAAAATTAGATAGGTATGAGTCACCAAACCAATTTTGTCATATGTCAAACGAAATTATTGCACCATGGCGACATTACGAAATAATACGAATAGCTGATGTAAAAAAATGTGTAATCATTTTAGAAGAAATTAATTATAAATTTATCGGATACGGCTATTCGAACAGTGAGGCGAGAAGTGCTGCGAGTAAAGTTGCCTATGAGTTTCTTGAGAAAAACGATTTAGAATTATCTATAAGAGATGAAATTGATGAGCCTAATGTAGACGACGCAATAAGTCAACTGGAAATACTTGCCAGAAGAGGTTATTTTTCAATTCCGACATACAATTTTAAACAAACATACGACAAAGACGGTAATCCAATATGGAGCTGTGTATGCAATATAAATGAAATTGAAAAGTCTTTTTCAAAAAAATCATCTTCTAAGAAAGATGCGAAAAAGAACTCGGCTTATAAAATGTTAAAATATGTTTTGGAGGCGTTATAATGAGTAATCCTATATTTGATTATGATGACGGTGATTTTTTATTTAGGAATGGCGATACCGCTTTTGATTCTGACGGGAATATGATGATGCGTATGTCGGACAACATGGCAATGGACATGGATTCCGGCGAACTTCATTTGACTTCCTCTTGGGATGATGACGAAGAATAATTTCTGTGTTTTGTAAAAGGTGCCCAATGTCAACCAAATGGCAACCTGTGGGGCATATAAATTCAAAGTGGCAAGAACTGCAAATCTCAAAAACGGCTTAACGGTGGGGGAAAAATAAAGTGTCCTGTTAAATCAACAGGACACTTTTCATTCAAACTTGTACTCACCTCGACCACAGCGCCGCAAACGATGCGTTTGCGGCTTTTTTATGGCAACACTGAATATAAGCGTGCAACAAAAGCCGTTGTGCAGGCTGAGGCCGATCTCTTTTTAATATGGATTTACGCAAAAAAAAATATGCTAATATATTTTTGAAGTAAAAAGGAGGGCATAAAATGGCAGAGATCACATTTTCAAGGAAAATCAGCACAGAAGGCAGGCGTTTCATTGATGACGGATTTAATCAGTACGCCACGGCAAACGGCATGACGAGCAATCATGCGCCGTTTCTTTTTACGGCAACGGAAAGCGGAAAGATCGTCGGCGCTCTGACCGGGCATACAGGTTACAACACTGTGCATATCAGCGATTTCATTATTGATAAGGACTGCCGCCGCGGCGGTCTTGGCACACAGTTGCTGAAAACGGCAGAGGAATATTTTACAGCCGAGGGGTATGACAGTATTGATCTTACCACGCTTGCGTTTCAGGCACCGGAATTTTATAAAATGCACGGCTACACATTGGAATTTATGCGTAAAAACACGGCTGAGCCGAAACTGACAAAATATTTTTTCATCAAATACCTGCAAGACAAATCACTCACGCTTACAGTTTGAAATTACTTCTGCGTACAGGAAATAGAATTCCGTCCGTCATCTGAAATAATGTGAAAAAAACGGGCGCATTCGATGCACCCGTGTGCCGAAATTTTAAAGACCTGTTTTTTAGTTGATTTACAGGATTATGTATTCGCAGTTTTCATAACTTTCAAATTCATAATCCTCCGGCGTTACATTACATTTCATCCCACACCGTAAACACAAAAGTGCAGCAACACAGGTTTGCCGCACTTTCTTTTTATGTGTATCTCGTAATAATCTTTACCTATAAATACTTTGCTGTTTTCAAATACGGTAACCCCATCGGTTTCCCTGCATTCAACGGCGGACAGTTCACTTTCGATATCACAATCCCCATATACGGCTTTTACATAGCTTATAAATTCATTTCTTTTCATTGATAAATCCCCCACTTTCAGAATTTTCGGCACTATAATTATTTACAACAAATTATTATTTTGTAATCGTTTAGTTATAATTAATAAATCTTTCATGAGCAAAAACACATATCATTTAAAAAACAAAAAAATAAAGCCGGAACATTTCCGGCTGCGCTCAACGAAACTATTTGTCACTCGTCACCATCATAAAGCTCTGATTGTACAACGCTTTCACAGTGCTGTTTGGTTTCTTCAGCGCTTTCTTTTGCTGCTGTTTGCACTTTTCTTGTTTTTATTACATGGCGCAGAATAAATCCTGCCCCCGCAATGGCAAACAATCCCGCAAGCGCAAACATGGCTTTCGCCTGCGGCGTATAATCCGTTTCTTTTTCCGTGGGAACGGATACTACGGCGCTTTCACCGGTATCATCCGCACTCGCAACCGCCTGAAAATCCGCCATGTTTGGATTTTCTGCGCTCTGTGCACTTTTTGATTTGAATTTCGTTGAACTTTCGCCGTCATCGTTTGATACAGATCCGCTGCCTGAATACACAAATTTTGTGGTGCTTTCTTTGGTGTTTTTGCCTCCTGTGGTTGCTGCCGAAGTTTCTGCCTTAACGGTTGTATTCGCGTTAGATGGCGCTTCAAGACGAGCGATATCATAACTCGTTCCGTTGACAATCAGGCGTATGTCTGCATGATTTTCTGTGTTTTTATCCTCTTTTTCGTTAAATTCAAGCATAAAATAAATATCCTGCCCAACACGGGTCGGCTCGGTGAAACATTTTGTAATGTCACACGGATCATCATCCGTACCGGCTGCATCAAACGAAATGGAATAACTTCTGTTTGCGTTTGTTATATCAACGGCTACGGCACTGTTTTGTATAGTTTCATTGCTGCTGAGCAGGTAACTGATATGACAGCACAACCGGTTTTGGGCATAAAAAAAGCGCAGATACCCACCGAGCTGATCGCTCTGCAACTGCACCGTTTCTGATTCATGATCTGCAAACCACGCTTCACATTCTTCCGCGCTGACGGAGCCGGCTGCAAATGTCGAATTTGCTGTGAAAACAAGCACCAGTCCAACCAACAGACCGCAAATGCGTGAGAATCCCGCGCTTACTTTCATTTCTACTCCCCCTGCAACCATTTTCAAAATCATTTTAATTTTGAAAAAAATAATTGTCAA
>ERZ780218.1726-NODE-1726-length-12485-cov-5.265889_pt1 | contig 12485 bp, 9 predicted proteins | sample MGYA00510975_ERZ780218 | MGnify/ENA primary metagenome ERZ780218 (study PRJEB29588, sample SAMEA2152063) | human gut metagenome | biome: human gut; feature: human-associated habitat; material: faeces | place: Denmark | collected 2008/2010 ...
GATAAGTGATTAGCGATAAGTGATTAGCGATAAGTGATTAGCGATAAGTGATTAGCGATAAGTGATTAGTGGTCTGCGCAATCGTTGCCATAGCGCAGCCCACTAATCACTTATCACTCATCACTACTTTATAATCTCCTTACACCACTCCCTCACCCGCTTGTCCGTCAGTTCCGCCTGATTATCAAGATCAATAACCAAGCCACACCATTGATTGCCACGCAGTGCACGAGACTTATTAAATTTATATCCCTCTGTAGAAGTAAAACCAACCAGGGTGGCTCCGTCTTCTTCAAAAACATCTGCCAGTATGCCCATACCATCTACAAAGTTATCAGGATACTTTGCCTGGTCACCCAGGCCAAAGATGGCTACTTTCTTTCCCTTCAGTTGAAGTGTTCTCAGCTCCGGCAGAAGTTCATCCCAATAGGTAGGAAGTTCCCCGTCAAACCAGGTAGAAGCTCCCACAATCAAATAGTCGTATGCTTCAAAATCATTCTGCCAGGCGTTCTCTACAGAGACTACCTCAACTGCATCACCCAACTCTTTTTGTATCTTTTTTGCTACCAAGGCCGTCTTATCCGAATTGGCAGCGTAAATCAATGCTATCTTTTTCATATAAATAGTACTTCAAATTAAGTTCATACTATGTGACAGTGTTTTATTGAAACGCAAATGATCGCAGATTTTCGCAGATTAAATGGCTGCGCTATACTTGAGCGATGATATGCTTTGCGTGAATCTGCAAGTTTCTGCGTTTCAATAACAGTATCATATAATGATGAACGATTATTTATCAATCTATCTTTCTTAATATTCCAATAACTCTTTTGCTGCTGCATATATCTTTTCTTCATCGGGCAAAATAGCACGTTCCAGTACCGGATGGAACCCAACCGGCGTAAATGTGGAACCTACACGACGGATAGGGGCATCAAGATGCCTGAACATCTCCGTCCCAAGAGTAGCAGCTACCTCGGCACCAAAGCCTGAAAAGACTTTATCTTCGTGTACCACCAATGCCTTGCTGGTTTTCTTTACCGATTCAAAGATAGTCTCTTTGTCTAACGGGATCAGTGAACGAAGGTCGATCACTTCCACTTCCCATCCGCTTTCCTTCGATAGGCGTTCGGCTACGTTAAGGCAAAAATGGGTAGTATTGCCATAAGTGATAATACTCAGATCTGAACCTTCACGACGGATACGGGCCTTACCAAAAGGTACCTCAAAATCTTCGGGCACAATGGCTGAGGCTTCTACTGAATTGTACAGAGCTTTCGGTTCAATAAACAAAGTGAATCCCCGCGAACGCATACTTGTACGAAGCAGTCCGGCCGCATCATCGGCAAAAGAAGGACACACAATCCGCGCTCCGGGAAGGGTGGTAAGAGCTCCTTCAATATTTTGGGAGTGATACAGTCCACCACCGATATAACCACCCGAAGCTAATCTCAGGGTGATATTGGGAACAAATTTTCCGTTGCTTCGCCAGTACTCGTGTGTACACTCTACGTACTGCTCTACGGCCGGCCAGAAATAATCGGCAAACTCAGCACCCTCTATCACAACATGTATCTTCGGGTCGAAGCGACACATACCATTAGCCGTACCTACGATATAATCTTCGGCAATCGGTGCACTGAATACACGGGCATCGCCAAACTCCTGTTGCATGCCTTTGGTGACATTAAATACGCCTCCTTTTTCTTTGTTTGCCACATCCTGTCCCCAGATAAAGGTATCGGGATTGCGTCTGAACTCAGATTTCAGTGTTTCATTAATAGCAGTCACCATAAAAGCCTTCTCTCCTTCTACCTCCTTGTGAGTTCCATCCGGGTACTTCTTCGGTTCATAAGGTTCCGGCAGTACAAAGTCAAAAATCGACTTCGGATCGGGATCGGGAGCAGCAAGTGCTTTGCGATTGGCAGCACTAAGCTCTTTTTTCGCTTCGGCTTCTATCTTTTGCAAATCCTCTTCCGAGAGTCGTTTGTAACGGAGCAACATGCGGCGGAATTTCATCAGCGGATCGGCATCTTTCACATAGGTAAGTTCGTTCTCATCGCGGTAAAGGGTATGCTTGTCCGAATTGGAATGCGAACCGATACGAACACAATTGGCATGCACAATCACCGGGGTGCGATTGGCAATGGCAAACTCACGGGCTTCGGTCATCGCATTCATAGAGTCGAACACGTCTTTGCCGTTACAATGAATGATTTTCAGATTCTTAAAGCCGGAGAAGTTATCGGCAACTTTACGGTTGGCAGTCTGCTCATCTTTCGGGACAGAGATACCATAACCATTGTCCTGCCATACAAAGATAACAGGCAGGCGCTCAAGACTGGCCCCATTGACAGCTTCGTAAACAAAGCCCTCGGAGGAGGCTGATTCGCCATGCGAAGTGATCGCAACACCCCGGTGGCCGTAGTAAACCATAGCCCGGGCTACGCCTGCGGCATGCAAGTCGTGTGTACCGGTGGCAGAAGAGACATTTTCAATGTGCCACTCCGGTTTGGCGAAGTGATTGGACATGTGACGACCGCCACTACCGGGGTCGGTAGCTTTGGAAATGCCGTTTAGAATCAGTTCCTCTACGCTCATTCCGGCAGAAAGAGCGGTAAGCATATCGCGGTAGTATGGGAAAAGAAAATCTTCTCCTTTGGTGAAAACCTGCCCGATGGCTAACTGAATGCCATCATGCCCGGCATAAGGGGCGTGGAAAGACCACCCTAAAGATTGCAACAAATAAGACGGTGTTTTCTCGTCGAGTGCACGTCCTAAAGTCATCAGATAGTACCATTTACGAAGCGTGGCTTCGTCAGTAGTCTTAATATCATATTTCTTCATAAATCTTTTTTTGTGCTTCCCGCACGGGGAGGTGCGGCAGGCGATGATTGTATATTAATGGGGGTATCAATGTGTATTTTTATTTGACATTTAGGGGATACTTCGAGGGAGGCTTCGGGAGGGGGTGTTGTGACACACTGATGTCATGCTCGGTGACATCAAGGATGTCATGCCCGGTGACATCAGGGATGTCATACCCGGTGACATCAGTGTGTCATGACTGGTGACACAGGTGTGTCATGACTGGTGACACAGGTGTGTCATGACCGGTGACACAGGTGTGTCATAACAGCATCCCCAAAAAGCTGCTCAGAAGTACCACAGGGGCATTATTCTGAGGTGAAACGCTCTAAATAATCTGCTATAAAATGGAGGAAGTTACCCCCTAATGAGCCATCTACTACCCGGTGGTCATAAGAGAGAGACAGGTACATTTTATGCCGGATAGCGATCACATCTCCTTCGGGAGTTTCTTTTACAACCGGCTTCTTCTCAATACTTCCCACACCCAGGATAGCGACCTCCGGCTGATTGATTACCGGAGTACCAAAAAGCATCTTAAATGTACCGTAGTTGGTGATTGTAAATGTTCCGCCACTAATCTCGTCAGGAGTCAGCTTATTATTGCGGGCTTTAAGTGCCAGTGAGTTTATGCTCAGTGCCAGTCCGTTCAGGTTCAGGCGGTCGGCATCATGGATGACAGGTACAATCAGATTACCGTCATTCAGCGATACGGCAATCCCGATATTGATGTGCTTCTTAAACAGTATATTGTAACCGTCAACAGATACATTCACCTGCGGATAAGCAGCCAATGCTTTAGCCACCGCCTCTGTTATGACAGGCATATAAGTCAGCTTCACACCCTCCCGACGGAAGAATGCGTCTTTATTCTTCTCACGCCAATGAACCAGCCGGGTCACATCAACTTCGACTACATTGGTTACGTGTGGAGAAACTTTCTTCGACATTACCATATGATCGGCGATAATCTTACGGACAAAATCCATAGGCTTCACTTCCACATCCGAAGTGGACCTGGCTACCGGAGCAGGCGAGACAACCGGTGCAACCGGAGCAGTGGTAGCAGCAGATACAGGCGAAGTAGCCGGAGCTGTACTCACCGGAGCCTCTTTGGATATAGCGGCTGCTTGCTGAACAGTAACTTTAGGCGCAGCAGAACTACCACTCTTCTTCCGGGCAATGTAATCTTTGATATCTTTCTTACTCAACCGCCCCTCATAACCTGTACCGGGAATGGTATCCAGTTCTTCCCTCTGAATTTTTGCTTCCCGTGCCAGCTGTAACACAACGGGCGAGTACCAACGCTCTTCTTCGGCTTTCACAGCTTTCTCCTGCGGAGAGTCAGAAGTGGGTATTCCGCTTGATGGTTGCTCTGTTTCGGTTTCTTCCTGTTCGCCTTCTCCACCCATATCTACAAGGGCAACCACAGTTCCTACCGGCACTGTATCGCCTTCTTTAAACAATATCTCTACCACCTTGCCGGCTACGGGAGACGGAACTTCGGCACTCACTTTGGCAGTGTTTACCTCAAACAACACATCGTCTTCCTGAATGACGTCGCCTACTTGTACCGACCAGGATATAATGGTACCTTCAGTGACACTCTCACCCAATTTGGGCATCTTTATTTCAAACTTTGGCATATAACTTATTCTTTTATTATTATTGACTTATATAGATTAAACAACCTTCCGGATTAGAAAGTTCCGAGTTAATAGTTTATAGTTGTTATCACCCCGCACAATAACTGTCCACTGTCAATTGTCCACTGTCAATTGTCCATTGTCCCCTGTCAATTCCCCCAAATCCACGCTTCCGTAGCATACTTCCCACGCTTCAGCCGTTCAATAGCTTCTATATCATTACGGGTGAAACGATAGATAGGATTCTCTCCATTCTCACTCAAAAAGTAATGAAACAGGAGCCGTAGAAAGCGTCGCATATCCGGAGGCTGTTGCAAATGCCTGCACACATTGGTCACTTCACTTTTTACTGACGGCACGGCGCGCACTATGTGAGAACCGGGAGCCAGTACTTCCGGCTCCGACCTGCCATTGAGCGAGGCATTCAATGCCTCGATGTTTGTAGAAAAGAGGAGTGTGCAGTGATACATCACTCTGTTTTTGTGGATACACTGTGCACTACCGGATATCTTCTGCCCGTCGATATACACTCCTAAGCGACTGTCCGCACTGGCAGTGATCCCTACTGTTGCCAGAAAATCAATGGTCTGTTGCAGATAATAGTTGAAGTCGGGCTGAGTAGCAGTCTCTATGAAAGTGAGGTTGACATTTCCCGCATCGTGATAAACTGCACCTCCACCGGAGAAACGGCGGGCAATCCTCACACCGTACTGCTGCGTGTAGTCCGTATCCACTTCTGCCTCCACACGCTGATGTTTACCGATAACCACCGTAGGAGTTGCCTGCCAGAGCATGAAATAGTTCTCACGCTTCTGCTTCAACAGATATTCTTCTGCTGCCAGATTGAAATAGATATCCGTACAGCGGTTGTCTATGCAGAACATCAGGCAAAAAGGGTTTCATGGAAAATCTCTCCCACCGTGGGGTGAGGAAATACGTTCTTCTTAAACTCTTCTACCGTATATCCGTGCTCGATGGCAATACCTGCCACTACAATTAGTTCCGAAGCCGGATTCCCCAACAAGTGACAGCCGATGATATGCTCATCCTCATCAAGAATCAGTTTGCAAAGCCCATTTCCCAATTCATTCTCGGCAATAAAACGCCCGGAGTAGACCATTGGTAACTTCTGTACCCGGTAACTCACCCCTCCGGCGATCAGTTCTTCTTCCGTCTTCCCCACCCCGGCAAGTTCGGGATTGGTATAAACTACTCCGGGAATGTAGTCGTAGTTCATCTTATCTTCTACGCCCAAAATGTGGTTAATAGCCACCTCACTCTCACGGATGGCAGTATGTGCCAGCATCGAATGGCCTGTAATATCACCACAAGCATATACATGCGGGTGAGAGGTTTGCATGTGCTCATTTACTTTCACCCCACTACGGTGTAGCTCGATGTTCAGTTTATCAAGCCCCACCTGGCCTATATTTGCTTTACGTCCCACGCTTACTAATATCTTATCTGCTTCAAGCACGGTTGTTTTCCCGTCTCTCTCTACTGTAACTCCTGCCTTACCCACTTCAATCACTTTTGTATTCAGATAGAAATTAACACCCCGTTTCGTATAGTCTGCCCGGAGCATGGCGCTGGTTTCTTTATCCATCGCACCCAGAATTTCGGGCATCATCTCGACCACTGCTACCCGCACTCCCATACTGTTGAAGAAAGAGGCGAACTCCATACCGATTACGCCACCACCAATGATGACGAGTGACCGGGGGAGCTGCGTCGACTCCAGGGCTTCTTTTGAAGTCCAGTAATCTACATCCGTAAGCCCCTTTATCGGAGGAATCACCGTATCAGAGCCCGTACAAACCATCAGATAGGTTACCTCATACGATTCGCCCTCACTGCTAATGTGTATTCGCCCATCCTTCTCCCCCACTATGAGGGCTTCATGCTCCACAATCGTTACACCGTAGGAAGTTACCGTCATTGTCACTCCTCCCGTCAGCTTCTTCACTGTCTTGTCTTTGCGGCTGATAATCTTTTCCATATCAAACGCGGGAAGCCCGGAGACGGAAACACCATACTTGGATGCTCCTTTTATATTATCCAGCACTTTGGCGGAGTACAATAATGTTTTGGTTGGGATACATCCTTCGTTAAGGCATACCCCTCCCATTGCTTTTTTCTCAAACAGTACGGTTCTCAGACCGTTGGCCCCTGCACGCTCGGCAGCGGTATATCCGGCGGGACCTCCGCCAATGATTGCTATATCAAATTTCATACGCTGATTGCTTTTAAATAAAATATGATATAACAACAAATAAAAGAAGAACTTGGTTGCCGGGAATTGTCTGAATGATTACCTTTGCCTTAAAACTAAATCTTAAAAGAAATGACTAAGGAAGAATTAATGCGGAAAGCCATTGAGCTTTCAAAAGAAAATGTCGCTAATGGTGGTGGCCCGTTTGGTGCTGTTATTGCCAAAGACGGAGAGATTATTGCTACCGGAGTAAACCGCGTAACTGCCTCTTGCGACCCTACAGCCCATGCGGAAGTCAGCGCTATCCGTGCTGCTGCTGCCCAGCTTGGTACATTCAACCTAAGCGGTTACGAAATATATACTTCGTGTGAACCCTGCCCGATGTGTCTGGGAGCGATCTATTGGGCACGACTGGATAAAATGTATTATGGCAATAACAAAACGGATGCGAAGAATATAGGGTTCGACGACTCATTTATTTATGACGAACTGGAATTGAAGCCCGCAGACCGGAAATTGCCTTCGGAGGTACTGCTCCACAATGAAGCTATCAAGGCTTTTGAAGAGTGGGCGGAGAAGGAAGATAAAGTGGAGTATTGATTAATCCTATTAACATTCCTGAGAATCATACGTACTATGCCTGACAAAGAATGCATAGTTTACATCTGAACTATGCATTTTAAGGGAGCGTTAAAATGCATTTTAAGGTATTGTTAAATACGTACTTTAGGACTCGTAATATTATCTTTCCTAAATGGTAACATAAAGCGTTGCAACATAGAAGTATACGCTATATAAAACAAGAATCCCCGGAGTACTGCATTTCTCCGGGGATCTTTTTCACACACAAAAGTTATAATTGCAATTGAAACTCTTCTTTTTTAGAAACGCATGCCGATGGTAAAGAGTACCTGGCTGCGAGTGTTGGTAACGTCCGTCTTGTTAAGATATATATCTTCAAAGGCATAGAACTTCTCTTTATAAGTACTGTATTTATATGCGAGATCTGCATAAAGCAAGCTGCCACGATAACCGATACCGATGGTATAATTGCTAAGCGCCTGGGCATTGGCAAAATCTGTATCTGTACTTATTGAGTTTATAGGTAAGTTCTTGAAAGCATCCTCCTTAAAGGCAGAAGTGCTGTAATTGTATCCCAAACGGAAAGCAAATTGCGGAATCACCTTATACTCTGCCCCTACGCGAACCGTACTAACTCCTTTCAGCATACTGGTCTGGCCATTTTCCCAAGTCATTGCATCACCTTCGGGGTAGTTGAAGCGCATTGTTGAATAATTTTCATATTCATACTCCGCACCGATAGCCAGGCTACTGCCCACTGTATATCCGAGACTGAAATTATAAGTCCACGGTGTACGGAAACTATACTCGCGGTTCATATCACCCACCAAGTCATAGGTATCAATGGTGGTCCGAGTCAGTTTATCACCCAAAAAGACATCGGAAACCATACGAGAGCTTGTAGTCAGCGTAAGTTTATAGAATGTAGGAGAGTGCACAGACACACCGAAACGCAGAGGAGAGGATTCGATGGGACGTACAATGGCTCCCAGCTTAAAGTCAAATCCACTACCGCCAATCTTGTTCCAGCTTTCCAGCAAATATCCTGTCTCGCCATAGTTCTCGTCATAAGAAGAGTACTTCTTATAGTCTACGTCATAAGCACCTATTGTCATTCCGAAATAGAAACGGTCATTGACGTTGAACGATACGTTGAAGTCATATTGATCAATTCCGCCTCTTTCCTCAGAGTGAAACTTAGCATAGGGGATATCGGTAGTCATCGGTCTGTAGAGGTTTCCACCCCATTGGTCTTTTCCATCTTCAATTATTAGATGACCTTGAGAGCCCAATACGGAAAGCCAACCCAAATCCTTGTCGCGAAAAGCTTCACGGCCTTCAAGATATTTACTGTCTTTCACTCCATTCGCCTGATTAGCCATCTGGTAGGTTTGGGTTACAATACCATCGCCAGGTGCTGTATTCAGCAATCCCTCCATGCCCATATTCTTATAGAACGACTTCGATTTGTGATAGTTGAATCCGAAGTTCACATACCGCAGAGGCGTCTGATTACCTATCTTTGAAGAAAACACAAAACCTATATTATCAAATCCTCCACGGTTCTTATCCCATTTTGAATTATAAACATTGTCAAATCCCTTGTATGTACTCTCCATCCCATAGGCTGAGAAACTGAAAGTAGTCATCACATCGTTACTGCGGTAGATTCCGATACCAGCCGGATTTGTTCCGATAGTGGATATATCTCCTCCTAAAGCACTCATTGCGCCACCCATACCGACAAAACGGGCGGTTCCATTTAAGTCCTTACCAGTAAACTTAGCAGCATCGTATATTGTCTGTGCCTTTGCACTGCCTGCAAGCAGGGCGGCAGCCGCTATAATCATTATCTTTTTCATAATCCTTACCTTTTAAGTTAATACTACGGTTATCTCCGGCTACTACTGCTACGGCTGGAACCACCGCCACCACCACTGGAACGGGAGGAACTACCACCACTATATGAACCTGCACTGGAGCGCGAACTACTGCTGCTACTGGGAGAATAACTTCTGCTGGAAGAAGGAGTAGACGACGAACGTGAACTTCCGCTTGAATAGCTGCTACGGCTGGAAGGCTGCGTTGAGCTACCTCTGTTGTAAGTAGAACTCGGACGGCTACTGCTACTACTGCTCGGTCTGGAGGAAGAGCTGCTGGAAGGACGGCTTACCTCAGTCCGCGAGCTACTATTATAAGTACTGCGCGTACTGCTCGGACGTGTGTAGGTAGAACGACGTGAAGAGCTTGCTTCTCCCCTGTCCGTACTTACTCCCGGACGACTGCTGGCGGAGGTACGTGTTCCTACAACCCTGCTTGAAGACGAAGCATTGGTACGACGGGAAGTGCTCGTTCCACCTGCACTTGGGCGACGGGAGGCATCTCCTGAGGTATATGTACGACGGGAAGTACCCGATGAATACCGGTCGCTGTTTCCGTAAGACCGACGATTGGTATAACTGTTATTGCTCCAGTAGTGACCTCCGCCACCCCAACCCGGATAATACCCGGGATAATGATGGTGATGTCCCCAGTGACCACCCCAATAGCCGCCACCATACCAACCACCGTACCAGCCGCCATAATATCCGCCCCAACCGTAATAAGGACGTGACCATCCCCAACCCCAACCGGGACCGTAGGAATTATAGCGCCAATCCCACCACATCGGATTGCTGAACGTAGGGAACGCATAGGCATACAAGCCGTCAGTATATACGTTCCAGTCCCATGAATTGCTTCCGTAAACAATATCCCAATAGAACGGGCTACTGATACTTACAGCAAAACGCGGATTACGGAAACGGATGATGCGTTCTGCATATTCGTAATCGTCCTGCGAACCGTTGAACTCACCGTTCACCCATTCGCCATCCAGATCCGGGCGTGATTTCTCTTTAATATATAAGGTGTCATCCTCCATCTCGAAGTCGTTTTCACGTGCATCGTAGCGGCGGTTATACTCGTCCACATCTCGGGTATTTCCTTTGCGGTCCTGAACAACAACAGTTGTCCCCGGAGACGTATAAATATTCGTCGTGGCCTGTCTCCTCACCGGTTCCTTCTTCTCTGGTGCCGGCTCTTCCTTCTCTTTGGAAGGAATGAAGTAGAGGTCATCGTCATAGCTCTGTGCCATCAAACCTATAGGGAGACACAAGGCAATCAACAATAAAAAAACAATCTTTTTCATATCTCTGTGGTTTATGGGTTTATTTTTTAATCCTTTCATTCACATTACAAAGATAAGCAAGGTATTGTTGCTTTTCGGAAGATTTTCCCCAAACAATAATAGGGAAATCCCTATTTATAAAAGATTAAGAAGCTGATAAAAACCTTTAATACTTTACCTCAATGAATAAAAAACAGAAGGATGCAGGGAATTGTTTCCGAGAGAAGAAAAGTTAACCATGAAGGTGGCATGTAACCGGAGCGTAGCCTGTATGTAGGCAAGGCGTGGGCTCCAAGCAGGCAAGGCGTAGTCTCCAAGCAGGCAAGGCGTGGGCTACGAACACCCTGTTTATCCTCCTTTTACCATAGTAATCTTTACGAGGCAGAACAACCGTTTAAATTAAAAACTCATTTCGCTTTCAATTTCAAAAAATATATATACTTTTGTTCTTCATAAATAAACTTCTAAAAGACAGATTATGAAAAAAGGACTACTATTAATGGGTTTGTCACTGTTTTCCGTGACAATATCGGCACAACAAATTCATTCTATTCTAAATAAAAAATATGGAATAGAGAACAAAACATCTATCAAAACAAAGCAAACCAGACAAGCAGAAACAGAAAAGCAAAAAGAGTATCAAAAAATGGTGGAAACACAGGTGAATACCAGCATCGCACGCCATAAACTGGAAAACATGCGCGAAACCATCGAAAGGGCAAGCGTCAACCTTCTGGATGAAGCTGTCATCGAAGGATCGGAGAGACGCACATACACCTATTCGCCCGACGGCAAACGTGACGAAGAAAAACTCTACCATTGGTACAACAATGAATGGCGACTGGATAATGTCTATAAAAGAATATACACGTATGACGACCAACAACGCTGTACTGGACGTACTATATTAAATGATGGCAGAGAAATATCCAAAGTTACCATCAGCTATGAAGGTGGAAACACCATCTACAAATACTACAGAATAGGAGGACCCGAGCAAACATTGGTGGCCGACTATGAAAAAGGTTACGATGCAGAAAAGCGCGAAACCCTCTACAAATTATACGACGAACGAGGTATCCTAAGAGACTGGAGAGAATTCAGATATGATAATGAAGGAGACCAGGTATTCACGTTATTCTGGAACGGATCATGGGGTGAACATGGCAGTGGAACAAAGTATGAAACGATAAAAGAAGGCTTGAAAAATACAAGAACCTCCTATCAATGGGACTCAAATAAAAACGACTGGTGGATGACCGAAACCCTGACCATCCTCCACAATGAAGCAAAACGCAGCTTGTCCGAAGAACGTTACGCATACAATCCCGATGGTAGCATCATCCATGGAGAAAAAGAAACCAATGTATATGATGCATACAACCGCCTCACCTCTACAGTGGTCGAGGAGTATACGAACGGAAAATTTGAATACTCATACAAAGAAGAGTATACATACTGGGGAACCGAAGCCTACGATCCCGACAGCGAAGAGGAAGACTTTGAAGGTCCGTTACTCACCTATTCTTCTTCTGACTGGGAAGACGGTGAATGGGTAGAAACTGAGTATGGAAAGATAGAACGTAATGCACAAGGGGTAGCCACAAAGGGTTACTCAAAAGAAATTGATGAAGAACGTATTGACGGTGAGTATGTCTTTGTAATCAACGAAGAAGAAGGAACGTTTGACGATAAGGGAAACCTTATTGCAAGTACAGGAACATGCAAGCATGAGAACGGCACATTGTTGTACAACATAAAATCTGAATACGAATATAATGCCCAAAACAAAAACATACGTTCTACTTTCTACAGAAAATACCCGACGGATGATGCATGGCAACTGAATGAAGAAGACCGTGAGGAATATGATTCATTCGGCAGAACTATCCTGAGTTCCTACCTCTACCGCGATGATAGCAATAACTGGCAGGGAAATAAGTCAATATACAATTACCAGATTTACGCAGTATATGTATAGAATGAAAACAACATCCAATAAATTGAT
>ERZ780218.1735-NODE-1735-length-12385-cov-6.038605_pt1 | contig 12385 bp, 12 predicted proteins | sample MGYA00510975_ERZ780218 | MGnify/ENA primary metagenome ERZ780218 (study PRJEB29588, sample SAMEA2152063) | human gut metagenome | biome: human gut; feature: human-associated habitat; material: faeces | place: Denmark | collected 2008/2010 ...
GCCGGCCGGGCCCTGCCCGGCGCCTTCGATCCATCTCATTATAGCGTTTTCCGAACGGAATGTCAGTATCCGCAGTTTTGCACGGCATAAAGATTTTTTCTCTGATGTTAAAACCATATTAAGAAGCTGTTTCTCCGTGCGCTGCATAGGTGACCCGCTGCATAAAAAACCGTGCGTGTACGGAACACGCACGGTTCTTCTCCTCTGCTTTTATTTTTTCTCGGTACCCAGCAGCGCCGCGCCGATGACGCCTGCGCGGTAGCCGAGCGTACAGAGCTCAATGCGCGTGTGGCGCACGGCATAGCGTGAGCCATAGCTCAGCGCCCGCACCCGCTCCCGCAGCGGGACAAGCAGCGCGTCGCCCTGATTGGCCACGCCGCCGGAGAGCGCGATGACCTCCGGGAAAAAGATGTTGACGATGTTGGCAACGCCGCAGGCAAGGTCGTCCAGATAGCGATCCACCACCGCCTGCGCGGCGGCGTCGCCGCGCTGCGCCGCGATGAACGCCGTGCGTCCGTCCACCGCACCGTTCTCCTCGGCTGCGGCGTGCATCCGGCTCTCGGGATGCGCGGCCATCGCGCGCTTTGTCTCACGGATGAGCGCGGTCGCGCTGGCATAAGCCTCAAAGCAGCCGCGCCGTCCGCAGGTACATTCCTCGCCGCCCGCGCGGATGACCATGTGGCCCAGCTCGCTCGCCGCGCCGGTGTAGCCCGTGAGCATTTTGCCGTCCAGCACCACGCCGCCGCCGACGCCTGTGCCGAGCGTGACGATAACGGCGCTCTGCGCACCTTTGGCGCAGCCGACCAGCGCCTCCGCCAGCGCAGCCACGTTCGCGTCGTTGCCGATGCGCAGGTCAAAGTCCGTGCGCGACTTGACCGCCGCGCGCAGGTCAAAGTTCTTCCAGCCGAGGTTGTTCGCGTAGAGCACGCAGCCGGTCTCGTCGTCCACCGTTCCCGGGCAGCCGAGCCCGACACCGCCGAGCAAGGTCCGGTCCACGCCGGACGAAAGCTCTGTGATGACCGCGGCGATGCCGTCGCAGACCGCCTCCGCGCCCAGCCCGACGCGCGTGGGACGGCTCACCTCCCGCGCGATCTCGCCCGTCTCGCTCACAAGCGCGCCCTTGATGTTTGTTCCGCCAAGGTCAATGCCGATATAGTACATGGAACAGTCCTCCCCACCGGCAAAATTTTCAGTCGTATTATACCCGCTACGGCGCGGAATTGCAAGGGGTCAGCCGCGCTCGCCGATGGCTTCTTCGAGCTTTTCCAGCGCCCGCTTTTCGATGCGGGAGACATAGCTTCTTGAGATGCCAAGTTTTTTTGCGATCTCGCGCTGGGTGCGCGGCATCCGGCCCCCGAGGCCGTAGCGCAGCGTGACGATCTCGCGCTCGCGGTCGGTCAGGCATTCGCGCACCAGGCGGCGGACCAGCGCGCTGTCCTCCCGGTCCTGCAGGTCGGAGAGCATCGTGTCGTCCACACCGACCACGTCCATCAGCATGAGGTCGTTGCCGTCCTGATCTGTCTCGATGGAGTCCGAGAGCGAGACCTCGCCCTGCAGCTTCTTACGCGAGCGGAAATACATCAGGATCTCATTCGCTATCCTCTCCCAACGGATACATAGGTTGCTCTACGGGCGGCAAATCCGCCTCTCCATCCTCCGCAAAGAGGTACACGTAGGCATTTTTGCCATCCCAGACCACCTTTTTGACGATGGTGCGCAGCAGGCGGCGTTTTTCCTCCAGCGTTGCCGAATCCACCGCGCTGGCGAAGGATTCGATCATTTCCTGATGGAAGGCGAACTCCTGATGGAGCATCCGACTCTGCTCAGTGAGGGCTTCCAGCTCAGAAAGCCGTGCCTGCTGGGTCTCGCTCTCCCGATGCAGCTCGTCGATCTGCTCCATGACGTACTTGGCAGAGGTGTCGCTGGCAACGGATAGGGACTCCACCAACCGCTTGATGCGCTCTTCCGTCTCGGTGTGCTTTTCCCGGAGCAGCGCAAGCTCTGCGTCGTAGCCCTCCTTGCTGCCGCTGATGACCTTCTTGGTCTGCGCCAGCAGCTTAGCAAGGGTCTCTTTGTCGGCGGACAGCTTGCGGATCTCTTCAATGATCTTGGCGTCCAGCGTGTTGCCGTTGCAGTTTTTCATAGAGCAGACTGTACCGTGGCTGCGCTCCTTGGTGGAGCACATGTAGGTGTAGATCAGCTCACCGTCCGCCGTGCGGCGGTTGGTCAGCTTCGGGCGCATGTAATCGCCGCATTCGCCGCAGCGCAGCAGCCCGGACAGCAGCGCCACGTTGCTGCGGGGTCTGCGGTAGCTCTTGGATTTGTTGACATCCAGCATGGCCTGCACCCGCACCCAATCGCTGCCCGCGATGATGCCCGGATGCTTACCCACCGCCACGATCCATTCCTCCATCGGGCGGATCTGGTTCGCCTTGCCGGGGCTCTGGAGGGTGCGGTTATAGGCCATGATGCCGTGCTCGCCATCAAACTCCGAGCGTTCGGCAAACAAATCCACATTGTTTTCTTTCAGATACTGATACGCCGTCTCGTCGGCGATCATATAGACCGGATTGGTCAGAATGCCCCGGATGGCAAAGCGGGTGAACTGCTTGCCGCGCTTCGTGACGCAGCGGTGCTCCAAAAGATACTGGTCGGTCTTGCTGAGAGAGCCGGTCTCCATGAACACGGAGAAGATCGTCTTGACCAGCTGGATTTCCTCCGGGATGGGCTTGAGCTTGCAGGCCTTCTTCACCTTGCCGTCCACCGTCACGCTGGACAGGCTTTCTGAGGCGTAGCCCGTGGGCGTTGTGCCGCCCAGCCAGCGTCCGGTCTTGGACAGCTCGTGCATATTGTCCCGGATGCGCTCGGCGATGGTCTCCCGCTCCAGCTGGGAGAACACGGACGCAATGTACATCATCGCGCGGCCCATGGGCGAGGACGTGTCGAACTGCTCGCGGATGGAGATAAAGTCAATGTGCCGGTCGCCCAAGTCCTCGATGAGCTTGGCAAAGTCGCCGATGTTGCGGCTAATGCGGTCAAGGCGGTAGACCACGATGGCGGCAAACTCAATCTTCTGCGAGTCCTTCATCATCTTCTTGAACTGCGGGCGCTCCAGATTGCCGCCGGAAAAGCCCTCATCCTCGTAGACCAGCGCATTCTCCGCTGCTTCCTCGCCAAAGTGCATGGCGATGTACTGGCGGCAAAGCTCAATCTGGTTCTCGATGCTCTCGCCCTTGCCGGTGAATTTGGACTTGCGGGAGTAGATGACATATTGCTTCGCCTGCGGCTTGTCTTTCGTCTTCATAGCGGCACCTCGCGTTATTCGTTAGGTTGGTAGATATATTATAACGGATTGGAATCAACTTGAAAAGATGCCAAGAGAAGAATCTGAAAAATTTCTAAGAAAATGTTCTCTTTCTCCGGTTTTTGAAAAGTGTCGATTTCCATGAAAAAAGCCTCTGTTTTGCCTCCCGGATGTGTTCCATAGGAAAAACACCCACGCCCACCTGCTTGCAGCGGTCTGAGAGGAAAAAACAGAGGCTTTCGCATCCTAAATGATGCAGTTTTGAGGGCATCGCTCACTTACACTGAAATTTTGATTGATGGAATGAGCGATGCATGCTATAATATGGACAATCAAACTACGCTGTGAGGTACTCATGAAAAACAAACAGCCGCCTTTTCAAATTACGAACAAAATCATTGATGATGTTGCAGAAATTTCAGAGCTGACTGGCAGACTTTCCGCGCACGATCATCTTTCAAGCAATCCCAATCTGCGCCGCACCAATCGGATCCGCACTATTCACGGCTCGCTTGCCATTGAGCAGAACACTCTGAGCTTGGAACAGGTTACCGCCGTTCTGAATGGCAAGCATGTTCTGGCTCCGCCCAAGGACATTGCCGAGGTCAAGAACGCCTATGAGATTTACGAGCGGCTGGACGAGCTTGACCCCTACTCCGTGGACGACCTGCTGACCGCTCACGGTATCATGACTCGCGGGCTTGTAGAGGAGTCCGGCATGTTCCGCACGCGGCCTGTTGGCATTGTAGATCAGGAGGGTCACGTCCTGCATTTTGGCACGCTGCCGCAGTATGTGCCTGATTTAGTCATGGAGCTGTTGGATTGGGCAAAGCACAGCGACCTGCACATGCTGATTCGAAGCTGTGTGTTCCACTACGAGTTGGAGCTGATCCACCCCTTCGCAGACGGCAACGGCCGTGTTGGGCGGCTCTGGCATACATTGCTGCTCTCCAAATGGAATTCTGTGTTTGCATGGCTGTCGGTCGAGTCCATCATCCACGACCATCAGCAGCAATACTACGATGCCATCAATGCCAGCAACGATGCAGGCGAGTCCACCGCGTTCATCGAGTTTATGCTCTCCGTCATCAAAGCATCGCTCATCGACGCCATCCATACGAGTGATGCAATGAGCGATAGGAAGATGGACAAGAAAGCCCTGCGCTGGCAGAAAATTGAGCAGTTCTTGCAGACGCATGAGTATATCATGAACGCCGATGTGCGGGAACTGTGCGGGGTTTCGGCAGCAACGGCCCATCGGATTTTGGCAGGTTTGGTGAACGAGGGAAAGCTATACAAAACTCGCGCGAACGGGCATTGGGTGTATCAATCATCAAATTGATAAGAATGCCTGCACGATACCCAAAAATCTTTTATACCCATTATACTCTTTCCAAAAGAGCATAATGGGTATAACTCATATTTACTGCCAATTCCGTTTCAGGATCTCACTTTTGAGGTACAGCGTACTCTTTTCTGAGGATTTGATCGGATGGAGCTTTCCACGTTTTGTCAGGTCGATGATATTCTGCCGGGAGCAGCCTAATATCTCGTTGATAACTCTATGCGCGGCAAAGTTCCGGAAGTCCTCCATTGTCAGCGGAACACTTTTGCCGATCCGGTAGAGCATCGTGTCCGAAACGGTCATGTTCACATCCCACGCAACGCCGTATCCGCCCGTCTGCATCTGCACATGTTGAAAATAGTCCGGCTTCTTGAGAAGGATCTGAAACGCCTTCGTCTTTTCAAAGTGCTTCTGCAAATCGCACTTCTTCACCGCGCCATCCCGGAAAAACACCAGCAGACAATGATTCTCCAGCGGCAGCACATCTTCCACATTCTGATACTGCGGAAGGCGAGCATAATGTCCCCGATATGCTCGGGATGTGGGGGCATGCGTCCGAGCCGCATTGCTCCGCGCCAAGAGAACGGCACGACGAAAGTCGTGTCTTTCTCTTTTCTCAATTTTTTCATATTCCTACTTGACAAGTAGGTAACCTCGTGTTACAATGCCTATTAATCCGATAGGAAATATATGAATCAGAAATGAGGCAAGCCTATGCTGTCCTTTTTCATGCTCCGATGTTGCCGGTAAATGCCTTCCCCCTCTCTTAAAATTACTTCTCTTTCAAAAAATATACAACCTACAATAAAAGGAGTTTACCGTTATGAAGACTTATGATACCATTACCGACCTGATCGGCTCCACTCCCCTGCTCAAGCTCAACCGTTTCGCCGCCGCGGAAAACCTCGGCGCTGAGGTCTACGCAAAGCTCGAATACTTCAATCCCGCCGGCTCCGTCAAGGACCGTATCGCCTATGCCATGATCACCGACGCCGAGAAGAGCGGTGCGCTCAAGCCCGGCTCCGTCATCATCGAGCCGACCAGCGGCAACACCGGCATCGGCCTTGCCGCCGTCGCCGCCGCGCGCGGCTACCGCATCATCATCGTTATGCCCGAGACCATGAGCGTCGAGCGCCGTCAGTTGATGAAGGCCTACGGCGCGGAGCTGGTGCTCACCGAGGGCGCCAAGGGCATGAAGGGCGCCATTGCCAAGGCACAGGAGCTAGCCGCCCAGACGCCGGACAGCTTTATCCCCGGTCAGTTCACCAACCCCGCGAACCCCTCCGCGCACCGCGCGACCACAGGCCCCGAGATCTGGAACGACACCGACGGCACCGTGGACATCTTCGTTGCGGGCGTCGGCACCGGCGGCACGCTGACCGGCGTGGGCGAATACCTCAAGAGCCAGAACCCCAACGTCAAGGTCGTGGCGGTCGAGCCCGCCGGCTCCCCGGTCCTGTCCAAGGGCGTCGCGGGCGCGCACAAGATTCAGGGCATCGGCGCGGGCTTCGTGCCCGACACGCTCAACACCAAGATCTACGATGAGATCATCACGGTGGAGAACGAGGACGCCTTTGCCACCGGCCGCGAGCTGGCACGCAAGGAGGGCCTGCTCGTCGGCATCTCCTCCGGCGCGGCGGTGTGGGCTGCCGCCCGGCTCGCCAAGCGTCCCGAGAATCAGGGCAAGCGCATCGTCGTCCTGCTGCCCGACACCGGCGACCGCTACCTTTCTACCCCGATGTTTGCGGACTGATCCCACGCTACCCTTTTGACGCAGATCTCCTCCGCGCGCAGCGCGAGGGAGGCATACCATGCGGCGAGGAGCTGCTCCGGCTCCCCGCCGCATTTCTCTGCCCGCTCACCTCCGTAGGTCACGCGCAGCGACGCAGCGCCGAGCGGCAGGACAATGCCCCTCGCCGCAGAAATCTCTGCCGCATCGTCGAAGCAGAGCACGATGTCCGCGCCCTCCGGCACGCGCAGGACGGGAGCCGCGACACCGAAGCGGCTGCGCAGCCTCTGCGACAGCTCCCAGCCGCCCTGCGCCGTGCAGAGCTGCAAATAGCGCGTGTCCGCCGCCAGCGTCTCCGCCGCCGCGGCATAGGCGCGCGTGACTCGCAGAGCGCAGAGCGCGATGGTCGCTCTGCGCGGCGCGATCTCCTGCTGTGCCATCACGCGGCGCGCGATGGCAGCAGCCGCCGCCTCGCGCAGTGGCCGCACATCCACCGGGACGATCCCCCGCGCGGCAAAGCGCTCATACAGGGAAAACCCCCGCGGAAAGACCGCCTGCGTCACGCCGTACCGTTCCAGTGTCCGCGCGGCGGTACGCAGGCTCCACACCGCCCGCAGACCGTCGCCGCGGCGGATGCCTACGGCAAGGAACCGCACACCGCCCAAACGCTTTTCCCGCGCGCCGCAGCGCTCGCCCGCGCCGCGCCATTCCACTAAGCCAAACATGGTTGCCCCTCTCTCCCCTATCCCACGACACAAAAAAGGACTCTCCCTACTCTATGGGAGAGTCCTTTGTTTCCATGCCGGTAAATTCAGTTCCACGCCTTAACGTAGTCCGTCAGGTACTTGAGCGGATTGACGAGCTGACCGTTCTCCGTGATCTCAAAATGCAGATGCGGACCGCTGCCGACGCCGCTCGAGCCGGTCACGCCGATGGCCTGTCCCTGCTTGACCACCGCGCCGACGCTCACCGAGCGCTTGGAAAGGTGCTGGTAGGTGGTCGTGTTGCCGCTGCCGTGGCTGATGACGATGTATTGCCCGCGCACACTGTTGCTCGACGAAATGATGACCGTGCCGGCCTTGGCGGCATAGACGGTGGAGCTGTAGTACACGCCGCCGATGTCGATGCCACGGTGGTTGGTGGAGGCGCCCTTGATGCCGGTGTTGCGCTTGCCGAAGGGCGATGTGACGCGCTTGCTGGTCGTCACGGGCCAGATGTAGCCGCCGTAGGTCACCGTTGTGTTGCCCTGCTGCGCGGCAAGCTCCTTGCTCAGGCGGACGATCTCCTTCTGCGTTTTTTCCTCCTCGGCCTCGATCTCGGCGAGCACGTCCTTATAATCCGCCTCGTTCTCCTCCATTTCCTTGATGAGACCGGTCGCCTCGGTGCGCTGATCGCGCAGCTCGTTGTTCTTGACCGCCAGCGCCTCCTTGGCGCTCTGCTGCTCGGCGAGCGAGGTCTCGAGCGTCTGCTGCTTTTCCGCGATCTGCGCCTGCAGCACGCGCAGGTCGTCGATCACGCGCTGATCGGCCTCCATCACCTCGCTGATGAAGTCCATCGCGCCGAGCAGCTCCTCAAAGCTCGACGACTGGAAAAGCACCGACCAGTAGGATACCGTCCCGCGCTCCTCCATCGCGCGCACGCGCTTGCAGAACAGCTCGTACTGATCCGCCTCCTGCGCCTGCGTCTCGCTGAGCTCCTGCTCGGTCTGCTCGATGAGCGCTTCATACTGCGCGATCTGCTGCTCGGTGTTGGCGATCTCCTCGCTGATGAGGTCGATCTGCTGATCGAGCAGCGCCTTGCGCTTGAGCGTGTTGGCCTTGTCCTTTTTGAGCGCGCTGAGTTGCTTGTTCACCTCGCTCTTTTTGCTTGAGAGCGCGTTGGATTCCTTTTTCAGCTTGTCGATGTCTGCCTGGGTGACGGCGGAGGCCGTCTGCGGCGGCAGTCGCAGCGGCGTCAGGTCCGCCGCGAGCACACCGAAGGCAAACAGGAACGCGACCGCCGCGCGCAATACTCGTTTTGTTCTCATGGGCAGCCGCCCTCCTTTTTCAGACTTGCAGGAATTTGCGGATCGCCGTCAGGCTGCCGCCGACGCCGACGAGCATTCCCACGCCGACGAACACCAGCGCGACCGGCTTCCATATCGTCGCAAAGTCCACAACGCTGAAGAGATTCAGCGCGTCGGACACGGAAATGCTCCGCGCGACGGTCGCGTACAGCAGCCATTGTAGGCCGAAGGCGACGCCCGCGCTCAGAAGGCCAATGATGAAGCCCTCATACACAAAGGGCCAGCGGATGAAGCTGTTCGTCGCGCCGACCATCTTCATAATGGCGATCTCGTCGCGCCGGTCGAAGGTCGTGAGCTTAATGGTATTGGAGATGATGAACACGGAAACGACCAATAATATCGCGATGAGCGCGATGCACACCACGCCCGCCACGTTCCGCAGCGTGATGAAGCCTTCCGCCAGATTTTCGTCCGCGCGGGCGTCCGCGATGCCGGTCACCTTCTTGACCGCCTCGCGCGTCTCCTCCATCCGGCCGAGGTCGATCACCTTAATGGCAAAGCGGTCGCGCAGGATCTCCGGGTCCAGATCGCCGAGGGCGTATTTCCCCTCGTACTTTTTCTCGAAGGTCTCGCAGGCCTCCTCGCGCGTGATAAAGCGCACGCTCCTCACATTCGGCACCGCCTCGACGGCGGACTGGAGCGAGCGCCCCTGTGCCTCCGCGAGCGTATCGTCCACAAAGGCAAGGATCTCATTTTCGCTTTCCAGCTGACGAAGCTGCTCGTTGACGTTGTAGGCCACAAGGGAAAACGTGCCCATGACGAGCAGGCAGGCCACGGTGATGCCGACAGCCGCAAAGGACATAAAGCCGTGGCTGAACAGGTTCACCACGCCCTCGTGGAAAAAGTAACCAAAATCGTGTCTTCTCATCGCGCCTCACCTCATATTGTAGCCGATGCCGTCGCTCACGACGATACCGCGCTCAAGCGTAATGACGCGCTTCTGGAACTTGTTGACCAGATCCTTTTCGTGCGTCACGACGAGCACCGTGGTGCCGAGCTGGTTGATGCGCTCGAGCAGCATCATGATCTCCAGCGAGCGGGCGGGGTCGAGATTGCCGGTCGGCTCGTCGGCGATGATGGTATAGGGGTTGTTGACGAGTGCGCGCGCGATGGCCACGCGCTGCTGCTCGCCGCCGGAGAGCTGGTTGGGGAACTGATTGGCCTTGCCGTCCAGTCCCACCAGCTTGAGAACGTAGGGGATGCGCTTTTTCGCCTCACGCGGCGAGGAGCCCACGGCGCGCATGGCAAAGCTCAGATTTTCATAGACCGTTTTCTTCTCGATCAGGCGGAAATCCTGAAAGATCACGCCGATGGACCGGCGCAGCAGCGGGATCTGCCGGTCGGAAATGTTGTTGAGGTTGAAGCCGTTGATCATCAGTCGGCCGCCGCTCGGCAGGACCTCGCCCGTGAGGAGCTTGATGATGGTCGATTTGCCGCTTCCGGAGGGGCCGACGAGAAAGACGAATTCGCCGTCGTTGACCTCCATCGTCACACCGCGCAGCGCGTGTGTCCCGTTCTCATATTCCTTCTGCACGTCGGTCAAGCGGATCATCGCCGTGTTCTCCCCTTTTTCTCCAAGTTTGCCTATTTTATTCTATTATACGCGAGCGGCGAAGAAATGGCAACAAAAATTATGTAAACAGCCGCTGTTTTTTTGACGCTCCCCAGCGGAAAAAGTTCCCAAGGCGCAAAAAAAGAGGCTTTCCCTTCGGAAAGCCTCCTTCGCTATTCTCTTACGCCTCGATGCCGCGGGAGGCAAGGTACTTTTTGACCATCAGCGCCACCTTGAAGGTGATGGCGTCGTCGAACTCACGCAGGTCAAGGCCGGTGAGCTTCTTGATCTTCTCCAGACGGTAGACGAGCGTGTTGCGGTGGACGAACAGCTTGCGCGCCGTTTCGGAGAGAACGAGGTTGTTCTCAAAGAACTTGTTGATGGTAAAGAGCGTTTCCTTATCGAGCGAGTCGATGGGGTTCTTCTTGAAGACCTCCTGCAGGAACATCTCGCACAGGGTGGTCGGCAGCTGATAGATCAGACGGCCGATGCCAAGGTTTTCGTAGCTGACGACGTACTTCTCCGTATCAAAGACCTTGCCGACCTCGATGGCGATCTGCGCCTCCTTGTAGCTCTTGGCGAGGTCGCGCAGGTGCGCGGCGACCGTGCCGATGCCGACGACGACCGTGCTCTCGCCGTTCTCGCGCAGCGTCTCCTCGATGAGCTGAGCGGTCTTCTCCAGATCGCGCGTTCCGACATTCTCGCCAAGCTGCTGGATGAGCACCACGTCGCTCTCGCCCATGGAAAGCGCGAAGCTGGTCTGGCGGTCCGGGAAGATGTTCTGCACGGCCTCCACGGTCAGGCCCTCAAAGTGCTCGTCCAGGCGGCGGATCAGGAACACGCCGCGGTTGAGCTCGGTCTCAACGTGCAGCTCCTTGGCGCGGATATAGAGGTCGCTGAGCATGATGTTGTCGGAGATGATGTTCTTGATGAAGGAGACCTTGTCGTACTTCTCCTCATAATAGCTCTTGGCCGCGTTGAGCGCGACCGCCGCCATGGAGCAGGCCGCGCGGCTCATCTCGTTCTCGCCATAGGCAAAAACCGCAAAATCAAAGTGACCGTTCCAGCCGGACAGCGTCTTGAAGGTCTTGCCGGCGAGCGGAACCACGCTCTCCTCCGCGTCGTTGATGCTGCTCACAAGCTCGCTCCAATGACTGCCAATCTCGCTCAGCTCCGTACAGGCAATGACGGTGCCCTCGGCGTCGATCACGCCGATCTCGGTATCGACCGCATCCTTGAATTGCAAAACGATGTTCTGGAAAACTCTCCCTGACATGGTGTACCTCCCGAAACCCTTACGCGGGTAGTTTGTGCAACTTGCTGATTGAATGAAATTATTATACTTGGCTTCGACATAATTTGCAAGCTATTTTTTCTTTTTTCCACAAAAAACTTTTTCTTTTTTGTGGAAAGCGTAAAGGATATTGGGACAAGTGTTCAATCTCACGCAAATTTCGTTGGGCATTTTGTCTACCGCTGAAGCTGCGCCTCCTCTGCTGCCGTCAGCAGGCGGAATTCGCCCGGCGCGAGCGTGTCATCGAGCCGCAGCGACCCCATCGAAAGGCGCTTCAAATACGTCACCGGCTTGCCGCGGGCAGCCAGCATCCGCTTGACCTGATGGAACTTCCCCTCGCGCAGCGTGACGAGACATTCGCTTGTCTCTCCCGCGGCGAGGATCTCCAGCCCTGCAGGCAGGCACTCCAGCCCGTCGCCGAGCGTCATGCCCGCCTCGAACGCCGCGCAGTCCTCAGGCGCCAGTTGGCCCGACACACGGGCATAATAGATCTTATCGACGTGCTTTTTCGGACTGAGCAGCGCGTGCGCCAGCTCGCCGTCGTCCGTCAAAAGCAGCAGCCCCTCCGTATCCTTATCGAGCCGTCCGACCGGAAACACGCCGATCTTGCGCAGCTCCGGCGTGAGCAGGTCCAGCACCGTTCTGCCCCGCCCATCCTCGGTCGCGCTCAGCACGCCCGCGGGCTTATGCAGCATGACGTAGGTGTGTCTACGGAGCAGCAGCTCCTCCCCGTTGACCGCAATGCGGCAGCTCTCCGCGTCATACTTTTCCTCCGCGCTGCCGGCGATCCTCCCGTCCACCAGCACGCGGCCCTCGCGCACGAGCGTCTTGACCTCGCGGCGCGACCAGCGTCCCGTCGAGGCGATGAGCTTGTCCAGCCGTTCCTTCGCCATACCCATTCCCCTCTGCTTTCACTTTCATTTCTGCGCCCATCCTATCATACTTTGCCCCGTTTGGGAATAGCCTTTTGTGAAAGGGTGTGACGCTGTGTTTATCTGCACGATGAAATATTCCCGCCGCCGGCTGCTCGGCGTTTTGTGGCTGCTGCTGCTTGCCTTTTTCGGCTTCCTCCTGCTGCGCTCATGCGGCTCGGACC
>ERZ780218.1738-NODE-1738-length-12374-cov-23.520740_pt1 | contig 12374 bp, 17 predicted proteins | sample MGYA00510975_ERZ780218 | MGnify/ENA primary metagenome ERZ780218 (study PRJEB29588, sample SAMEA2152063) | human gut metagenome | biome: human gut; feature: human-associated habitat; material: faeces | place: Denmark | collected 2008/2010 ...
ATATGAGGTGAGAAAAGAGTACTATAAAGGCTATGCTGAAAAATGACTTTCCAGCATAGCCTTTATGTAGGTTGATTTAATTAGTGTCGGATAGTTTTATTGTTTTGTCAAGTCGTAATTAAGTCCGGTCGGATGTGATTCTTGGAAAATAGTATGAGTGTATAACCATGTATTTCCACCATCATTAGAACAATATGGGACAGCTGTACATTTCATATTGTCTTGGAATGGGAACGGTTTTAAGGTAATTGAACCGTCGTTGTTTATCATTGCTCTAAATTCTCCTTCTTTTCCTCCTACTGTCCATGAATTGGCTGTCCGTCCGGGAGTGGCCCAACACATTTTCCACATTAATGGATCTGTAGCGTCTGGCTCATGGAGAACTTGTGGCATTGGAATGCTGAGTGGATTAGCGTCAGAGTTAGTATATAGCATGGTTAATGGATATTGTTCTAGCAATTCACCATATGGTGCCCATCCATATACATAATAGGATTCATTTTTTATATTTTCTTATATTTATATTATAATTTTATTTATTCATCCCAATTATGATATACGTTTGTTACATCATCTAAATCATCTAACATATCTAATAATCTTTGCATTTTAGCTTCACCTTTTTCATCTAATGTAACATATGTGGTAGGCACCATTTGTACATCAGCTTCTAAGAATTCTAGTCCTTGTTGCTCTAATTTTTCTCTAACAGATGAAAAATCTTCTGGAGTAGTTGTTATTTCATAAACTTCTTCTTCTGCTGAAAAATCTTCTGCACCGCTATCTATTGCAAGTAACATTAAATCATCTTCTGAAATTTCAGATGATGCTCTATCTATTACGATTACTCCCTTTTTATTAAATAGATAAGATACACAACCTGTTGTTCCTAAGTTTCCACCTGATTTATCAAATGCATGTCTAACATCTGCTGCTGTTCTATTTTTATTATCTGTACTTCCCTCTACAATTACTGCTACACCATTTGGTCCATATCCTTCATATAATACTTCTTCATAATTTGCAGAATCTGCTGAACCTGCAGCTCTTTTTATTGCATTATTTATTGTATCATTTGGCATGTTTGCTGCCTTACACTTTGCAATAATATCTTTTAATTTAGAGTTTCCTGCTGGATCTGGTCCTCCCTGTTTTACTGCAACTAATAATTCTCTTCCTAATTTTGTAAATACTTTTCCTCTAGCTGCATCTGCTTTTCCTTTTTTTGCTTGAATATTATGCCATTTGCTATGTCCTGACATGGTTAATTCCTCCTTATCTTTCCTTTATTTTCAGACTTTTTAAGCCTTATATATCAGTGCTTTTCCATTTTTTCAATACCCCAACTTTATTAATTTTTACGGTTTTCTAAAAAATTACATTTTTTATTGTAACATACTTTTTTTCATTTGTGTAGCCTTTTTATAAATAAAATTTGTATATTTTTATTCCTCCAAATTTTATTCTGGTAATTTATCATATTCTTCATCTGTAACTTTTTCACACCATTCATTTGAAGTATTTTCTCCTGGTACTTCAACAGCAATATGACTAAACCAAGATTTTGCAGTTGCTCCGTGCCAATGTTTTATATTTGCTGGAATTGTTACAACATCTCCAGGTTTTAATCTTCTAGCTTCTTTTCCTTCTTCTTGATACCAACCTTCTCCATCAACGCAAATTAATATTTGTCCTCCGCCATTTGTACTATGATGTATATGCCAATTATTTCTACATTTTGGCTCAAAAGTTACGTTTGCCATAAATACACTTGTTTCTTTTGGATTTGTTAAAGGTTTTATATATGAATTTCCAATAAAATACTCAGCAAAATTTACATTTGGCTCTCCTTGTCCAAAAACTCCTCCATGTTCTTCTTTTATTTCTTCATCTCCGTAAACTTCTTTTATTAATGCAAATGCACTCCAAGCTTTTGGCCATCCACAATAAAATGCTAATTGTGTTACAATTTCTACTGCTTCTTGTTTTGTCACCCCATGCTTTTTTCCAATTATAAAATGTGACTTTAATTGAGGAAATAATCCTTGCGCCATTAAAGCTGATATTGTTATCATGCTTCTATCTCTTAATGACATTTTCTCCTCTCTTGACCATACTTCTCCAAATAATACATCATCATTCAATTCTGCAAATTTGGGTGCTAATTCTCCTAAATTTTCTCTACCTGCTGTTTGTTTTTCCAATCTTAAATCCCTCCTTAAAATTTTTTATATATTTATTTAATAGCACTTTGAGTTAACTCAAAGTCAATAGTTTTTTAAATTTTTCAAAAAAATCATCCCATATAAAATATAGGATAATTTGACATTTTAATCTTTTAATTTTAATCCATCTTTAAAAGCATCTCCAACAACATCACCTAAAACTCTATATGTGTTACTTACCATATCGAATGTAATTATTTCCATTTTATCAACATCAATATTTCCTTTTTCATCTAAATAGTTTTCATCTACTGAACAATTTACAACTGTTCCTATTAATTCTCCGTCAATAAATGAATCTACTTTACATTCTAGTGTCAATGGATATTCTTCTATAATTGGTGCATCTACAAAATTTGATTTTACAACATGTACTCCTGTTTTTGCAATCTTATCTTCTTTATTTCCTGATACTACTCCAAAATAATCTGATATTTCTTCTGTTTTCTTTGTTGCAAAACCTACTGTAAATGCTTTTTTTAGTTCTAAATTTTCTGTTGTTTTATGTTTTGATAATGAAATATAGATTTTCCCATAATCATGTATTCCTCCCCATGCTGCATTCATTACATTTGCTTTTCCATCTTTGTCATAAGTTCCAATCATTAACACTGGAAGTGGCAAAAAATTCATTTTATTTCCCAAATCTTTTCTCATAAATTTTCCTCCTTGTTTTTATTTTTCTTTAATATTATTTAGCATATGATATAAATTTTTTCCAAAATCTTTCCATACATCATTCCAAGAACTATATATTGCACCTATGAAAACTAATAAAATTATTATGCCTATAATTACTCCTATTCTTCTTTTAAATGTTTTAAGTTTATTTTTATACATTTCTATATTTTTATTTAGTTTTGAAATTTCATCTTCAATTACATCTAATTCTTTTTTACCTTCTGGCACTTCTATATTTATTCCTAATAAATCGCCCACTGATACTCCTAATATATCTGATAATTTAGATAATAAATTTGCATCAGGTAACGAAATCCCATTTTCCCATTTTGATATAGTTTGTCTTACAACGTGTAATTGTTGTGCTAATTGTTCTTGAGAAAGATTTTTTTCTTTCCTATATAATTTTAAATTTTCATTAAACATTTTATTTTTTCCTTTCACTATTTTCATTAAGCATTTTATTTTTTCCTTTCACTAAATGTAATTTAAGCATATAAAATTACCGTTGCGCAAGCAATGCAAATTAACATTAATAAAAACAGCCTAAAATCAAATATTTTTATGTTTTTGTAATTTATCAATTACCTTTAACTAATTTTACTTACTTTTTAACATATTTTTCATATGGTCTGTAATTCAACGAATTTTTACACCCTAGATTTTTAGCAAAAAGATAAAAGAGAAACTTTTTTAACGGAGCAAAAACATAATTGCTACAAAACATACTTACTTTTGAAAAGTATTCTGGTTTAGCAAATTCGTTAACTATTTTTTTATCAAAATAATCATCTTTCGCATACTCTTTTCCCATATCATAAAATGGATGTACCATAGAACTTCTATATTTTTCTCTAAGAAAACTAATAGGAAACATATTGCCTTTTATTAGTGTTCCATTATATTTACACCCTAACATTTTAGGTAGAATTTCCAAATAACTTTCACAACACCTCAATTGTGAAGCTTCAGCAAATCCTCCTTGTAATATAAATCCTATCTTTGTATTTATGTTTGTTTTTGGTTTTAAGGTTTCTAAAAATTCCATCATAATACCAGGTATGCACTCTACATATAATGGTATAGCAAATAATATATTTGTATTTTCATAAAATTTACTTCTAATATTCTCCCATTCTTTTCTTTGTTGCAAATATAATATTTCTGTTGTGTTGCCATTTTCTTCATAACCCTTCTTAAACTCAGTTAGTATTTTGTCTGTATTACTTTTTTCTTTTACTCTAGGAGTACAACTAATAATTAGCAAGTGCATTTTGAATTTCCTCCTTATTGTTAATATTGTAAACTCCAAGTGATATTCCATCTATATTTAACATCACTCTTTTAAACCATTTATCTAAAAACTCTTGATTTCCGTCTCCGCTATAAAGTAGCCCCATTTTGTATTTTTTCTTATAACGAAGATAATGCCTCATTTGTCCGTTTTTAAATTTTAGATTCATAGTTAATAGTGGTAATATTCTATCTATAATATCTTTTAATTTATACGATATAAATCCAAGTTTCGATTCAGTTATGAAGATTACTTTATCTGCTTGTAGATATTTTATCAATAATTTTTCATAGTCATCTTTAACAACACATTTACCAGGTGTTATTAACCAACAACTATTACATCCAATACAGCCCTTAATATTCATATCTTCTGTATATATTATTTCTATGTCTTTCATCGATTTCTTTAAATCATTAATTACATTTTGTATTTCTATCTGCGTCTTTGAAATAGTTGAAACTATTAAATTCACTTTTAAACCTCCCTATAGCAACTATAAATATTAATAGTAAAAATTTACTACGCCTCTCTAAAATATTATTTGCTTGGAATTGTATATTAGCCTTTTCTCCTATAAATGCTATTCCGCCTGCTAAAAATGCTACTAAAGCTGTTACTATCACCATCTGAATTCTGTCTTTTTCTGTTTTCCATTCATATACACACTGTATAACTTTGTTTAAATTTTGTCAATGTCTTTTTAGATATTCTTATGAAAGCAAAAAATAGAACAGTTTTGAATAAACTAATCTATTTTCATGTAGCCTCTTATTATTTCCATTCGTCATTGTTGGTTATTTATAAATTTTGATGTTATGAATATTTTTTCTAATGAATGATTATTCACTCCATTTATTATTACATTTATTGCATAAGTTAAGTTTTTCTCAATATATTCAGATAATTCTTTATTATCATATAATATATCAGATTTTATTTCTGTATATGCTTTAATGATAATTTTTTTAGCATTTTCTTTTTCTTTGTTTTGAAACATTTCATATATTTCAGAAAGTTCTGCAGATGAAATTTCTAAATCGTGTATATCCCTTTTTACTAGTTTACATCCTACTGTTTCTAAAAATACTATTTCAAATATATTTATGATCAAATCCTTATAATCATTAGCATAACTTAACAATAAATATTTTATCTTGTTTATAGAAAATTTATTGCAAAATATATTTTCTAAATATATCGAATTTAAATATTCCTTTATAAATTCTACACCTTCTAATTTTCCTATCAAATTGTTATATATGGGGTAATCTGCTGTAATCTTCATATCTTGTGCTTTAAAGTCAGGATCATATATTTTTAAAAATCCTTGTATTCCACCAGCAATAGTATCATCATAAGTATAATTTTGAATATTTATTTTATTCTGCTTTACTTTTATATACATTACTCTAATTATGTCTAATATTCTATCTATCTTTTTTCTTCCTTTTTGATATAAAATGTTTAACTCTTGTTCTTTAAGTTTTTTTATTGCCTCATCTGGATTTTTAACTGTTTTTAAATATAGACCTATTGTATATATATTAGACTTTAATATTTCCTCCATTATTTCTGTTCTTATGGAACCACTATCTATTCCACTATGTCTATAAACTTTTTCATCTAATAGTTTTAATAATTGCATTTGAAGATTTATTATATCTTTATCTGAAATCAATTGTTTATTATATCCTTCTTCTAATAATGTCTTGAAATAATCGCATTCATCTAAATTTTTTCTGTTAATAATACTTATAGAATCAATTTCATTCATCATTTTCCTCTAAATATTCTATTGGCCTTTTATTTAATAAATTTTCTCTCATTTTATACATAACTGTACCTTCCAAATATTCTAAATCACCTTGACATATACCATCAAATGACTTTTTCATAAATTTAATCAGTTCATCATCTGTTATTAAGTCTATTGTTTCGTTTTTATATTCATAGAATATATCTATTAATTCATATATAGTTAGTGCATAGTTCTCTTGATTTATATATGGTGAATCACAAAATTCTTTTATTATTTTATCTATTATTCCTTCTCTTAATTCTACTCTGCCTGTTTCTTTTAAAGTTTCTTTTCTTCTTTCCAATATGTTGATAATTTGATTATCTGATAATGTTATTCCATACTTGCTTGTATATTCATTGCATTTCTTTATATTTACAATTTCAATTTGCTTTCTTTTATTCATTATTTCTAAATATAAACTATCCATTTTTACTCCCCTTATTTTATATAACATATTATAAGTCAAAATAACAGTCTTGAATTTTGGGCGATTTTGTGGTATAGTAGTTATAGTAAAAAATAAGGGAAACACTTGATTTTAACAGTATTTTCCTTATTTTTTATATTTTATTAAATTTTCCTATTTTTTATTGTAATTTATCTTTCTATTAGAAATTTATTAACTGCACTTACATATATAATTAAATATGATATAGATATAAGAAATCCACCTAAAACATCACTTGTATAATGTACTCCTAGATAAATTCTGCTTATTCCAATAGAACTTATCAATATACTTAATAATATAATAGAAATCCATTTAATATATTTATTTTTTACATATCTATAAATTAAATATATTAAATAACCATAAAAAGCCATACTTATCATAGAATGTCCTGACGGAAAGCTATATCCTGTTTCTTCAATTATTCTGTATTCTGTTGGTCTAGGTCTTTGCAATATTCTTTTTAATAATTGATTTAATATTGTAATTATTACTAAATTTGAAAGTATCGATAATCCGATTTTTTTGTTTTTTATTAGTATAAATAAAATGGTTGTTAATACTATTAAAAATATTGCTCCTCCAAAATTAGTAATAAATTTTGCTATTGGTGTTGCAAAATTGGATATTGAAAACGTCGACACTACTTTATAGCCTATTATATCACCATTCATTATTTCTTTATTAAAAACATCTTCTGCTAGTGCTAAAAATCCAATTAAACAAATAAATAATATAATCCATTTTAAATTTTTTACAATAAATTCTTTTATTTTTTCTTTCATTTCTTACCTCTTATACTTATTTTATCAATAGTAATAATGTTCCTACAACTATTCCTATAAGTCCTGTTACTGATTTTTTATTTAGTTTCTCTTTTAAATAGAAATATGAAAATGCGATTGTAATAAGAATACTTAACTTATCAATAGGAACTACAATACTCGCCTGTCCATCTTGTAAAGCCTTATAATAGCATAGCCAAGACAAACCTGTAGTCAATCCTGAAAATATTAAAAATTTCCAACTTTTTTTATCAATATTTTTTATTTCAGTTTGTTTTCTAGTTACAAAAACTACTATCCAAGCCATTACTAAAACAACTATTGTTCTTATTGCTGTTCCTAAATTTGATTCCACTCCTTCAATTCCAACTTTTCCTAAAATAGATGTCAAACTTGCAAATACTGCTGAACATATAGCAAAAAACAACCATTTATTATCACTTGCTACTTTATCATCTTTTTTCTTTTCTATCATCATATATGTTCCAATGCCTATTAGAATAATTGATATTATTTTTAATAAAGTTATTTCTTCATTCAAAAATATCATTGCAAGTATCATTGTTAATATTGTACTTGATTTATCTATTGGTGTTACTTTATTTACATTTCCTAATTGTAAAGCTTTAAAATAACATAGCCAAGATAATCCTGTAGATAGTCCTGATAATATTAAAAATATAATTGTTTTCATTGTAAGATTTGGTATTGTATTAAAAGATCCTACTATAAATACCATTAGCCAAGAAAATACTAAAATAACTATTGTTCTTATTGCTGTTGCTAAATTTGAATCTGTATTTTTTATTCCAATTTTAGCTAATATAGCAGTTATTCCAGCAAAAAATGCTGAACCAAAAGCATATATAATCCACATTTTTATTTTTCCTCCATATATTCTTTAAATATTAATATAAAATTTGAGCCTTTTCCTAGCTCGCTTTCCAATTTTATTTCCGCACCATTTATATTAGCTATTGATTTTGCAATAGCCAGTCCAAGTCCTACTCCTCCTGTTTCTTTGTTTCTTGATTTATCTACTCTATAAAATCTGCCATTTGTTTTTCATCTTCTACAATTAATATCTTTGCCATTTTCAAAACCTCCTTATGTATTATACTTTATTTTATATTATTTTTCTACTCTTTGCTTTCTAATTTTCTTTTTCTTCTTTAATTATTAATGGAATTGCAAATATAATAAATCCAATAAATAATGAACTTACTTGATATATGTGTGTTTCAAATAAATTTGATAATATAAGTGATGCTATTGCCATTCCTATAATCGGTTAAAATTGGGCTGAAAAATATAATGAGTTTGTGATACTCATTATTTCTCCAGCTATTAACTTGTAATTTGTAGCGTATATTAGATTTTTATACGATTATTATCTTTAACACATCTTTTTATATAATCATATAATTCTAATGGGGGATATATTAGATGGATACATATTTTAACGATAATGATTTTGAATTAGGAAAAGTAATTGTTGCTTTAACTAAAAATTTTAACAAAGTGAATTTATTTACTTGTAATATAAATCATATTTTTGATGGAATTAATATTGAAAAAATAGAATATCTATTTTATTCTGACAAAACAGATACAAATAGTAATATGGGAGATATTATATTGATTTATTTGAAAAACAAAGAAAAAATGGCAGTCATAAATACTGTTTATAAACTTTTAAATAATCCATATGTAGTTTATGCTGAGCCAGACTATTTATATGAGCCAGATATAATTCCAAATGACCCAGATTTTAAATATCTTTGGGGAATGACTAATATAAAGTCACCTTTTGCATGGAATTACACTACTGGAAATTATCAGACTGTAGTTGGCGTATTAGATAGTGGTATTGATGCTAATCATCCAGATTTAAAGGATAATTTATGGTCTCAGGAGCATTTTTTTAATGGATGGGATTTTGTTAATAATAGTAATTATCCGATAGATGTAACAGGACATGGCACTCATGTAGCTGGAACTATTGGAGCAGTTGGTAATAATTGTATTGGAGTTACTGGAGTGTGTTGGAATATACAAATAGCTTCTTTTAAAATAGGAGATAATCGTATTGAACTTGCAGCTGCTATTGCTGCCATTTATTTTTCTAATATGATGAATATTCCCATTCTTAACAACAGTTGGGGGTGGTAGAACTTTCTCTCCTATTTTAAAATATGCAATAGAACATTATAATGGATTATTTATTGCTTCAGCAGGAAATAGTAGTAGTAATAATGATTTGTTACCTAGCTATCCTGCCTCTTATAATAGTGACAATATTATTTCAGTTGCAGCAAGTACTCCTGAAAATACTTTATCTTCATTTTCAAATTATGGTTTTAAAAGTGTTGATATTGCTGCACCTGGAACAAATATTTTAAGTACATCTTTGGATGGTGAATATAGTTATAAAAATGGAACATCTATGGCAGCTCCTCATGTGGCTGGTGCAGCAGCATTATTAAAATCTTATATGCCATTTTTAACTACATTAGAAATAAAATATATCATTTTGCTAAGTGGTACCAAATATCCTAGTCTTGCAAATAAATTGTTGACAGGTGGTATTTTAAATGTAGATTCTATGATTAAACTAGCTAATTTTTTATTTTAGCTTTAAAAAATCGTATCAAGAAAAGTATTTAATTTTTCTTGATACGATGGTTACTTCTAATTTCAAATAAGCGTCTTCCTTTAATTTTATGTTGTTGTAATGTTCATAATATAAAATATAGGTAATATATAATCCTATTTGGCATTTTGTATTAAAAAATTATATTTACTTGCGTGTCTTAATTCATCTGTCATTATAGACATAAGTAATGTATAGCTATTTCCATTTGGCATTGTTCCAAGTATTCGCCTATATCTAACTACAGCATCTAACTCTCCAAATAATGCTTTTTCTAAATTTTCTTTATAACTCATTGTATTGGGTTGTACATTTGTCAGAGTATCTGGTGGCAATATTTGACCTGTAAATTCATAATATAACCCTCTTAATATTTGATTATGTTTTCTCTCATCATCTCTGATACTTGCTATAATATTTTTTTCTTTTTCTGTTGGTGCTTGTTTTATTAATGTTTCATAAAACATTTCATCTTCTTTTTCATCTTTTACTGATTGCCTTATTAAGTTGATAGCTTGATTTAATGTGATAATTTCTCCACTGCCTAATTGCGGTTCACTACTTCTGTAGATGTTTTCAAATCCACTATAATATTGATTATACATATCATAATAATTGGAATACATTTCTGGTCCTCCTTTTTGATATAATATGTTTTGAATATAAATTTGTTACAATACTTTTTTTAGTTTTGGTAATATTATATATCTAATTTATTCAAAAGATAAATCATTTTCTTTTCTATTTGCTCTACCTTCAATATAACAAGAAGATAACCATTTTTTCTTTTTTGAATTTATTATTTATCATACACATTACCTCCTATACATAAAACCTTTGAACTTTCCTTCCGCGTATAATTTAACTTTTCCTTCTTCTAATTTTTTTCCAGATTCTTTAACTCATATGTTACTCTGTTTCCGTAGAATATTTTTAATACATGTTTATATCCTGGAAATGATAGTTTTTCTATTTCTTTTATTACTTTTTGAACATTATAATGAGTTTTTAATTGTTTATATATGACACTATTTTCGTTTATTTCTAATATTCCATATGGTGCTTCGTCTGTCTCTCCTGGACAGCCTAAAGCTCCAGGATTAATGTAGTATTTGTTGGAACTTTTATTATAAACTTCAACATGAGTATGTCCATATAAATAAATATCTGCATTTACACCTTCAAACATTTCTTCATTTTCTTGTAAATTAGCAACTTTTATGTGTCTTTTAAAACTCATTTCGCTATTCATTGGATAATGAACCATATAAATTTTCTTGTTAAATGCTTCAATCATATTCTCCTTTGGCAATGATACTATAAATTTTTTTGAAATACTACTCAAGTTATCTTTTATCCATTTATTTCTTTCTAGTTGCTCTTGACTTACTTTTACTTTTTCATCATGTACTATTGTGGGCATTCCTTCTATTATATATTTTTCTCGGTTTCCTCTTACACATATACACTTTTCCCTTATTTGTAAGATTCTTTGTATTACTTCTTCAGATTTTCCTGCTCCGTCCAATAAAATCTCCTAGACAAATTATTCTATCTATATTTTCTTTTTTTAGTTCTTTTAATACAGCATTTAATGCATCTATATTGCCATGTATATCGGATATTATTCCTATTTTCACAATAATTCCCCCTATCATCCTCGTATAATATTATATCATAAATTTGTATACCTTCATATTGATGCAAATCATGTTTTGTTCTTACTATTATTATTTTTTTGGTAAGCGTCTTTAATTTCTAATCATGGCCTAACTTCTCTTTGTAATGTTATATTATCTGAAATATTGTCTGAGTTTATATATGATATATTTTTTCCATATCCTCTATTTTGATATTTTTCATCAGTTTGAATTACAGTTATATTTACTAGCTTTAATTTATATTTGCATAGTATTGATAACAATCCACGGGTAGAACCCGTGGATTTTCATTTAGGCCTATAAGGCCTTGTTACAAGCCACCGCTTAAGCGGTATCAGTTTGACGGCTTACGCCACTTTCGCTTGCGTTCTTATTACTTACTACCCTTTAAAAGGGTCTTTATATTCTTTTATTGTTAATTGATCTGACATCATATCTTCTTTTAGTTGATTTTCTACATATCTGTATACTGCTGTTTTGTTATTTCCTACCGTACTCACATAATATCCTGTACACCAAAATGCTCTATTTCCATATTTATATTTCAAATTCGCATGTCTTTCAAATATTATCAGTGTACTTTTTCCTTTTAAGTATCCCATGAACGATGATATGCATATTTTGGGTGGTATACTTACATACATATGTATGTGATCTGGGCATGCCTCTGCATTTATTATCTCTACCTCTTTTCTTCTGCATAATTCTCTCAATATCATTCCTATCTCTTGTTTCAATTTTCCGTATATTTCTTTTCTTCTAAACTCGTCAAGTAAAAAGTTAAATGCAATTCTGTAAAGTAAACGCAATTTGTACGAGA
>ERZ780218.1746-NODE-1746-length-12341-cov-4.797493_pt1 | contig 12341 bp, 10 predicted proteins | sample MGYA00510975_ERZ780218 | MGnify/ENA primary metagenome ERZ780218 (study PRJEB29588, sample SAMEA2152063) | human gut metagenome | biome: human gut; feature: human-associated habitat; material: faeces | place: Denmark | collected 2008/2010 ...
ATATAAAATAGTTTTAAATTTCTTCGCCATTTTCAATTTTTTCAATAAGAGCAAGTCTATTGATGTGTCTGTCGCCCTCAAATTCAGTATGAAGGAATATATCAGCAAGCTTAACAGCCATTTCACTGTCAATAACACGACCACCCATACAAAGGATATTTGCATCGTTATGTCTTCTTGTCATCTCTGCACAAAATTCGTTTGTGCAGACAGCAGCTCTTATTCCCTTAACCTTATTTGCTGCAATAGAAATTCCGATTCCTGTCCCGCAACAAAGTATACCAAGCTCACATTCCTTAGAAGAAACAGCTTTAGCAACTGGATAAGCGTATCTTGGATAATCAACAGAATCTGTGCTGTATGTGCCGAAATCCTTATACTCTATGCCATTTTCTTCAAGATACTTCTTTACTGCTTCTTTAATTTCGTAACCGCCGTGGTCTGCTCCAAGTGCTATCATTTTATTAACCTCCGTTATTAAATATATGATTTTATTTTGAACTATTTTTTAATCTTGCTTTTAATTCTCTTTCTGCCTGTGGTAATCTCAAATAAAGTGGCACAAGCTCACCTGAGGAAATTGTTTCTCCGTTTTGAGCCTTTTCATAAGCGACAGCTGCTGTTCCATAGGCTCTTTGATACCTGAGATTTTGTGGTGCAATTTTTATATCTTCAATTTGCTTCATATTTTCAAAGCAAATATTTGCACCATCACCAATAAGCATTATTTCAACATTGCTGAAATCCATAAGCTCAGATTCAAGCTCTGCTATTGATAACGCCCTATCTCCACAGATACGCCTTATCTTTCCGTTGCTTGCCATAAAAAGTGCATTATAAACCTGTGAACATCTTGCGTCCATAACTGCACAAATCAAGCCGTTGAAAATTTCTAAATTCTGTGCCATAGCCTCAAGCGTTGAAACCGATACACAAGGCTTTCCTAAAGCCATAGCCATTCCCTTTACGCACGAAACTCCGATTCTTACTCCAGTAAATGAGCCAGGACCTGCATCAACCGCAAAGACATCAACATCTTTAATATCAGTCTTAGTAAATTCGAGAAGCTTTTCTGCAAGAAGCATAAGCGTCTGACTATGTGTAAGGCTTGTATTCATATAAAATTCGCCTTTTAAAAAGCCGTCCTCATATAGTGCCACAGATGCAGGTGACGCTGAAGAATCAAATGCTAAAATAATCATTCTATGTCTACCCCGCTTATTGTAATTTCTCTTTCATTTTCTGAAAGTGGCTTAATAGTAATTCTGATTGCATCATTTGGAAGTACGCCCTCGATATTTTCGCTCCATTCAATAACCAAAATACCGTTGCCAATATAATCAAAAAAGCCTGTTGAATATAAATCGTCATATGTTGTAACACGATACATATCGAAGTGGAAAATCGGAAACTTTCCCTCATATTCGTGAACCAAGGCAAAAGTCGGGCTTGAAACTCCGTCTTCAAAACCAAGTCCCTCAGATAAACCTCTTGTAAAAGCTGTTTTTCCTGCACCAAGTCCGCCAAAAAGTGCTATAACCTCAGTGCCTTTCAATTTTTTTGCAAGCTTTTTTCCTATGTTTTCAGTTTCACTTGCCGAAGATGATATAAACTTAACCAAATCCAAACAACTCCTAATCAGAACAAACCCGAAATTTTACCGTTGTCGTCAACATCAATTCTGTTTGCGGCAGGAACCTTTGGAAGTCCAGGCATAGTCATAATATCGCCTGTATAAATAACAACAAAGCCAGCGCCATTAGAAATTCTTACATCAGAAACAGTAATTACAAAACCCTCTGGTCTGCCAAGAAATGCCGGATTATCAGAAAGTGAATACTGTGTCTTTGCAACGCATATTGGCATATCGTCCTTATAGAGTTTTTCAACCTCTGCAAGAGCCTTTTTAGCCTTAGGAGTAAATACTACACCTGATGCACCATAGATATTTTTTGCGATTGCTTCAAGCTTTTCTGTGATTGTAAGACCGTTCTCATAGATAGGCTTAAAATCAGATGGCTTTTCTGTTGCTTCACAAACTTTCTTTGCAAGCTCAAGTCCGCCTTCTGCACCCTTTGCAAATACTTCTGCGAGTGAGAAATCTGCACCATTATCCTTGCAGTAATTTTCAACAAAATTCAATTCTGCATCTGTGTCGGATTCAAAACGATTAATTGCTACAACAACAGGCACACCGAATTTCTTCATATTCTCAATATGCTTTCCGAGATTTACAATGCCATTTTTAAGAGCGTCAAGATTTTCTGTTTTAAGCTCTGTCTTTGGAACGCCTCCGTTATATTTTAAAGCACGAACAGTAGCTACAAGAACAACTGCATTTGGTTTCAAGCCGGCAAGACGGCACTTAATATCAAAGAATTTTTCAGCACCAAGGTCAGAACCAAAACCAGCCTCAGTAATACAATAATCGCCAAGCTTCAGTGCAAGTCTTGTTGCACGAACAGAGTTACAGCCATGAGCAATATTAGCGAATGGACCACCATGCATAATTGCAGGTGTACCATCAATAGTCTGCACAAGATTTGGCTTAATAGCATCCTTGAGAAGTGCTGTCATAGCACCATTTGCATGAATATCCTTTGCGAAAACCGGCTTTCCATCATATGAATATGCAACAAGGATATTTCCAAGACGCTCTTTGAGGTCACTTATAGAGTCTGCAAGACAAAGAATAGCCATAACTTCACTTGCAACAGTGATAATAAAACCGTCCTCACGAGGTACACCGTTTATCTTTCCACCAAGACCAGCAACAATGTTTCTAAGCTCTCTATCGTTCATATCGAGGCAACGCTTAATTAGAATTCTTTTAACATCAATGCCCAGTTCATTTCCTTGCTGAATGTGATTATCGAGCATCGCACAGAGAAGATTATTGGCAGCTGTAATTGCGTGCATATCACCTGTAAAATGAAGATTGATGTCCTCCATTGGAAGAACCTGTGAATATCCACCGCCTGCTGCACCGCCCTTAATTCCGAAAACAGGGCCGAGTGATGGTTCGCGCAAAGCAATAACTGTCTTTTTTCCAAGCTTATTCATAGCTTGTCCAAGACCTGTTGTAACAGTTGTCTTACCCTCACCTGCTGGAGTTGGGTTAATTGCTGTAACAAGAATAAGCTTACCATCTGGCTTAGACTCAAGCTTTTTGAAAAGCTCCTCAGAAAGTTTTGCCTTATATTTACCATAAAACTCAAGTTCATCTTCGGTAATTCCTATATCTTTAGCAACATCTTTTATAGGTCTGAGTTTAGTCTGCTGTGCGATTTCAATATCTGTTAACATTGTTATTTTCCCTCTCTTAAAGAAAATTTTTCAGTAAATTAATTATAGCATATTTCGTCAATCCTAACAAGCATTTTAATTATTTACTTTATCTTCATCACAAAATATGGTGAAAAAATACAAAAAGAGGAGAACCCATAGTATGAATTCTCCTCTTTATATAGAGCCTTTCGGCTAAAATTCAATTATTTAGAAGATTCTGCGAGCTGCTTAGCAACCTCATCAGCAAGGTTGTCGCTTCTCTTCTCAAGGCCTTCGCCCTTCTCAAAGCGAACAAAGCCAAGAATCTTAATGCTGCCGCCGAGGTCCTTAGCAACCTTAGCTGTATACTGCTCAACAGTCATCTTGTTATCCTTAACAAAAGCCTGATTTACGAGGCAGTTTTCCTCATAATACTTGCCAATCTTGCCAAGAACAATCTTCTGAGCGATAGCCTCTGGCTTACCCTCATTGATAACCTGCTCTGTCATAATAGCCTTTTCATGCTCAATAACCTCATCAGGTACATCGGACTTCTGGAGGTATGATGGGTTAACCGCAGCAATCTGCATAGCAATGTCCTTGCCATATTCAGCAAAGCCTTCCTTGCCTGCAACATCTGTTTCAAAGTTAACCATAACACCAATCTTACCGCCTGCGTGGATATAAGTTGCAACAGCACCCTCATAACGAGCAAAACGACGAATCTTGATGTTCTCACCGATTGTAAGAACCTTCTCTTGGAGAAGCTCAGCAACTGTCATATCAGAATCAGCAGCCTTTTCTGCGAGAAGAGCGTCAACATCAGCAGGGTTCTTCTCGATGATTGTATCGGCAACTGTCTTAACAAAGCTCATAAAGTCATCGTTCTTAGCAACGAAGTCTGTTTCAGAGTTGATTTCAACAACAACACCAACAGTAGCGTCTGCGTTTGTAGCTGCATAAGCTACACCCTCAGCTGCAATTCTTGAAGCTTTCTTAGCCTGCTTTGCAAGACCCTGCTCTCTAAGAATATCAATAGCAGCGTCCATATTGCCGTCAGCCTGTGTGAGAGCCTTCTTGCAGTCCATCATACCACAGCCTGTTTTTTCTCTAAGAGTTTTTACATCTTGTGCTGTAAATGCCATAATAATTTTCCTCCATTTTATAAATTTTCATTATCTTGAAAAATACCCACGAGCATAGCGTGGGTATTTTAATTTTATATTATTGAATTACTCTGCTGCTTCTTCAGCTTCGTCTGCTTCAGCAGCTGCTGCACCCATTCTGCCCTCGTTGCCTTCGATAATAGCGTTAGCAATAGCAGAAGAAATGAGCTTAACTGCACGAATAGCATCGTCATTACCAGGGATAACATAATCAACTTCATCAGGGTCGCAGTTTGTATCAACGATAGCAACTATCGGAATACCAAGCTTCTTAGCTTCTGCAACAGCGATTCTTTCCTTGCGTGGGTCGATGATGAAGAGAGCACCAGGAATTTCCTTCATGTCCTTGATACCGCCGAGGAACTTCTCGAGCTTTTCAATCTCAAGGTTGAGCTTAACAACTTCCTTCTTTGGAAGGAGTTCGAATGTACCGTCTTCTTCCATTGTACGGAGCTGCTTAAGTCTTTCAATTCTTGTACGAATTGTTGTGAAGTTTGTGAGCATACCGCCGAGCCATCTTGCGTTAACATAGTAAGCACCTGCACGCTCTGCCTCTTCCTTAACGGAATCCTGAGCCTGCTTCTTTGTGCCTACGAAGAGAACTGACTTGCCTTCTACGGAAAGGTCACGAACGAAGTTATAAGCTTCCTCAAGCTTCTTAACTGTTTTCTGGAGATCGATAATATAGATACCGTTTCTCTCTGTGAAGATATACTTAGCCATCTTCGGGTTCCATCTTCTTGTCTGGTGACCAAAATGTACACCTGCTTCAAGAAGCTGTTTCATAGATACTACTGACATTGTTTTGTCCTCCTTTTGGTTTTAAACCTCCGCAGAATCATATATGACAAACACCTCGGAATGAAATGCACCGAAACCATATAAAAGAGTCTGCGTGTGTTTTGCTCGAATATTTTAACACATATTTTCAGATAATGCAAGTCTTTTTTGAAAATTTATGTGTTTTCAGACAGCATAGTTACTTAAAAAATGGCAGCTTCATTCTTTTTTTCTTATATGGACGCTGAACATTCGTGACAATTATAGTATCCTCGCCTATAAGCTCTATGTTATTCCATAATATAACTATATCCTCTTCCCTGCCGAAAAGTCCGAAGCATTTCGGTCTGCCAAAGATTATGATTGCTACAAGCTTAGCATTTTTAGTATCTATTTCAACATCATCAACACAACCAAGTCTACAACCGTCCTTGCCATTTATAACTTCTTTACATCTAAGGTCGGTTATTCTGCAAGTCATATTGCCCCTCCTATGCAAAAAGCTGTGAACCTCCATTATTCATTATATGCACATAATTAATGTATATTTCTAATTCAGTTAATTAATATTTTTCTTATTTAAGCCTATAAAGTGTAATTACAGATACTATAAAGATGTAGCTTAATAATGGCTGCAAAGAAACACCAGAGGAAATCTGCGAGATTATTGAAACAGAATACAGCAAACGAACACTATAAAATAAAGCCGTCCTTTATAGGTAGGACGGCTTTTTGCTATTAAACTTCAGATAAACGCTTTAAATTATCAATAGCTTCCTTTGCGTCAGATGCTTTGAAAACGCCTGTTCCTGATACGCAAACATCAACACCAAACTTAGCAGCCTGAGAAATTGTTTTATCATTAACTCCACCATCAATTTCTACAAGCATATCTTTGCCCAATTCTTTGGCTTTTTCTTTTATAGCAGTAACTTTCGGAAGCATATCTGCCATAAAGCTTTGTCCGCCAAAACCAGGCTCTACTGTCATAACAAGTATCAAATCAACCTGTTCTAAGTAAGGGAATACTTCCTCAGCAGATGTCTTTGGCTTTATTACAAGTCCAGGTTTTACCCCAAGGGACTTAATCTTATCAATAGTTGCTTGAATATCAGATTTTGCTTCAATATGGAAGGTAATTATATCCGCTCCCGCTTTAGCAAACTGCTCTATATAATCAAGAGGATAATCAATCATAAGGTGAACATCAAAAGGAAGCTTGGAATATTGGCGAAGTGCAGATACTATCGCAGGGCCTATTGTAATATTAGGAACAAAATGTCCGTCCATAACATCAAGATGAATCCAATCTGCTCCACCCTTATCTATTCTGATTAATTCATCTCCCATTTTAGCGAAATCACAAGAAAGCATTGATGGTGCAATCTTCATTATCAATCATTCCTTTTCAGAGTTTTTATGGTTTTCGTATAGTCGGTGCAACTATACCTACTATTATGCAGAAAACATACATAATCAGCAATTCAAGGATATTAAGTCTTGCAATTCCTGATATAAATGTAATTACACCAACAAGAACAAAACCTAAAATAATTCCTGCCATTTGCAAGAAAATTGAAAGTGTAACATTTGATTTAATTCTTATACAGCCCGAAATTGCTCTTGCGAATGACTGTATTCCACCCTTTGTTGCAATGTATGCACGAGTTTCTTCATCAGGTGTATCTGTCATTTCTTTAGTTATATTTCCCAAACCTGTTGGCAATATCTTAACTGAACGATAGAAAACACCAAAATCTTCTGCAATTCTATCTTGAATTATATTAGAATCAATCGTTCTTACAAGAATAGTAACACCGTTTTGTTCAAGACTTCTAAGCTCCTCAGCGATATATGAGCTGCCCTTATAAGTAACTATAAACATTGCAACAAGCTCTCCGCCAAGTGATAAATAAACCGCTTGCTTGCTCTTATCTGTATACTTCTTTTCATATTCAACAGATGGCACTTTAATTCCGTGAGCTTCAAGAAGCCTGCGGTTTCCGAGAAGTATTCTTTGACCAGCTACCCAACCAACAAGTCCAAGACCGTCCTCATAGATAACACTTTCAACATGAGGTAATGTATCTCTCTTACTCTTGATAATATTATCGAACATACTCGACATAGGTGCTTTAACTGCAAACATAACCGCTGCCGCACCACGAATAGCGTCATCTACCTTACTTCCGCTAAAGGTTTTTATTCCGCTCATTGTAACAGTTCCTGATGGATATAAATCATTTGCATCTACAATAATAGCGTTTGTATCACAGAATTGCTTTACTGATTCATAGCTTGTAACCATAGACCCTTTTTTAACAACTGCTGAGCAGAGCTTTTTAATTGGAAGGTTGACAGCTACGAGCTGACAAACAGGTGTAAGTATTATTGCAAAAAGTGCGAATGCACTTGCACCCTCTGCAACTCCCCCTCCAATAAACGCATAAAATAAGGCTGCAACAATAGCTACAACAGAGGTAATCGGTGCAATCTTGGAAGCAATATTTTCGCTTGGGTCAGGTGCATATGAAAGCTGTAAGAAATTACTCAGGAATTTTGTCTTCTTTCTATATGCAATAAGGGGTTTATTAAGAGGTGCTCCCATAAACATTCTCTTTGCATTTCTTTCATCTGTATAAATCTTGCCCGCATAAAGCTCAGGATTTTTCATAATAAACTTAAAGTTATCATGTACACGAGTAATTATCAGCATTCTACCTATACAATTAAGCAAAAGTCCAAGAATCACAAGTGTTGTATAGTAATGCAGATAACCATTTATAAAGCTTTGTGGAGAGAAAAACGATACAAAGGCTTGAAGTATTCCTGCGAAAGATGCAACTGCAAGGCTTGTATCAGAATTGGCCTTGAAATGCCTTAGTGGTATTAGTCCATTTATTATCGGAACATAACAAGCCACTACACATACACACAAGATTATGGCATTTAAAAACGCAACTAAAAGCCAGCCAAAAGGCATACTCATAAAGGTTTCGCTTATAACACCAACAAGTATATCTAATGTTATTGAAAAGACAAGTCCTATCGCAACAATTATTGAACGGAATGTAAGCTTACGATAATTGTTATTTATCTCTGAACGAATTTCTCTCTCATCATTCTTACTTGAATATTCTTCAATTTCTCGATTTTCTCCATTGGAATCAATATCATCAATGTCAAAATCTTCATCATCACTAAAAAGCTTTAACATTTGAGTTTTCTTTTTTATAGCTTTTTTAGCCTCAGATGCCTTATTATTTTTTTTCTTTTCGGTTTTTGGCTTTGCAGTTTTTTCTGGTTCAGGCTGAACAGCTTCTTTTTTTTCCTTTATATCAGGCATTATTTCAGGACGCTGTTTTTTACGAATAAAACTCGGAACAGCCATCTTAACCGCAGGTGGTACTGTCGGCATTTTAGGCTTTGGAATTTTCACCTTGTGTGTTTCTTCTGCCTTTGTTTGTTGCACCTCTTGCTTATGAATAGGTTTAACTACTGATGTATGTTTTTGTTCTTGTTGTGGTTGAGCTTTTTGTTCTGATTCAACCTTTGCAGTAGCTTTTTGTTCTGGCTCAGGATTTTTTTTAAGCTTTTTAAATGAAAATTCACCAAAAACAGAAGTTTTTCCGCTCTCATCATTTTTTTTCTTCTGTTCTAACTGTTTTGACTGTTCAGACCTTGGTGGATTTTGCTTATCATCAGGTGGTGTAGGTGGTTCAGGCGACTTTGGTTTGTATTTATATGCACGATATTCACTTCTTACCGTTTTAGTAAACTTACCCGCCATAACTACAAAATTATTTTTTTCTGATGGACGACTATATGTAAGCAGAGTTTTAGGTATATTATCCTTTGCAAAATCAAGCTTAAATTCCTGAATAAGCTTTTCATCTTCTATAATAATAGGATTAAACTGCTTTTGCTGAACTACTGGTTCGCTTGATTTCTGTTTAGGCTTTACTCTATCAACAATTCTGACGAAAGGATTCTCGCTATCTTCCGTCTTTTCCTCAACAACTGCTTGCTTTACTGGTTCAGTCTTTTCCTCGACAACCGCTTGCTTTACTGGTTCAGCCTTTTCTTCGGCAACTGCTTGCTTGACTGGTTCAGCCTTTTCCTCGGCAACTGCTTGCTCGACTGGTTCAGCCTTTTTCTCGACAACTGCTTGTTCTACTGGTTCAGTCTTTTCCTCGGCAACTGCTTGCTCAACTGGTTCAGTCTTTTCCTCGGCAACTTCTTGCTTGACTGGTTCAGTCTTTTCTTCAACAACTGCTTGCTTGACTGGTTCAGTCTTTTCCTCGGCAACTGCTTGCTTTACTGGTTCAGCCTTTTCCTCGACAACCGCTTGTTCGACTGGTTCTGCCTTCTCCTCGGCAACCGCTTGCTTGACTGGTTCAGCCTTTTCCTCGGCAACTGCTTGCTCAACTGGTTCAGTCTTTTCCTCGGCAACTGCTTGCTCAACTGGTTCAGTCTTTTCCTCGGCAACTTCTTGCTTGACTGGTTCAGCCTTTTCCTCAATATGCTTTTTAACTGGCATATCAATTATTTGAATGAAAGGACTATCGAAATCGAAATCATCGTTTTTAACTTCACTTTGAATAGGTTTTGATACTGTTTTTTCAACCTTAGTATCAGCCATTATTTGTTTTGCAACTGATTCAAAGTTAATATCATCTTCAGCAGATTTAATTTCTATTTCAGCTGGCTTTGTAGTTTCTTCTTTAGTTTCTTCTTCAACTGATTTGGCAGTTTCTTCCGATTTAATTGGCTTCTCAGTCTTTGGCTTTTTAGACCTGCGTGGTTCTCTTAGAGCGTCACCTGCAATTTGCTCTGAAAGAACAGAAAAATCAAGCTGGTCTGAAAGCGGTGAATTTGAAATATCTTCATTCGATTCATCGTCATCAAGTGCAATATCTATTGAAATTCTATTTCGCTTTTCTTCTGCAAGAATTTCGTCAAAAGTTAATTCATCATCAGTTTTCTTCTTATATACTTTTGTATCCGACTTAATTTCAGCTGTTATAGGTTTTTTATCAATTTCCGACTTAGTTTCTGTTTCAACAGGCTTTTCTTCAACTTCCGACTTAGTTTCTGTTTCAACAGGCTTTTCTTCAACCTCCGACTTAGTCTCTGTTTCAACAGTTTTTTCTTCAACCTCCGACTTAGTTTCTGCTTCAACAGGCTTTTCCTCAACCTCCGACTTAGTTTCTGCTTCAACAGGCTTTCCTTCAACCTCCGACTTAGTTTCTGTTTTAACAGGCTTTTCTTCAGATTCTATTTTAGTTTCTTTTGATTTATCTTCAGTTAAATTAAAATCGGTATTTATAGTTGTGTTCTGTGCAGCAATTTTTAGCAAATCTGGTTTATTATCTTTTTTCTCATCATCAGGCGCTTGATAAACAATATTTTCCTTATATTCCTCATCAAAATCAAGTGGATTAGCATTTTTCAAACGCTCTACACCACTACTTGTACTGAATATAACATCGTCATCGTATTCTTCATCATCTTCAAAACCGAGATAATATAATGCTTTTTCCTTTGCAGTAGAAAGAAATTTAGAAAACTTTGATTTAAAGCTTGGCTTTTCATCTGCTCCTTGAGACAAATCTTCTGAAAATTCGTTTTCCTTTTCTTTTAATTCAATTTTATGTTCAGCTTGTTTTTGAGTATTAGCAATATCATCTACTTCACTATTTAAATCTTGATTCTTGGTTTCCGAACTTTTTTTCTCAGTTTGAACATCTTCTTTTGGTTTATCTTCAACTTTTTTCTTTGTCATATCAGCTTGCTTTTGTTCCGCAATAATTTCAGCAAGCTTTTCATCAGTAATCTTAGGAATTTTCATAGTAATAGTTGTAACGCCATTTGATTCTTCTTCAGCCTTAACAACAACTACCGCTTCCTCTTTTGCACTATCTGTAACCTCCTTGCTAAGGTCAAGAATTTCTTGACTGTCGCTAAGATTCATAGAAGATGTCTTCTTTTCAGTTTCGGACAGAGAATTTTTTTGATTACTATTTTTCTTTTTTATGCGTCCGAAAATTCCACGAATTGCAGACTCTTCCTCTAATTGATTTTTCTTTGATTCAACATCATTTTTATCTTTAATTTCGCTAAAAACATCGTCGAAATCATTGGTCATATCATCAAGAACTTTATCTTCTGAGCTATCTGAAGTTCTTTTTTTCTCTGCCATTGAAATTCCCCCTTATTTAGCTTTTATTTCAAGTCGCTGACGAGTAAACTCATACATCAAAACACCAGCAGCAACAGACGCGTTAAGAGAATTAATTTTTCCGAGCATAGGCAAGGACAATATAACATCGCATTTTTCTTTAACAAGTCTTTGTAAGCCCTTGCCTTCAGAACCTATTACTAAAGCACACGCACCTTTGAGGTCACTCGTGCAATAGGTTTCTCCGTCCATATCAGCACCGTATATCCAAAGTCCTTTTTCTTTAAGCTCATCAATAGTTGCAGGAATATTTGTAACTCTTGCAACAGGCATATATTCATATGCACCAGCAGAAGCTTTGCCAACAGAGAATGTTAAGCCTGCGGCTCTGCGTTTTGGTATTATAACACCATGGGCACCCGCACATTCAGCAGTACGGATAATCGCACCAAGATTATGAGGATCTTCTATGTTATCAAGTATAATTATAAAAGGTTTCTCGCCTTTTTCTTCTGCTATTTTAAGAATTTCATCAACACTAACATACTCTTTCACTGCCGCAATAGCAATTATTCCTTGATGGTTAGCATTACCACACATAAAATCGAGCTTTCTGCTATCAACTTCTTTAATTGGAATACCCTTTTCCTTAGCCTTAGCAACAATAACCTTAACCGAACCGCTCATTTCTCCGTGAGCGACAAGTATTCTTTCGATAGAACGCCCAGATTTAAGTGCTTCTGAAACAGGATTTCTTCCCGCTATAATATCTTCGCCTTTTTCAAAATTATCGTTTTTCAAACTATATTCACCCTTCTATACGAAAAATATCTCAAAAAAATAAAAATATACCATTAAAAGTTATTCCATAAAATTATATCATAAATAAATTCAAATTTAAAGTAACTTTGCAAATACTTTTGCATTTTCTTGCAAATAAATACATA
>ERZ780218.1748-NODE-1748-length-12329-cov-5.611781_pt1 | contig 12329 bp, 8 predicted proteins | sample MGYA00510975_ERZ780218 | MGnify/ENA primary metagenome ERZ780218 (study PRJEB29588, sample SAMEA2152063) | human gut metagenome | biome: human gut; feature: human-associated habitat; material: faeces | place: Denmark | collected 2008/2010 ...
ACAGTCCCTTGTTCACATGCTGATATTTCAGGAATATCCGCATTCTCTTCCACTTACCCATGACGAAAGCGTCCATGTAGGGATAATTCCCCACCTCGACCTCGCGCTGGTTGTAAAACGCCGACAGTGCGGGATTGTAACCGGGCGCATAATAACGCGTATTATAGCGTCCGTCCAAACCGATCTGCAGGCGCAGTACGTTGCGCACGACCCAGAATTCGTAATAATACGAAAGGAAGGCGCTCAAAAGCGGAACGGGTGCAACTTCTTGATTCGTACTCCACTGCAACAATACCCTGTTGTCCAAATGAAGTCCGCCTAAGCGGAAATCTTTGCGAGCGTACACACTCGTGAGGCTTACGTTTCCACCCTGCTGGGTAATCTGGCTGTCTGCGTCGTAATAGATCTTGTCGCTGACGACGCCCTGCCATGCTCCCGCTTCAAACGCGAAATCGGGAATCGAAAACTTCACCTCGAACCGAGTTTCATTCTCCTTGCCTAAAGGAGTGGACCATATATAATGGTTCGAGAAGAGATTCTCCTGCCAGTAGTTCGGCGAGCGGCGGTCCATCGTGAACCGGCCTTCGAGAATCAGGGGGTGTCCGCGGAGATACCCCGTCAGCGCCAGATGAGCGCCCAAGGTGAGGTCTCCGCCTCTGTATCCCGACGGGTAGAACTTGAGGTTCGCATCCCAGTCGACATATTTTTTTATCTTGCCTCCGACGGAGCCGTATGCGAAATAGCTGGTCTTGTTGACCTTCGTATACTTGCCCGTCAGGAAATCACGCATCTCGAACTGCGAGTAGGTATGCATGTCGATGCCTATGCCGGCATCAATCGTGCCTACCACGCCGTTGCGGTCCCAAGGCTGCGCCTGAACGAAGAAGCGGTTCGAGATAACGCGCTCGTAAATCGAGTCGCGCGTATCGCGGGGATTGATGAACCAGTCCTTGTAGTAAATCCCCTCCGTAGGCTTGAATTCGCCCGTCTCCGGGTCCCGCTCGCCCCGCTCGTTCGTATAGCCGGCCTTTATATCCGTATAGACCTTGCTCCACGAGCTGTACTCGAACGAATGGCCTATGAATACCGCCGAAAGGTCGGCCAGCGAAAAATCGCTGTCCGTCACCCGCTGCAGCGGAAGCGCATACGACTGGGTGACGAAGAAGGCATTGTTGCGGTAGGTATTCTGCGCCTCGGCGTCGGCCAGCTTCATCGGCACGCCCGACGGCATCTGGAACGTCGTATCGGCAATGGCCCACGTGCCGACCACGCCGCCGTTTTCCTGCTGCTCGATGTGGTTGTTGTAATAGGCCGCATGCACCGAATAGCGTTTGCCCGTATGGTTGAACGCCACCGCGAGGTTGTGGTTCTTGGTGCGGGACCAGATATACTGTCCGCGCGTTCCCCGCGCCTTGTAATCGACGTTGAACCCCGTCGTCGGCGAGACGTTCTGCGCGTGCATGATGTTGAAGTTCTCCTCGCGGAAACGCTTCTGTCCCGATTCGAGATAGGTCATGCGGATGATCGGCTTCTTCGTGTTGTAGAAAGGCACGTTCTCCATGTCGTACGTGTACGCATAGTAGGGACTAGCGAAACCGAAGTCGAAGTTCTGGGGCCGCCGGAAATAGTTCATCGGCAGCGAAGCCTGTCCGAGAGCGCCCTGCGCGATGTCGCCCACCTCTTCGCGGTAGAACGGATAGTCGATACGCCAGTCGGTCAGCGTCGTGTCCAGCGGTCCGATCTCAACGCGGTTGTAGTCGCGCCTGACGTTCCAGCGGAAGTTGTTCAGCGAGCGGACCGAATCGCTGAAAAAATAGGATTCGAGCGGCTTGCGGATCTTGCGCTCCTTCTTGGTCGTATCCTGCGGCTGCTGTTCGCCCTCCTCGCCCTCTTCCGCAGGCTGTTCGAAGGGATTGTTGCCGTACAGGCTGCCGGTCTGTCCGCGCTGCTGCGCACGCATCAGCGTCTTGGCGTCGAAACCCTGCGAACGGACGATGCCGGGTACTGTCAGAAACAGACCGAGCAAAGCTGTCAGCAATATTCTTTTCGTCAATCTCGACATAGAACGGGAATCCGCGGCAAAGGTAATTTAAAAAATTTAAATATGCAATTATTCCTCCGGGCAAGCCGCTGAATCACGGCTCTTTAGCGTCACGATCCACTTTACCGCCGAAACGACGATGTAGAGCAGAATAATGACAGGGACGGCCCGAACACCCAAAGCGACCAACAGGACAACGGACAGCGCAATAAAGAGATAGCGGATCTCGTTGCCTTTAAAAGAAAAACTCCGGAACTTGAAAGCGAACATTCTCACCGGCGATATGAGCAGCCACGACATGACCGGCATCAGCAGGAGCACCCAGACGCCCAGACTGAAGCCCGTCTCGGCGTTCATCCAGCCCAGTGCAGCGAAGAACAGCGCATTGGCCGGAGTGGGCAGGCCGCAGAATTCGGTGTGCTGCGTTTCGTCGATATTGAACTTGGCCAGCCGCAGCGCCGAAAAGGCCGCCACCACGAAGCAGAGCACGCTGCCGCCGTAGCGCATCCACGGTTCGGCATCGGCCGCAAGCGCGTCGTTCCACAGCACGAAAAGCACCGAAGCCGGAACGAATCCGAACGAAACCATGTCGGAGAGCGAATCCAGCTGGACGCCGATGGCCGAGGGACACTTCAGCAGCCGGGCGGCGAAGCCGTCGCAATAGTCGAAGACGCCCGCGGCGACGGTGAGCCAGAAAGCCAGCTCCAGATCGTGGTAAACCAACGCCGAAACCGCCGCAAACGAGCCGCAGAGCAGGCTTGAGAGGGTCAGCAGATTGGGTATGGTGAACAGTTTTATTTTCATCGGGAACCTAAAAATATTTATTCCAGCAATAGGCGGCAAAGTTACAAAATATTTTTATCTTTGTCTCACTTAATTCCATATTATAACTTATGGCAAGCAACAAATATTGTGTCATCATGGCCGGCGGCATCGGTTCGCGCTTCTGGCCCAAAAGCCGGCAGTCGATGCCCAAGCAGTTTCTCGACATACTGGGAACAGGCAAATCGTTTATCCGCCACACTTACGAACGTTTTGCAAAAATCGTCCCCGCCGAGAACTTTCTCGTGGTGACCAACCATAAATACAAGGACCTCGTACTCGAACACATCCCCGAAATCGGCGAACGGCAGGTGCTCTGCGAACCGATCGGCCGCAATACGGCCCCCTGCATCGCCTATGCGGCCTACACGCTGCTGAAGCAGAATCCCGACGCGGAGATGATCGTCACCCCGGCCGACCACCTGATCCTCAACGAAGAGGACTTCCGCCAGATCATCGGCGAGTGTCTCGAATTCGCCGACCGACACGACGCCCTGCTGACCGTCGGCATCAAACCGACACGTCCCGATACGGGTTACGGCTACATTCAGGTCTCGGACACCAACGTCATCAGCAAGGTCAAGTGCTTCACCGAGAAACCGAACCTCGAACTGGCGCAGACCTTCCTGCAGACGGGCGAATTCTTCTGGAATTCGGGCATCTTCATCTGGAAGGTTCAGACCATCGTCGAAGCCTTCCGGAAATACCTGCCCGAACACCACGCCATGTTCAGCGGCGTGATGAAGGCGCTGGGCACCGACGCCGAGAAAACCACCGTCGAAATCGTCTTTTCGGAGTGCCGCGCCATTTCGATCGACTACGGCATCATGGAGAAGGCCGACAACGTATACGTCCGCTGCGGCGATTTCGGCTGGAGCGACGTGGGCACGTGGGGCTCGGTCTACCAGCATTCGCGCAAGGACCGCTACGCCAACGCCGTGCCTGAGCAGGGGTGCTACCTTTACGACACGCGCAGCAGCATCGTTTCGCTGCCCAAGGACAAGGTGGCCGTCATCAGCGGCCTGAAAGAGTATATCGTCGTGGATACCGACGACGTGCTGATGATCTGCCCCCGCTCCGAGGAGCAGAACATCAAGAAATTCATCGACGAAGTCAAATTCCACAACGGAGACAAACACATCTGACGCATCCGGGCCGGCAGCCCGCATATACGGCATCCATATGTCCGAACTGTACGATATTTTCCGGCGGCACCCCCGCATCTCGACCGACACGCGCCGCATCGAGCCGGGGTCCGTCTTCTTCGCCCTGCACGGGGCGACCTTCGACGGCAACCGCTTCGCCGCCGACGCACTCTCCAAAGGCGCCGCATACGCCGTCGTGGACGATCCTGCGGCCGTCATCGGCGACCGCACGGTACTTGTCGGCGATACGCTCGAAGCCCTTCAGGAGCTGGCGCGCGAACACCGCCGCGAACTGGCGATTCCGATTCTGGCCATTTCAGGCAGCAACGGCAAGACCACGACCAAGGAGCTGGTGAGCCGCGTGCTGGCCGAACGCTTCGAAGTCTACGCCACGCACGGCAACCTCAACAACCACATCGGCGTGCCGCTGACGCTGCTCGCCATGACCCGCGACACCGAATTCGGCGTAGTCGAAATGGGCGCCAGCGCCTGCGGCGAAATCGCCCTGCTGGCATCGGTCGCCGAACCCAACTACGGCATCCTGACCAACATCGGCCTGGCGCACCTCGAAGGATTCGGCGGACCGGAGGGGGTTCGCCGCGGCAAGGGCGAACTGTTCGACTTCCTCGCGGCGAACGGAGGCCACGCCTTCGTTCCGGCCGACGACGAAATCCTGACGGGCATGGCCGCCGAACGCGATTCGCTGGCCGCCGAATATTACTCCGCATCGCTGGCCGACGGCATCGAAAACCATCTGGAAGGCAGCTACAACCGGTTCAACATCGCGGCCGCCGTCGCCGTGGGACGCTATTTCGACGTTCCCAACGAACGCATCCGCCATGCCATCGCCGGCTATGTTCCCGACAACAACCGCTCGCAGCGCATCGGAACGTCCCGCAACACGCTCGTCGCCGACTGCTACAACGCCAACCCGTCGAGCATGCGGGCTTCGGTCGGGAATTTTCTCGCCGAGCCGCTCGAAGAGCGTCAGCGCCGGGTGCTGATTCTGGGCGACATGCTCGAACTGGGCGACTGGTCCGAACGCGAACACGCCGCAATCATCGAGATGGCCGCACAGGACCCCGAAGCGGAACTGCTGCTCGTAGGTCCGGAATTCGCCAAGGCCTACGACGGACTCGCGGAAAAGCCGGCCAACGTCACGCTCTGCCCCACGCGCGACGACCTGATCTCGCTGCTGAAAGTCTCTCCCGTGGAGCACTCCCTCGTGCTGGTCAAAGGTTCGCACGGCATGGGGCTGGAGCAGGCGCTGGAGGCGCTCTGACCGTCCCCGGAAACCGCCCCGGAGACTGCACCCGGAGACTGCACCCGGAACCGCACCCGAAAACAACCGAAACAAACCGACCCAAAATAAACGGACCATGAAAAAACTACTCGCAACTCTCCCCCTGCTGGCACTGCTCTCCTGCACCGGCATTCCCCCGCAGCATGCTCTCTCGCATTTCGACTGGACGGAACCCGCCGACCCGCAGGGAGAGAAACCCGAAACCTGGAACGGAGTCGAAAAACCGATCGTCACGTTCGGCTCGACGGATGTCCGCTATCCCCGCGCGACACCCTGCGCAGCAGCCGTGACGGATCAGACGACCCTCACGGGCTGGCGCGGCGAGAAGGTCTCGGCCCAGGCTGTCATCTCCGCTCCCGCGGCTGTCGGCGGCCTGACCTGCACCGTGGGCGACTTCGTTGCGGACAACGGCGCGAAGCTCCCCGGCATCGCCCGCGCACGCTTCGTCAAATACGTCGTCAGCGACCGCTTTCTGACCGACCAACCCTGCGGCGCACGGCCGGAGAACAACCCGGCGCACCTCGAAGCGGACCTGCTCGACGAGGCGGCTTCATGCGACGTGCCCGCCCGGTCGACCCGTCCCGTCTGGATCACGGTAGACATCCCGCGCGACGCCGCCCCCGGCCGCTACACGGCTCCGGTTGCGGTAAAGGGCGAAGGCGTCGCAGAAACGCTGACGCTGCACCTGAACGTCACGGAACGCACCCTGCCCGCGCCTTCGGAGTGGACCTACCACCTCGACCTGTGGCAGCATCCGGCGGCCGTGGCCCGCGCCGAAGGGGTAGAGGTCTGGAGCGACGAGCATTTCGAACGGATGCGACCGACGATGCGGCAGCTCGCAGACGCCGGGCAGAAAGTCATCACGGCAACGCTCAACAAGGACCCCTGGAACAACCAGTGCTACGACGCCTACGCCGATATGATCGTCTGGACGCGCCTGGCCGACGGCACGTGGGAGTATGACTTCACGGTCTTCGACCGCTGGGTGCGGTTCATGCTCGACCTGGGCGTCGGCAAGTACGTCAACTGCTATTCGATGCTGCCGTGGAACAACATGCTCCACTACAAGGATGCCGTGACGGGCGAATTCGTCGACGTCAAGGCCGATCCGGGCACGCCGGCCTTCCGCGAAATGTGGGGCCCGTTCCTGCCCGCCTTCGTCGGTCACCTCCGCGAAAAAGGATGGCTCGGCATCACTAACATTGCGATGGACGAGCGTTCGCCCGAGGTGATGGCCGCCGCGACCGCCCTGCTGAAGGAGGTCGCGCCCGAACTGGGCATCGCATTGGCCGACAACCACAAGATCTTCAAACAGTATCCCTACATCAAGGACATGTGCGCCAGCATCTTCGGCCCGATCGAACAGACGGACATCGTCCAGCGCCGCAGCAAGGGGCTGACGACCACCTTCTACGTCTGCTGTTCGTCGGGATTCCCGAACACCTACACCTCGTCGGCGCCGGCCGAGGCGACCTATTTGAGCTGGTACGCCGCCGCCGAGGATTACGACGGATTCCTGCGCTGGGCCTACAACTCGTGGGTCGAGGACCCGATCCGCGACTCGCGGTTCCGGAAATGGGCCGCCGGCGACACCTACCTCGTCTATCCCGAAGGCCGCTCGTCGATCCGTTTCGAACGCCTCGTCGAAGGCATCCAGGACTGGGAGAAAATCCGGTTGCTGAAAACGGAATTCAGCGGCGACGATGCGAAACTGCAAACCCTCCACGACCTGCTGGAGCCGTTCCGTTCGTCGGTCGCCTTCGACGGTTGGGAGCAGACCCTGCGCAATGCCCGCGCGACGCTGAATACGCTCTGATCCGCCGGACGGTCCGCAATACGGCATAAAAAAGAGGTCCCGACAACCCGATTTTCAGACAGGTTGCCGGGACTTTTCGTGCATTCTTGCGAAAAAATCGTTATTTTTGTCCGATTTAACTCATAAACCCCAAACGATGACTCTCAACGAATACCAGCAACACGCCCTCGAAACGGCGATCTACCCCGACGACCGCCGCATCATCTACCCCACGCTCGGACTTACGGGCGAAGCGGGCGAAGTGGCCGACAAGGTCAAAAAAGTGATCCGCGACGCCCACGAGGAGTTCACCCCCGAGAAGAAACTCGAAATCGTCAAGGAGATCGGCGACGTCATGTGGTACTGCGCCACCCTCGCCCGCGACCTGGGCTACGAACTGGACGACGTGGCGCAGATGAATGTCGACAAACTCCGCTCGCGCATGCAGCGCAACCACCTGACGGGCAGCGGCGACAACCGCTAATCGTTCGGCAAAACCGAACGATTGCAATCCAGAATTCAGAATTCAAAATTCATAATCATACATGGAACCCGAAAAAATCCAAACTTCGCTGCCCGAAAACGCCTACCGCGAACTCAAGCCGGGCGAAGAGTACACGCCCGTGATGCCCGCCTCGTCGAATCCGAAGGAGGTGACGCCCTACTCGGTCACGATGGGCGTCGTCATGGCCGTCGTCTTCTCGGCCGCCGCGGCCTTTCTCGGCCTCAAGGTCGGGCAGGTCTTCGAAGCGGCCATCCCGATCGCCATCATCGCCGTGGGCATGGGCTCGGTGCTAGGCAAGAAGAACATGCTGGGGCAGAACGTCATCATCCAGTCGATCGGCGCCTCGTCAGGCGTGATCGTCGCCGGAGCCATCTTCACCCTCCCGGCGCTCTACATCCTGGGCCTCGACGCCGCTTTCTGGCAGGTGTTCCTCTCGTCGCTGTTCGGCGGCCTGCTGGGCATCGTCCTGCTGATCCCGTTCCGCAAATACTTCGTCAAGGAGATGCACGGCAAATACCCCTTCCCCGAAGCGACGGCTACGACCGAAGTGCTCATCTCCGGCGAGAAGGGCGGCAATCAGGCCAAGCTGCTGGCCGTGGCGGGACTCATAGGCGGTCTTTACGATTTCGCCGTCGGCACGTTCGGCATGTGGACCGAAGCGGTCTCGACGCGCATCTGCGCATGGGGACAGGTCGCCGCCGACAAGTTCAAGGTCGTCTTCTCGCTCAACACCTCGGCCGCCGTGCTGGGTCTGGGCTACATCATCGGTCTGAAATACGCCATGATCATCACCGCCGGCTCGTGCCTCGTCTGGTTCGTGATCGTCCCGGTGGTCGGCTCGCTGGCCGAAGCGGTCGATCCCGCCGCGATGCTCTCGCTGCTGGGCGTCACGCGCGCCGACATCGTCGCCGACCCGCAGTCGATCTTCACCGCCGAAAACCTCTTCGCCTTCATCGGCAAGCCGCTGGGCATCGGCGGTATCGCCATGGCGGGCATCATCGGCATCATCCGCCAGTCGAAGATCATCCGCCAGGCCGTAGGCCTCGCGGTCTCGGAGTTCGGAGGCGGCAAAAGCGCCGCAGCAGCCCCCGAGCGCACGCAGCGCGACATCTCGATGAAGCGTATCCTCACCATCCTGATCGCCACGCTCATTTCGGTCTTCGTCTTCTTCCACTTCGGGCTGCTCGACGGCTGGGTGCAGTCCGTCACGGCCATTCTGATCGTCTTCATCATCGCGTTCCTCTTCACGACCGTCGCGGCCAACGCCATCGCCATCGTGGGAACGAACCCCGTCTCGGGCATGACGCTGATGACGCTGATCCTCTCGTCGCTGGTGCTGGTGAGCGTGGGGCTGAGCGGCACGACGGGCATGACCGCCGCGCTGGTGATCGGCGGCGTGGTCTGCACGGCCCTGTCGATGGCCGGCGGCTTCATCACCGACCTCAAGATCGGCTACTGGCTCGGCACGACGCCCCGAAAGCAGGAGGTCTGGAAATTCCTCGGCACGTTCGTTGCTGCGGCAACTGTGGCCGGGGTGATGATCATCCTCAACAAATCCTACGGATTCGTGGGCGAAGGGGCGCTGGTGGCTCCGCAGGCCAACGCCATGGCGGCGGTGATCCAGCCCCTGATGACCGGCGGCCAGACCCCGTGGATGCTCTATTTCTGCGGCGCGGCGCTGGCCCTTGTGCTCACGTCGATCGGTGTCCCGGCCCTCGCCTTCGCGCTGGGCATGTTCATCCCCATGGAGCTGAACGCCCCGCTGGTGGTGGGCGGACTGGTGGCCTGGTTCGTCTCCGGCCGCTCGAAAGACGAGGGTCTGAACAAAGCCCGCTTCGACCGCGGCACGCTGATCGCCTCGGGCTTCATCGCCGGCGGCGCGCTGATGGGCGTGGTGAGCGCCGTGCTGAAATTCGTCGGCGTGGACTGGTTCCTCTCCGGCTGGGCCTCGTCGAACGCCGCCGAATGGACGGGCCTTGCGATGTACCTCGTTTTGATCGGCTACTTCGCCTGGCACACCCTGCGGGCCAAAAAGGAGGATTAATTCGTCAACCTCGAAAAAGTATTGCAATGAAAAAGAACATTCTACTCTATTTTGCGGGAGTCCTAACCGGCATTGTTCTGACATTTTTGACAGTTATTTTATTTACAAAAAGTAACCTGCAAAATAATAATACTCCGATAGAAATATATCCGGGTATCACCATATTTGACCAGCCTACTGACACATTGAAATTCTCCCAGTTTCGTGTTTTTCAAGTAATTAAAGATAACATGGCTTTAGCTGATTGTTACGGCGACCGTGTTGGTGCCATTGTCTTAACAGGTCCCACTGTTTTACTTATTGATGAAGACAAATATTATTATGACGATGAAATAATAGATGTACCTCAAGGTATGCGAGCAATGCATGTCGGGGTATTTCAGTATCAAACGAATCAAGGAACGGACAAAACCGTTCCTGTCATAAAAATCATGTAGTAAATCTCCAATACCCCAAACCCCTCCTTCGGGAGAGGCTTGAGGGGGGGGGCGTAAACACAGAGGAATGCCCTAAAAACAAGATTTAGACACGAAAAATAGTCAAACGATCAATCAACAAAACATAGAGTTCTTATGGATCTCAAAGAACGTTTTCTGAAATACGTCTCCTACGACACCCAGTCGTCGGAGGAGAGCACGACATTCCCCTCGACCGAAAAGCAGAAGGTCCTCCTGGCGGCCCTGCGCGACGAGATGGAGGCCCTGGGCATGACCGAGGTCACGATGGACCAGTACGGCTACGTGATGGGCACCGTCCCCGCCTCGAAAGGGTGCGAGAACGCCCCCGTCATCGGCTTCATCGCCCACGTCGACACCTCGCCCGACATGAGCGGCAAGGAGGTGAAACCCCGCGTGATCGACGAGTACGACGGCAGCGACATCGCCCTGAACGGCCAGCTGACGATGCGGGTTGCGGACTTCCCCGAGCTGGCCTTCTTCAAGGGCCACACCCTGATCCACACCGACGGCACGACGCTGCTGGGCGCCGACGACAAGGCCGGCGTTGCGGAGATTATGACCGCCGCGGAATACCTCATGGCGCACCCCGAGGTGAAACACGGCAAGATCCGCATCGGCTTCACCCCCGACGAGGAGGTGGGCCGCGGCGTGGATTTCTTCGACGTGAAGGCCTTCGGCGCCGATTTCGCCTACACGGTCGACGGCGGCATGGAGGGCGAACTGGAGTATGAAAACTTCAACGCGGCGAGCGCGAAGGTCGAGATTCAGGGCCGCAACGTCCATCCGGGCTACGCCAAGAACAAAATGATCAATGCCATCGACGTGGCGTGCGAACTTCAGGGGTTGCTGCCCGCCTCGCAGCGTCCGCAGTTCACCGAGGGTTACGAGGGATTCTACCACTGCGTAGGGCTGAACGGCACGGTCGAGAACGCTTCGGTCAGTTACATCATCCGCGACCACGACGCCGAGAAGTTCGAGCAGAAAAAGGTCTTCATGTGGGCCGCAGTCGACCTGCTGAAAAAGAAATACGGCGACCAGGTCGTGACCCTCACGCTCAAGGATCAGTACTACAACATGCGCAAGATGGTCGAGCCGCACCCGCAGGTGATCGACAAGGCTCTGAAAGCGATGGAGATGGCCGGCGTGAAACCCCTCGTGCGGCCCATTCGCGGCGGCACGGACGGCGCGCGCCTCTCGTTCATGGGCCTGCCGTGCCCCAACCTCTTCACCGGAGGCATGAATTTCCACGGCAAGTTCGAATACTGCTCGCTCACGACGATGCGCAAGGCCCAGCAGGTGATCCTGAATCTGGCGGTTCTTTGGTCTGAATAGCCCGAAGAACAATTAAAAATCACGAAGTCTATGGACAATTTCGGTTTTCTCAAGGTGGCGGCGGCCGTTCCGCACGTGCGGGTCGCCGACTGCGACTACAACACCGAACGGATGGCGGCGATGGCCGAGGAGGCCGCCCGGCGGGGCGTCGAGATCGTGGCGTTCCCCGAACTGGGCGTCACGGCCTACACCTGCGGCGACCTCCTGTTGCAGCAGACGCTGCTCGACGCGGCCGACGAGGCGCTGGAACGCCTGGTGCGCGCCACGCGCAAACTCCCCCTCACGCTGATCGCAGGCGCTCCCCTGCGCCACGGGTCGACGCTCTACAACTGCGCCGTGGTCTTCACGCAAGGCAAAGTGCTGGGCGTGGTTCCCAAAACCTATATCCCCGACTACGGGGAGTTCTACGAAAACCGCTGGTTCGCGTCGGGCGCCGGGATTTCCGACGAGCATATCGCCGTCGCGGGGCAGCAGGCCGACTTCGGCGCCGACCTCACGTTCGAAGTCAACGGCGCGGAGTTCGGCATCGAGATCTGCGAGGACCTCTGGACCGCCGCACCGCCCTCGTCGCAGCTGGCGCTCAACGGCGCGAAGGTGATCTTCAACCTCTCGGCATCGCCCGAATCGGTCGGCAAACACGCCTACCTGCGGCAGTTGGTGGCCCAGCAGTCGGGACGCGCGATTGCGGCCTATGTCTAATGCCACAACGCGCTCTATAAGGCCGACAAAACAGCGGCAAGCGAAATCTGGCAGAGCCTCAAAGAGGGCGTGCGCGCCGACATTCAGGCGGCCAACACCCACTATGCGCAGTACGAGGGGAAGGTCCAGGATGCGGCTACGAAGGTCAACGATACGTATCTGAAGGCTTTTTCCGAAGAGGCGGG
>ERZ780218.1754-NODE-1754-length-12279-cov-78.364938_pt1 | contig 12279 bp, 13 predicted proteins | sample MGYA00510975_ERZ780218 | MGnify/ENA primary metagenome ERZ780218 (study PRJEB29588, sample SAMEA2152063) | human gut metagenome | biome: human gut; feature: human-associated habitat; material: faeces | place: Denmark | collected 2008/2010 ...
ACTTCGAATCGATGAACCGTGGTTTCGAGCAACAAGGACGCCCCCTGCAAGTAGGAATCGACCTGCGGTGTAACTTCTGATTGGGTTTCACCACAGAGAACACAGATTTTTTCTGAAACGCAGATTAGCGCAGATTTTGTGTTCGTTACGCCGGATTTGTAATCCGGCGTAATCGTTTGTTCGGATTTGTAATCCGAACCATCCGCGCAAGTGTACGGATTTCAAATCCGCAGATAAAAAATTACGGCAGATTACAATTCCGCCGTGACGCAAGCTTTCGCAGGCCTGCGATTTTGTCACGGAGTAAAGACGTAAAAATCTGCGTGAGTTCGTCCAGTCCTGCCGTTCTTGATAAGCGTCGAACTTGAATTCTTCCGTCACGCCCACCTGCCGCGCCACATCCGCAATCAGTTCTTGTTCTTCGGGTGAAATCATCCGCTTGCCGTTCCTGCGTTCAAAGTAAGGATTCCGTCCGAAGTGCATAATCAGCTTCCACATAAACTTATCATACTGGTCGGGAAACATCCGCTTCTGCATCTGTGTAAATCCACGGGCAAAACGCACAGGCTCCGTATCGCGGTAATAAGCGCACTGCCCCTCCTTCATGCAGAACAGAGGATTTACCACCGTCAGCACCTTCGCCGTCTCCGCCTGTTGCAAATAAGCCTTATACCGTAAACACTTCGCCGCATTAAGGCAATCCGCCTCCCCGCACAAGGCGAAACCGTGCGGAATCTCTAATTTCGAGTCTTTCATACTATCTGTTTTTTAAGATTCTACAAAGATAACGGATATTCCGCCAAAGCGTACGTAAAGACACACAGAGTCTTTTATTTTTAACGTTTCAGTTTTTTCCTGCGATAAATAGCGGATAAACAAGTCCACACACCTCAACCTACAAAATTTGCCAAACTGTTTGGCTATTATTAAAAATAAATTCTTATTTTTGCAATGTCTCACTCACACCTTTCCTCTTGTGGTATGGGTGGGTAAGACACACATATACATAAAGGCGTTTACTGGACGCTTTAGTTTTGACAATGTAAGAATCTCGCAAGTTCAAAATGTTCGTCAAAAACAAAGCAACAGTGAATGCCCTCGGGGTGTATTATATATTCCCGTCACTTTTTGCTGTTCATACAATGGCAAAAGGACGGTTTTATATATCTACATCAGCGTGGGGCTTTCGACGTTGCTCGTTTCGACGAACAGGGCAATGCGAGAGCCTTTACATTGTGGAACGAGCAACCAGTCCGGCTCCACGTTTTCTGTATATGCTTCTGAAACCTGATTGTTTCTGTCTGGAGCCGGCAGTGGAATTTAGAATATAACTATTATGTCTGATACCAAACCACGCCGCACCCACTGTCTGCTATTCAACACAAGGGACGAACTCACCCGGGTAAATCTGTCCCATGTCGCCTATTTCGAAGCCGATGGCAATTATACGCATATCGTATTTGCGAATGGATGCAAAGTCATGTTACTGGTCAGTCTGTTGCAAATCGAACATCTGATAGATGATGTGCTGAAAGGTCAAGTGCAACCTTTTATCCGCATAGGGAAACGCTATATCGTAAACAGCAGTTTTATTTTTCAGATTAATGTACTCAAGCAAAAACTGCTTTTGGCAAACTTCCATTCGCCACAAATATTCACTCTATCCATATCGAAAGAAGCATTGAAAAATTTAAAAGAATTATATACCCAAAGAAAATAAATTGTTTATGGAAATCATTGTAGGACGCAAAGGACAACAAAAGGTCCCGATTACAGACATGACCGTCAGCAGGGAACATTGCAAACTGACCGCAAATCCGGATGGAACGTTTACATTAGAAAACCTGAGTGGCAACGGTACATTTGTAGACGGCAAAAGCATCATTCGTACCATTGTGACAGCTGACACACTAATCACCTTGGGAGCAAACTATTCCATCCGGGTCAAAGACTTATTGCCGGTTTCCTCCCTAAACACACAAGGTGCAACGACAGACAGGAAGGAAGAAGATTACCAACGTAAGTTCCAACGCCTGAAAGGCGTGTACGAAAGATACATGGAAGATAAAATAACGCTTCAGAAAGAAGCCAACCTGAAGAATTTTTACCGTTCGTTACCTTCGGCCATCATGACCATTCTCTTTGCCGTCTCTTTGTTCGGAGAAGAAGCATCCTTGTTATCCCAAATACGTCCTTGGATAGGAATAGCCATGATTTTCTTTATCGGTCTGACTACTTTTCAAGTTTATAACGGTCAAAAAGAATTACCCGCTAAGATGGAAGCCTTAAACAAACAATTCATGATTGATTATGTCTGTCCGAAATGTGGCAATTTCTTAGGTTTCGTACCCTTTGAGACCTTACAGAACAAAAAACAATGCAGCTTTTGCAAATGCAGATGGGTATGAAAACGCTTGTAATCCTTATAGTTGCCTTGTTCTTTGCCTTGCCCTCCGTACTACAGGCAAAGCAAGGCGCTATCTATGTTGTAGTAGTGGGTGTTTCCAATTACCAATATATCCCTTCATTAACCTTGCCCGAACGGGATGCACGGATGATTGCGGAACTATATAAGAAACAGACACATCATGTCATCCTGATAACCGGAAGATACGCCACCAAGAAACGGATTATGCAGAGTGTGCAACAACAATTTGCACTTGCACGCAAAGAAGACACGATTGTATTCGCCTTTAGCGGACATGGTTATCCGGGTGGCATTTGCCCGTATGACATGACAAGCGACATCGATAGCGGCATATCGTATGCAGACATACAAACGCTTTTGAAAAAGGCAAAAGCCAATAAAAAGATTGTTTTTGCAGACGCTTGTTTTTCGGGAGGGTTCCGGTTAGACAATGCGCAAAGCTCTGTTCCTTTAAAGGACAATCCGGATATTTTGTTTTTTCTATCTTCGCGAAGCGGAGAATCGTCCATCGAAACCCCTTTCATGACCAATGGTATTTTCACCACCTATTTGATACGAGGCTTAAGAGGTGGTGCCGATACTGACCGGGACCGGTGCATTACCGCTAAAGAGCTGTTCCAATTTGTCAGCCAAAGAGTTATCAGCAAAAGTAAAGGCAGGCAACATCCGGTAATGTGGGGCAATTTTGCCGATGAGTATGTCGTGTTGGAGTGGAATTCACACCCTTGACTCCATTTTTCTTTTTCATTTCATCCATTAAACAAGGGAGTTCGTCCAGTATGCTTTCGTTTCTTTGAGGGATTACGAACCATCTTTTATTTTTGTAGCAACTAATCAATTAATTTATGAAGTTATGGAATTATATTATCATGTAGGTCATATTGATGGACAATATGTTTTTAATGAAGGAGATTTGTGGCCGCGCATTAACAAAAGATCTTACTCTGATGAAGTGCGTAGTGAGGTAGAAAAACGGTTGGAGAACTATCGTCCTAAGCAATGTTTCTCAAGATATACCTCTTTATTTGTGGTAAAGACAGAAGATGAAGCTTGTAGCTGGGCGCATCGGAAAGGAATCAACAATTTCATCTTATACGAACTTGATTATGATGGACAAGTAAACTGGCATATCAGTGACTATTATGACAGATTCTTCGAACTATTAAAAAAAGAGAAGGGACTGCTTCCAAGCATATATGAGACAATGCCTAAAATTAAAAGTTTACAAGAAGCTGCCAATCTATACTGGGAAGAATGTAACAACCTTAATAACAATGATTTCTATTATGAAGGGTTGATAGACGGATGCCCTAAAATTATAAAAAGAACAGAAATTGTACTATGAATACCGAAGAAACTAAAATCTTAAATCCTCAATCTAAATCAGTTAAAGAGGAGAGTAAAAAGAAGGAGAAAAAAACTTCAACAGGCAGCAAAATAGGATATGCCGCAGGCGGATTTGCCGTAGGTGCAATGAGTGGAGCAGCGGTAAGCGCCTATGCAGCCAGTAACGAAACACCCATAACAGAAGAACCAACGCCGGAGAGTGTACAGACTAAAGAAGTAACGGACGCTTCCACACCCGAAAATGTACAAGAAACTCCCCAACCCGAAGATGTACTTCTGGCAACCGATGAAGGAGTCAGAGTAGCACAAGTGAATGACAATGTTTCTTTCGGTGAAGCTTTTGCCGATGCCCGTGCTCAGGTAGGTCCCGGAGGAATATTTGAGTGGCATGGCCGTGTATATGGCACTTATTATGAAGAAGAATGGAATAACATGAGTGCGGAAGAACGGGCACAATACCAATCGAAAATTGACTATAGCGAAATAGGAAGTTATGAAGAAAAACCAGATGAATCCATTCAACAAGAGACTGCAACATCAGTTCCCAACGAACAAGAAGCAACCATTGCTTCTGACGCAGCAATGACAGATAACGGACAAGAAACGGCAGATGTCAAGGTACTGGGAGTGGAAGCAGTGACGGATGCACAAGGCAATCCGATGACAGTGGCCGGCATCGAAATGAACGGTCAACAAGCCCTATTGGTAGATGTTGACAATGACAGCACGATGGACATCATAATGGTGGATGAAAATAATGACGGGCAAATATCAGAAAACGAAATCTATGATTTTTCGGATGCCAACGTGTCTGTAGGAGATTTAGAACAGCATATAGCCATGCAACAAGAGCCAAACGGATTGTTGGCGTGCAACGACGGCATGCCGGATTATGTAAACGATGCGGATGTCAGTTCTTTAGTATAATCAGCAATTATGAAGAAAATCTTTTTGGTTTGTCCCAACTGCCGGACCCGACTCTCTTTCCCAGAAGTAAAAGGTTATCAGGAAAAGATTGTGGAATGTCCCATCTGTCACTTCAAAGCGTTGGCTAATGTCTATATGAGCGGAAAAGCAGCCCAAGGCGGATCGGGCAGTAACGACGAAGCGACCCAACTGCCCGGCAATATGCTGCAATCGTCATACGACATCGGACAGATACGAGTAGCAACTACCGGACAACGATGTCCGTTGAAAATGGGCAAGAATGTCATCGGACGCATTGCCCAATCCGGCAAAGCAGACATCCAAATCACGCATGACGAATATATGAGCCGTCAGCACGTATTGATAGACGTAGTGAAAGGTGCACACGGTTTGGAACATAGATTAGTAGAAATTGGCTCTAAGAATATTGTGCTCTTAAACGGGAAACCCATTCAACGCAACGATATCCTAAACTTGAAGTTCGGTGACTGCATGACTTTGGGAAAAACAGACGTTTATTTAGAAGAAACAGACGAGGAAGCTACTCAGATTGTTTGATAAAAATATGTCAATAAATGGAAAACATAACTATGCAATTATCAGAAGGAGCAATCCTTCAGAATGGTAAATATCAAATAGAAAAAGTGTTAGGGCAAGGAGGTTTCGGCATTACTTACTTGGCACATCAGGAGAGTTTAAAACGGGATGTCTGCATCAAAGAGTTTTTTATGCGTGATTTCTGCAACCGTTCAGAAACAAATTCTTCTGTCACGTTGGGTACATCTGCCAATAAAGAACTTATTGAACACTACCTCAATAAATTCATCAAAGAAGCACGAACCATTGCCGCATTGGAGCATCCCAACATCATTCACATCTATGACATTTTCAAAGAGAATAATACAGCCTATTATGTCATGGACTACATAGAAGGTGAGTCATTATCCGAAATGGTAAAGCGCCGGGGTGCACTGCCGGAAGAAGAAGCGGTAACGTATATCCGTTCCGTTGCCGAAGCCTTGAAATATGTCCACCAAAGAAGAATCAACCACTTAGACGTAAAACCAGGGAACATCATGGTGCGGCGTTCGGACAATCATGTATTCCTGCTTGATTTCGGTTTGTCAAAACAATATGATACAGCCGGCAATCAAACCAGTTCTACACCTTTGGGCATCAGTCATGGCTTTGCACCCATAGAACAATATTCTCCGGAAGGAATTAAGGAGTTCTCGCCACAAACGGACATTTATTCGTTAGGAGCTACCTTATATTATTTGATAACGGGAACAACTCCACCTCCTGCCAGCGAACTGTTTTCTACGGAATTAGGAGGTTTCCCAGATACGGTATCCGCTTCGGTGAAAGAGGCTATCCAAAAAGCTATGAAACTACAAAAAGGACAAAGGCCCCAAAATATAGATGCTTTTTTAGACATATTATGTCCCGATAAATTTACAAATTACAAAAATAAAAACAATACCTATCAAACAACAGAAGAAACCATTCCTATACAAGAGAAAAAAATCATATCTTCCAATATTCATAAAAAATTTGGGAATAAGCTATTATTTACCATTATTATATTGATAATCATATTCTTCAACATTTATTATTGGGGGCTTCAAAACGGGAATAACAACGAAAATCAAGACATTCCTATAACGAATGAAAATAATTATAACGATAACAAATATGAGATTGCCCACGACACCTGCAACCAAAGTAACATACCAAATGAAAGTAATACACCAAGTAAGAGCAATGGTAATATAAATAAATTTGCTAAAGATAAATGGGGCATTTGTACCACTAAAACAGTTGATCTTGGTTTAAGTGTCATGTGGGCCGGATGGAACGTCGGAGCAAGTAAACCTGAAGATTATGGCGGACTATATCAGCCTGATTCTTATAATAAAAGAGGATGGGAAGATGGATGGAGGCTACCAACAGAAGCTGAAATAGATGAATTATCCAACAATTGTACATGGATTTGGTTTAAGTATAAAGGAATCCAAGGGAAAAAAGTAACTGGCCCAAATGGAAATTCGATTTTTTTACCAGCTGCAGGAATACGAGAAGAAAACAATATGATAAAATTTAGAAATTTATATGGTGGATATTGGGCCAGTGATGTTTCAGCTTCTACTACAGGAGGGTATTATCAACTTACTTTTAACAATTTCGAAGGATTAACAGATGAAGATGGAATGCCTTTATTAGAATATGGGTATTTTAGATATTGCGACAAATCAGTAAGATTAGTTCATGAATAATAGATTTAACAAGTTTACATTTCCTCTAAAACTAAACAAATAAGATAACGATTCTTTATATTTATAGTCAAAGAGGAACTTAATAGATTAACAAAAATAAACAATATTGCTATGCATTTATTGGAAGGAGCATTTCTTCAAAATGGCAAATACCAGATAGAAAAAGTATTAGGTCAAGGAGGATTTGGCATTACTTATCTGGCACGACAGGAGATTTTGGAACGGGAAGTTTGCATTAAAGAATTCTTTATGCGTGATTTCTGCAACCGTTCGGAGACTAACTCGGCTGTCACATTAGGCACATCTGCCAATAAAGAACTTATCGAACGCTATCTCAATAAATTTATCAAAGAAGCACGGACCATTGCCGCATTGGACCATCCCAACATTATCCATATCCACGACATTTTCAAAGAGAACGATACGGCTTATTATGTCATGGACTACATAGAGGGAGAATCTTTGTCCGAAATGGTAAGGCGCCGAGGGGCACTGCTGGAAGAAGAAGCGGTAAAATACATCCGTTCCGTAGCGGATGCCTTGAAGTATGTTCACCAAAGAAGCATCAATCATTTGGACGTAAAACCGGGAAACATCATGGTACGTCATTCGGACAGTCATGTATTCCTGCTTGATTTCGGTCTGTCTAAACAATATGATACTGCCGGCAACCAGACCAGTTCTACACCTTTGGGCATCAGCCATGGCTTTGCCCCCATAGAACAATATTCTCCGGAAGGAATCAAAGAGTTCTCGCCACAAACAGACATTTATTCGTTAGGAGCTACCTTATATTATTTGGTAACGGGAACAACTCCGCCTCCTGCCAGCGAACTGTTCACTTCAGAATTGGAAGGATTCCCAGCTACGACATCCGTTTCGGTGAAAGAGGCTATTAAAAAAGCTATGAAACCACAGAAAAAAGAAAGACCTCAGAACATTGATGAATTTCTAAGTTTATTATCAAAAGAAAGTATAAGGAAACCTCAGACAGCGCAAGTAGCGATAGAAGTATACGAAAAAGAAGAAACAGTTCTCCAGCAGAAAAATAATTCTACTCAAAGTAGTTCACAAAAACAAATAAAGGAGGACTCACGTAATAACAAGACCAAGTGGATAAATAGCAATAAAGTAGCAATTGGTTGGACATTGGGAATAATTCTTATTGCTATTGTATTCTTCTTACCAATAAATAAGAGTGAAAATGCAGACGATTTATACCAAAAAGGGGAACAAGCTTTCCATGATAAAAATTATCCAACAGCCATTTCCTCTTTTGAAAAAGCTGCTGAACAAGGTCATGCAGGTGCTCAATACTATTTAGGTTATATGTATCAATATGGTCAAGGAGTTTCGCAAGATTATACAAAAGCTATGGAATGGTACCGCAAAGCTGCAGAACAAGGAGATGCAGCAGCTCAATGCAATTTAGGATATATGTATGGGAATGGTCAAGGAGTTACTCAAAATTATTCAGAAGCAGTGATTTGGTTTCAAAAGGCTGCTGAACAAGGTAATAGTGGTGCTCAATACAATTTAGGCGTTATGTATCAAGATGGTATAGGAGTTTCACAAGATTATACAAAAGCTATGGAATTGTACCGTAAAGCTGCAAAACAAGGATATGCAGTAGCTCAGTGCAATTTAGGATCTATGTATAAGAATGGTCAAGGAGTTTCAAAGGATTACGCAAAAGCTATGGAATGGTTCCGCAAAGCTGCGGAACAAGGAAATGCAGGGGGGCAATGGAATTTAGGCGTTATGTATCAAGATGGTATAGGAGTTTCACAAGATTATACAAAAGCTATGGAATTGTACCGTAAAGCTGCAAAACAAGGATATGCAGTAGCTCAGTGCAATTTAGGATCTATGTATAAGAATGGTCAAGGAGTTTCAAAGGATTACGCAAAAGCTATGGAATGGTTCCGCAAAGCTGCGGAACAAGGAGATGCAACAGCTCAATGCAATTTAGGCGTTATGTATCAATATGGTCAAGGAGTTTCACAAGATTATACAAAAGCCGTTGAATGGTATCGCAAAGCGGCAGAACAAGGAAACGTAATAGGACAGTATAACTTGGGTTATATGTATGAATTGGGTAAAGGCATAACAAAAGATAAAGCTGAAGCTATAAAATGGTATAAAAAAGCCGCTGCACAAGGTGATGAAGACGCAAAAGCGAAAGTTAATTGGTTAACTAAATAATCAATAAAAACATAATTATGAAAATCAATATAGAACAGCCACTTACATTCTGCGAGATAGGTCAAAAAAACAATCAAGAAGATTGTATTTATCCATCTGCTAAAAAAGTAACGAAAAAAGACCGTTTCTTTATCCTCTGCGACGGTATGGGCGGTCATGAGCATGGTGAAGTAGCCAGCCAAACTGTATGTCAGGCATTGGGACATTTCCTGAAAAGCCATCATCCCAGACGGGGTATTATGACTACAGAACTGTTTAACGCCGCATTGGCTTATGCTTACGATGAACTGGACAAGAAAGATACAGGAGAAACCTTGAAGATGGGAACCACCATGACCTGCCTTTACTTGCATCGCAAAGGTTATCTGGTTGCCCATATCGGGGACAGCCGTATTTATCACATCCGTCCCAGTCTGACAAACATAAAAGAAGGACGGCTGGGTATCTTGTATCAATCTTCCGACCATTCTCTGGTCAACGAATTGCTTCGTGCCGGTGAACTGACTGAAGAAGAAGCCCGACATTTTCCACAGAAAAACATCATCACCCGTGCCATGCAGCCTCATCAGGAAAGAAGAAGCAAGGCTGACGTGTATTTATTCAATGACATCCAAAAAGGAGATTACTTCTTTTTATGCTGTGACGGTGTGTTGGAACAACTGACCAACGAACGTTTATGTGAGATACTGGCAAATACGGATTTGGATGATAAAGGCAAGTTGAATGCCATCAAACAAGTGTGCGACGGAAAAACGAAAGACAATTATACTTGTTACCTGATACCCATAGATAATGTAAAATTAGAAGCAAACGACAAAAATGAATCCAATGATATCATCCAAGCCATCGAAGCTAATAAACAAAAGGAAAACCAAAAAGAAAAATTTTCATATCTCAAAGAATCCCTCAAGCGAATAAAGAAATTCATAAGGAATTAAACGTATGAATCACACATAAATAAAGCCATAATGTTTGTTTGCAAAAAAACAGACCGAATGGCTTTTTGTCTTTCCGCTATTTGCGCATTCTTCTTAATGCCCATCCCATAATCCAGCACGACAAGATAATAACGAACGGGAATACGGCATAGAACAATACATTCAGTTCGGCATAAGAGAATCCTGTTTTCGTAGAAAGTGCCCGAAAATCATTCATACATGCATAGTATTGGTTATGCAGACTTCCTGCCGCCCAATAATGGGCTATATAAACCGAAAAGAACAGGCACAGCAAGAGAAAACAACTCCCTACCCCAAAACATGAAAAAAGGAAATGGCTATTCTTGCTTTTTTGATAATAAAGAATCGTCTTGATAAACAGTATGCACGGGAAAACCAAACAAACTATCGGGAAAATATAAATGCCTACATATACGCTCGCCGTTTGGTAATCCCAGCCCATCAACTGACCTATCCATTCTATGATGTCACACAAAAAACGAAAAAAAGAATTTACCATAGCCCAACCAATTATGAATCGATAATCCGATTAATTCATGTCAAATTCATAACCGCTTTCCTATAATTCTTTCGCATCCCCCAAAGCCGGAACATCATCCACATCCATCAACTGGGGCAAAGGATTCCGGTCACTCTGCTTGGCACCCAGCTTCACCAGCTTGTTGCAAGTTTGCAGGATGCTTTGCCCGCTGGGCTGAAGTTTCTTCTCACCGTCTTCGTACGCCGATTTTGCATTGTCGAGGGCTTTGCCGAGCGCCTGGTATTTCTTCATGAACTGCCCTACACGGTCGAGCATTTCGTTGGCAAGCGCGTACACTTTCTCGTGGTTCTGCACCTGAGTAATCTGCGTCCAGGTCAGGTTGATGATGCGCAAGGCGGCAAAGAGGGTCTGCTCGTCAGCGATAAACACATTCTTGTCCATTGCCTTACGCCACAAGTCCGGCTGGGCGTTCAGCGCCGTCCAGAGGGCACCCGTGTGAGGCACAAACATAATCACATAGTCCATCTTCACCTTGGGCGGGCGGATATACGAAGAATAGTCTTTCACCGAAAGCTCCTTCACGTGTTTCTGAAGGCTCTCGATGTGCGCTTTCAGACATTGCTGACGCTGGTCTTCCGTCTCGGCATTAACATAATCGATGAAAGCCGTGAGCGACACCTTCGAGTCGATAATCACCTCGCGGCGCTGGTCCAGATGCAAGATGACATCGGGACGCATCAGACCTCCTTCTTCCGATTTTACCACCTCACCGTTTCCGTCGCGGATTACCGACTGCACATCGTAGTGGATACCCCGGGTCAACCCTTGTGCCTCAAGCAGCTCGTCGAGCACCGTCTCGCCCCAGTCGCCCTGCACCTTAGTGCCATGCTTGAACACCCGGGTCAGTTCTTCCGCACTCTTTTGGGCAGCGGCGCTCTGGCGCATCATGTGCTCAATGTTCGCCTTCATCTCGCTGCTCATCGATGTCTGCTTCAATGTATTCTCGCTCATTGCCTGTTTCATCTTGTCGATGGTTTCGCGCAACGGATTGACAATCTGTCCCAAATTCGTATGGCTGGCTTCCGCAAACTCTTTCTGGCGTTGCTTCAGCATGTCGTCTGTAGCTGACTTTACCTGCGCGCTCACCTTTGCCATCATTTCCTCGAAACGTGCCTGCTGCGCCTCCATGGCTTCGGCATGCCGCCTTTCCTGCCCGGCAAGCATCTCACGGCAGGCGGCGTCTTTCGCGTCCAGCGCCTCCCTACACGCCTTCTCTTTTTCCTGCAACGCTTCCTGCCTGCGCTTTTCAGCCTCCTGCTTCTGCGTTTCCATCTGTTCGTGTGCCGAAGCCTTCCATTCGTCCAATTGCCGCTGAAGAGCGGCTGTTTGGGCATCCGCTTGTGTCTGAAGCATCTCGATTTTCGTCACCAATGCTTGTTGCTTTCCACGGGAAATCATCCATCCCATCACGCTCCCCACTACAAAACCTAAAATAATTGCTGCTATCAATTCCATAATGCTATCGATTAAAACACGACAAAGATAAGGATATTCCCGGTAATTTCCTCATTTATGAGGATTGCATGTGTCGGAGATTTGGTGTTACTTTGCAGGCGATTGGAAAAAACGCAGATTAACGCAGATTTCCGCGGATTA